>OFMV01000033.1_pt1 | contig 107951 bp, 116 predicted proteins | sample 1541881 | NCBI WGS metagenome assembly OFMV01 (sample SAMN04209220, study PRJEB22552) | human gut metagenome | biome: gut; material: feces | host: Homo sapiens | place: USA: Oklahoma
TATTTTTTCATGGCATAATGCTATCTTTTTCTTTGTTTTGTAGTAATTTTGACTTCTTTTCTCTTTATGGGCTAACTGCCTTTGCAGTTTCACCAGTTTCTTTTCGTATTTTCTGATGATTTTTGGATTTTCGTATTTCTTTCCAGCAGAAGTAATACATAACTCCTTAATACCTAAATCTATTCCTGTATTTTGATTTATATGTGGCAGTTCCACGTGTTCTGTTTCCACTAAAATTGATACATAATATTTTCCACTCGGAACTTGTGATATCGTTGCCGATTTTATCTGTCCGATAAAATTTCTATGCAGTTTTGCTTTTATTCCTTTTAATTTAGGCAGTTTTACTCTATTGCACCCGAAATCTACTGTTATATTGCCATTCGTAAAATTTGTTGTATATGACTTATGATTATCGTGTTTACTCTTAAACTTCGGATAACCTGCGTGTTCCTTGAAAAACTTCTGGTATGCAGCATCCATGTTGTAAATCGCATTTGTCAGAGCAAATTTATCCACTTCTTTCAGCCATTCATATTCTTTCTTTAATTGTCTGTTGCAGTAATTGTTACAGTCGGTTTTACTAACTGATTTTTTCTCTTTCTCATATACTTCTTTCCGGTATACCAGGGTCTGATTATACACAAAACGGCAACAGCCAAATGTTTTTGCAATCTGTATTTTCTGCTCATTATTAGGGTATATTCTGTATTTATATGCCTTTAACATCCACTGTCACCCTCTTTCTCAACCTTGATTTTCTATATATCTTTTCAGCATTTCTTCCGATACATTTCCTACACTACAGGCAAAATATCCATCTGTCCAAAAGGTATGTTCTTTCCAGAATTGTTTTCGTAAATATTGGGGATATCTTTTCCATATATGGTATGTTGTATAGCTCTTCATCAGGTTTACAATCTTACTAATAGACATTGTTGGTTCTGTCTCTATCATGTAGTGAATGTGATCTTTATCTGTTTCCATATATCTTATTATCACACTGTGTCTCTGACATATCTCATACGAAAACTGTTTTATATCATCTGATATCTGCCTCGAAACCAGTAATTTCTTTCTATATTTGCAGACAAAAATAATGTGATATTGTAATAGGTATTTGTGACTGTTTTTAGGTTTCCATGTTCCCATGCCATGAGTATACAATAGTTTCTGATTTTTGGCTACCTTAATCCACCGTCTAAAGCCAGTGGGATTGCGGTATCCCTATTTCAAATGGCTGAAAAATTTTATTATAGCTATTGACTTTTTCTATGGGTTTATGGGTATTATTTGTCCGGGCTTCAAATGGAAATATATTTACCAGGCAGACGATGATTACAAATGGTTTTGACATGGGATTATCTGTGTATGGAGTCTTAGAAGGAGAAAAAATGGATAAATTAGAATATGCTCTGTATCGGGCTAAAGGAATTGGAAAAACAGATTGTTCAAAATGGTATGAGGGGTTTTATTCTATGCAGACAGATTTCCCTTATGGGAAAAGTATGAATGCAGCAGAAAAGGAAAAAATGCAAAAGCATTTTCTTTCGTATGATGAAGTGATGGATTTTGGGATGCCAAGTCTGCATATGCGAGTAGAAATAAACCCTGAAACACTTGGTAAATGCAGCGGATGTTCTGTTGATGGAAAATGGATTTTTTGTGGGGATATTGTCAAAACACCAGAGATAGAGGGAGAAGGTATTGTGTGTTTTGGAAGATTTAGAAATCCGGAAGATTCAGAAGGAGTTTATCATTTGGGATTTTATGTTGATTGGAAAGAGGCTAAAAACAGTGTAAAAGATCTGTGCTATTGGAGTAGAAAGCATGGGCTTTGTATCGTGGGAAACATTTATGATGATGCCAGATATGAGAATAAAAAATAATATTTTGTTTTATTTTCGTTGGAGATTTTAAGAAATAGCCATATAATATCCAAAATGACAGTACGGACGGTCTTTGTGTATCTGTAATGAAAATTAAGCAAAACATAATTTAAGGAGGAGAATATTAGGATGAGTGAAAAGATTAAATATTAAATTCTTGCTGTTGTTATACTGATTTTGGCTATAGGTCTGTTGGTGGCTCAATATATGAATTCAATAAAAAAAATAGGGATCAAGCCATTGCTGAATATGGATCTGATGGTGGTATCTGCTATGTGGATGGTGTAAAGCAGGACGACTCTTTTGATATTTATGGCATTGACTTGGATAGTTACACTGTATCTTATGAGGAGGGAAAGTTATATCCTAAAAATAAAAAAATGAGAAAGAATTTTTCCCTGTGTTTGTACCAGTAAGATAACAATATCGACTCTTCGGGGTTAGAAAATCAAAAATGATTGGACTTTGTTCTTGTTTGATTCGAGGAGAAGACGATAATTTATGGAGAAATTTTCAGCAATTGGAAAAAGTAAAATTAAAATATCAACGTTAAAAGCGAAGGAGATATGAAAAAAGATGAGTATTACAATGACAAAGTTGATGTTTGCAGTCCCGATGGCATTTTTTGCGTTAAAACTAAATGTGTGCTACATAATTGGACAAATCGAGAAAGACCTGGATATATTACAAAAAGGTATCAGAAGTATACTGTGTTTTTTCATGACATCATATGCAACTATGTTTTACAGAGGCAAGGGTGAGTTTACTGCATTTACCCTTAATACAAAAGGAGTGGTTTCACTCATCATGCTAATTATGCCGATTGTACTCGATTTTGTATTCATGTGGATTCATAGAAAGGAATGCGAATGATGGGAAAACTTTCAGTAATCGGAAAAGTACATATCAAAGATATCAAGACTCTTAAAGAATGGCATGCATCCGGGGAATTCAAGAAGTGGCATAAAGGGAACTGGTCACCATCCTGTGCTGCCGCAAATCATGTCAGATGGGAAGATACCGACCAGATCGCATTTTACCAGATGCAGGACCAGATTCCTGAACTTTCCAAGAGCCTTGACCGGACAGGCTCTTGGATGAGTGATCTGCTTGAAATGGCAGAGTACCTGCAGTCCATCGGGCAGTCTCTTAATCTTCTCTTTCTGGATGATCAGCACCGGTTTGCAGTGATCTCCGGCGCGGACACGGAAGAAGCATATACACTTCCATGCCGGTTTCTTGAAATTGAGGAATATAAGGATTACTCCGACTACGCGCCGGATCAGATGTGCTCCATCGCTGGGGAAACATTGTCTTCCATCATCCCCGCCGGTCAGGGATTTTCTTCCGTCACAGACGTTAAGAAAGACATATACAGTAAGAAAGAGGAGTTAAAAGAGCAGGAGAATGCCCTGAAAAATTTGCAACAGGAACAGGAAGAAAAGTTGGAAGAAATGAAGCGCCAGCTTATGGAACAGTACCGCCCGCTCCGGGAAATGATCGAGAAAAAGCAGGCAGAACTGGAAGAGGAGAAGAAAAAACTGGAAAACCAGCTTACGGTGCTGGATACGCAGATTTACGCCATCCGGTGTATTACGGGCGAGGTTGTGGATTTCACACAGCTTGTCACCGGTAGACATGCGGATACAGACTCTTCGGTTGTGATTTACCAAAAACTCCGTTACATAGATGAGGAGCTTGGGAAGTACCTGGCATTGTATGACGTGGACGGGGACGATGCCGGACTGTTTGAGGACATTCTTAAGAACCGTGAGGATCTGCGCGACCTGTTCAGTCCTGGCGAAAAAGCAGTCTCCTTTGTTAAAGTGAGCCGGAGCGGTATTGGATACAAGAACCACGAAAAATTTGCCAATATGCTTCAAAAATATGAGAAATACCATGGACATACTATTGGCATCCTTATAAAAGACGGAGAAAACCTGTACATGGGGTGGACGGATGAAGACCGCATTAACATCCAGGATGAAAATATCTTCTTTGCCCCGCAGGAAGAAACCGTATCACAGGAAACGGAAGAAACTTACAAGTCGACTTCCCGTGAGGAGAAAATTTCCCGTTTCTTTATCTTTGCATTGTTGCAGGGAATCATCAATGATGGGAAGCTGATCCGGCTCCCGGAAAAAGTAAGCGTTACGAAACCGAATCCGTATGTGGTATTTTCCATGGCTGATGGGTGGATTGAGGATAATACCTATGGTTCGTGGAAGGATATTCTTGACTCTTCCAATGGAGAGATTAAGAAAGGTGATATGGTACTGGTCACGCAACGGATCACAAGGGATGATGTATATGATTTCAAACGGAAATATGAGGCCTACAACAATGACAGAGGACGCGGCGGGAAAAACCGGACGCACGATGTAAGCATCAGCGACTGTACGGTGTACCCGGTCAACCTTATTGACCGTGACGAAGTATGGAAGTTTTCGTATCTGGATTACCCGTGCATGGTGATCGAGCACAGGGAGGATGAGAAAACCACAGAACACGGAACTTCCTGCTACATCCGTAAGGAGTATAAGCAACTGCAAGGACCACCTACATTCTCCACGCATACGGAAGTCCTTAAAAACGACATGGGGCTATGTTACGGCAAAGTAACCGAAGAGAATGCCATGGGATATGCCAAGTGGAAGGTGGAACTTTATGGAAAGGATGGATTTTATTGCGAGTATAAATCATTCAGTCCGGAGAAGAAAGCTTACCGACGGGAAGTGTATTCCGCAGAGCATGTAGGAACAGAACGGCATTACTTCATTTCCGAAGTCAAAGAAGACAGTGGGTATGACTGGAGAACCGATTCGCACAAAAAGAAAGCACGCGCAAACATGGAAGTTTTCAATGGGGAATTTTTAAACCTTACCTACCTTGATTCCGTCCGTCTCCGGTATGCCATTGCAAACCGTAAGGTAACTTCATGGCGGATCGGTAGATGCGATGTAGATTACGCGGCAGCACTCCGGTATCTTAACAAGGCTCTCGAATACCTTGACGAAAGAGAAAAGAAAGAAAAAGAGATGCTGCTGAAATATATGGATAAGCTTCCGGAAAACTGGCAGGTAGATCTTACACTGTGGCGGAAGGAACATGGGTACCACGCATTAACGGAAGCTAGAGCGAAGAAATGGGCGTTGGAAAGAAAATAGAAAGAAAGAAGCGAGCGGAGGTGTCGCAATGGCGAGAATAAAATCCGATTTAAGGTGCTGCAAATATTGTTCACATCGGAAGGTGGATATAGCAAATCTTTCTTATTACTGTTCAAATCGTCAATCCGAGCATTACTTGGAAAATATAAAAGATGAGGCACTTATGCATCATTGCAAAGGCGGTAATGCGAAATTGAAATAGAACCTGGGTGCGGGGAACATTTGAATCTTGGAGAATTTCTATTGTATAAAGAGGAGGATGAATTTTATATTATTCATTTCCACAGCGGAACCATAATTAACTGGTACAAGCATCTTGGACGTACAAATACTTGTAACAAAGAGGGATTTTCTACTGATGATTTAATAGAGTTTTTGGTTCTTTTAAAGATGACTTGTCAGAATCCATTTAAAAATAAGCGTTGGAAAGAAAATAACAGGAGAAAAAGTGAGGGAGTAATATGCGTAAGATAGCAATTATTATATGTATTTGTTTATTAACTATAAGTGTTGGATTATTGGATGTTCATAATGGAAATCTGGATGGTTTTCTATTAATGTTGGTAGGAATCACTTGTTTTGTATCTGCTGTTGTTCCTCCAATTACATTCTATCTTCATGTTATACTACCGTGCAAAAAAATATCAGAAAGTATCCATAAAGCAGATGAAACGTTTATTAAAACTATTTACAATGAAGGCATAGATATCTACATTGATGATGAACCTGTATCTAATAATTTCAATGTTAAAGGAATCAATCTACTTAATTATTCTTTCAAAGTCAAGGACAAAAAAATTTATTTTATATCAAAGCAATAGAAAAGATTAGAGGAATAAATTTATGAAAATGTATGAATGTACTAAAGAGTTTAAGACAACTTTATTTGACAATAATGAAACAGAAAGAATAAAAATTGAGGTTGGTTCTCTTTGGTTTTATGGTGGAAAAATGTCGGATGATAGATTGATTTTTTGTAATAATAAAATAGAGCTTACTTTGTGTGAAAAAATGATAAAAGAATATTTTAAAAGATGGGGATGATTATTGAAAAATCACGCAGAAAAACGTTGACAATATGGAGAGGTTTTTAGAAAGTACTGCTAAGCTTATTCGCTATAGTGATACATTGGAAATGTACCACAGAGAAATGGAGGTATAAATGATTCGGATTGAGGTTTGGGGAGACAAAGCCTGTTTTACTCGCCCTGAATTTAAAGTTGAGAGGATATCTTATGATGTGATTACTCCATCAGCTGCAAGAGGCATTTTAGATTGTGTGTACTGGCATCCTGGTCTGAAATGGAAGATTGATCGCATTTATGTTCTTAATCCTATTAAATATGTAGATTTTAAGAGAAATGAGGTAAAAACAAGATTAAATGGAAATAAAGCTATCAAAATGATGAATGGAGGATGTGAAAGCCTCTTTTTAGATGCTGTAGCAGAACGAACCCAGCGAACAACGAAGGCTTTAAAGAATGTACATTATGTCCTGGAAGCGCATTTCCAAATGACAAAGAATGCGAATCCGCAGGATACGCCGGGAAAATTCTATGCAATAACGCGTAAGAGACTTGAAAAAGGCCGATGTAGTGCAGAACCTTATTTTGGTTGCAGAGAGTTCCCTGTTGCTTTTCGGGAGTGGAATGGTGGTGACAATATTCCAACGATTGATGATACAAAGGATTTGGGTTATATGTTTTTTGACTATGATTATTCAAGGACCGATAATATTCGTCCGACATTTTTTCATGCAGAAATGATACATGGTGTAATTTCATTAACTGATGTTGAAAAGCTGATGTAATAAAATAAGGGATGGCGAAGCAATGTCTACACATAAGAAGATACCAAAGAAAACTCGGCTTGCAGTATACGAAAAATGTAACCATCGGTGTGCCTATTGTGGCTGTGATTTAAAATATGAAGATATGCAGGTTGATCATATTAAATCTGTTTATGCAAACAACGATGTCAGTCATACAATGACAGAAGAGGAAATGTATTCGGAAAAAACCTGCTTCCGGCATGTCGGCAGTGTAACTTTTATAAGTCATGTGGTAATCTGGAAGCTTTTCGGGAATCATTAACCAGCACACTAATGAGAAATTTGCAGAAAACATTTCAGTATCGTTTGGCAATTAAGTATGGACTTATACAAGAGAGTATTGAACCTGTGCAATTTTATTTTGAAAAAATTGGTATTAAAATCGATTAGACTGTAGAAATAAGGAAAAGTTAATGATGGTAATAAAAGAATTGGTAAATCTATATGAAGCACTTGTTGAACAGGGGAAAGTTGCTCCGATGGGATGGACGGATTCAAAAGTAACTTATGGGCTGGAGCTGGATAAAAATGGTATACCTAAAGGGCTAAAACCTCTTGCAGTGAGAGAAGTGGAAAGCAAAAAGGGGAAAAGGATTGAGGCTATACCGGCGTATGTGATGGTGCCAGAGCAGAAAAAAAGAACAAATGGGGTTAATCCATATCTTTTGTGTGATACCGCAGGATATCTGTTGGGGGTAAGCAAGAATGGAAAAGATGCGATAAAATATTTTAATGCATCAAAAAAGAACCATTTGAAATTTTTAAAAGGTCTCTCATGTGATGCGGCAAGTGCAGTTATAAAGTTTTTTCAGCAGTGGAATCCGGATAGTTTTTCCTGTTATGATTTTCTTCTGGAAAAAGAAAATGAACTTGCAACAGTAAAAATTGTATTTTTATATAACGGTGAGCCAGTATCATCAGATAAAGAAATTGTGGAAAGGTGGCAGGAATTATACGAATCCCAGTATAATAAAGAAGAAAAAATCACATGCATAATTACCGGAAAGAAAGAGCCACAGGCCAGAAATCATAAAAACATTATGAATATAGCAAATGGTGCAAGCATGGGACAGCCGCTTGTATCAAATGATAAACAGGCATTTTGGTCATACAACAGAGAGAAAGCAAATGGGATAGGAATAGGAATGTATACAGCGCATGCCTATACTACGGCGCTAAATTATCTTTTAAAAGATCATGAACATGTAGTAAAACTTGGAAAAATAACGGCAGTAGGATGGTTGGAGGGAGAAGATCCGGCAGAGGAAAACATTTTTGAAGTGTTTCAAAATGCGGCTGATGTATGGACAGAGAAAAATGAGAAAATCAATATGGAAAGAAAATTTTTTCTGCTTGGATTATCACCGAACTCCGGAAGGCTTGTTGTCAACTTTTTCCTTGAAAACAGTTTTGGAAATTTTCTAAACAACGTGAAAGATTTTAGAAAGGATTTTTTTATTGAACTGCCAGAATATGTAGATACAGATAAGGAAATTCCCCTATGGAGGATATTGAAACAGACACTTCCACCTGGAAGTAAGGAGGTGGCCGTAACAGAAAGACTGCCTTTAGAAATGCTGACTGCAATTTATAATAAACAAAGATATCCTGAATCACTTATAAATGGTGTGATGAAAAGGATTCATGCAGAACAAAAAGTATCATATGAAAAAGCGGCAATCATAAAAGGCTATTATACAAGAAATGGGCAATGTCCCAGGGAGGTGCTTGGAGTGGATCTGAATGAGGAATGTGAGGATATTCCATATATATTGGGTAGGATTTTTGCGGTATGTGAACATTTGCAGGAAAAGGCAATTCCAGGAGTAAAGTCTACAATAACTATGCGATTTTTTAACACGGCATATATGGTTCCGGCTCGGGTATATCCAACGCTGTTGAAAATGAGCAGTTGGCACCTAAAAAAATTAAAGAAGGATGCTGAAAGGATATATTTTGATTCTATGTTGTCTGATTTATTAAATAAAATAGGGGGGAAATTTCCACAGCAGCTTACATTTGAGCAGCAGGGATGTTTTATGTTAGGGTATTATTTCCAGAGGAAAAAGAGATTCAGTAAGAGAAAGGTTGATAAAGATGAGTGAACTGCTTAAGAACAAATATGATTTTCTGATGGTATTTGATATTACAAATGGAAATCCAAACGGTAATCCTGATGACGGAGGACGTCCGAGAATAGATCCGGAGACATCGACTGGAATTGTCACGGATGTCTGTTTAAAACGTAAAATTCGGGATTATATTGAAATGAGATATGAGGGCAAGAGAGGATATGATGTATATATCAAGCAGGGAACCCCATTAAATAGAAGCGATAAGTCCGCATACGATGCATTGAAGGTGGAGCAAAATGGTGGAATTGCGACGGTCAAAAAAAATGATCCAGATGTATCGCTTAAGGTGAGAGATTATATGTGTGGTCATTATTTTGATATTCGTGCATTTGGCGCTGTGATGACAACTTTTGTTATTGATAAGTTGAATTGTGGGCAGATTAAGGGACCGGTTCAACTTAGTTTTGCAAAATCAGTTGATCCGATTTTCCCGATGGACATTGCAATTACAAGGAAAGCAATAACCAAAGAGGACGATGCGGGGAGAAAAAATAACGAAATCGGAACCAAGAGTATTATTCCGTATGGCTTATTTGTTGCTCAAGGCCATATTTCTGCAAGTCTTGCACAAAAAACAGGGTTTAATGAGGATGATTTGGAAGTATTATGGAGTTCAATTTGTAATATGATGGAGGAAGATTATTCAGCTTCGAGAGCAGGGATGTATATGAGAAAACTCATTATATTCAAACACGATAGCATTTGGGGAAATGCTCCGGCGTACAAATTATTTGATTCTATAAAAATCTTCAAAAGGGATGGTGTGGTGGCTCCAAGATCTTTTTCAGACTATGAAATACATATTCCTGATGAGATGCCAGAGGGAGTTATGTGTGAATGCAGGAATTGAAAATATACTAAAATAGCAGACAAATATTAAACATTAATTTAATAAATATATTGAGAACTGAAAATTAGTGTGGTATGATATAAATGTATCATATTATATATTTTAAAATCTGGCTGCAGTCAGATTGTATTTCAGGGTTTTGAGTGGTTCAAAAGCTCCTGCATTATGCAGGGGCTTTTTTTGTTGCCCGAAATCCTATGTTTTTAATGGATCAATGAGGATTCAGGAAAGGAGTTTTATATGGAAAATAATATTTTCCGGCAGAGTTCATTTTCGCGAACAATTATTAATGAGGCGAAGATGGGTGCGTATTATACCGATGCAGAGCATTGCCGACGTATCGGAAGACTTCTGGATTTTCCAGAAGAATTTATTGCACTCGAACCATCTATTGGTGATGGAAGCGCAATTGCGGCAACATTGGAGGAAGCTACTGTTTTGCCAAAGATATATGGGGTAGAACTGAACCAGAACACATACGAGGAAATAAAAGATGATGAACGATTTTATGTTTTGCCAGCGGATTTCCTCACTGGAGTTGTGGTGAGCAACCGGGTTTTTTCTTATTGCTTCTCCAATCCGCCATATGGTGTCGGTGAAGATGGGAAGACTCGTCTGGAAAAAAGCTTTCTCGAAAAGATAAGCAATTACATGTGTCCGGAAGGAATTCTGGTTTACGTAATTCCTTATCAGGTATTGCAGGAGGAAAGGTTTCTCCGAAGTTTGTTTTCGAGATTCACACCTTTAGCTGTTTTCAAATTTGATGATAAAGAATTTGAAAAATATCATCAGGTTGTGGTGATCGCTCAAAAAAGGAGTCGGGAGGGATATCTGAGAGACTGGTATGAGAAATTCAAGGAACAAATTAGTGAAATTTCAAACATTTCCTATCTTCCTACGATTGATGAGCCAGTTGACAGAAAAATTCCGGTACCACCGTCGAGTGATGAAAAACTCACGTATTTTACAACACGTGAGTTTGATGCAGAAAATGCTGGGAAAAGGCTGATGGGAAGCAATTTATATCTCATGATCGGGAAAAAAGGAATTCTTCCCTCTTATACAGCTACCGAATTAGGACATCCGGCAATTCCGCTGAAAAAGGATCTGTTATACCTTTGTGCAATATCAGGGGGAGGGCAGGGGCTTACTGGATCAGAGGAAAATCGGGATCTGCATCTTCAAAGAGGTGTGGCCAAGGTTGTCACGAATCAATTTTTGAAAAAAAAAGGAGAAGATAAGGCAGAATGTGTTGAAACTTCTTCTACGAAAATCACTCTTAATATTATTGAGAATGATGGAACTATCACTGTTCTTGAATAGTGCGCAGGTTTTTAACCAGAGATTCTGGAGAAAGAGGTTTTTATGGAAAAAGTAATTTTAGGAGGGGCAATTGTTTATCTTGATTTTGCACTCCTTACAGACGTAGACGGACAGCTTGGAGTTATTTCATATTTTAATAGAAGTAATTCGCAGGTTCGCTCGTTTGGTGCCTCTCTGACATTTGAGAAGGGCATCCAGTTGGATAAAAAATTTTATTCAATTGATGGTCAGAAATTTCAGACCTATATCCAGCCGGTTGTTGTGGGAAAGGAGAAATTTTACCACGCTATCAGCTTAAATACAGATCTGGGAGAAAATATTCTTTTATATGAAAAAGAAGGATGTTATGAGAGATTTTATGATTTCCTCATGACAAAATTTGATCTACCACTTTTAAAACAGTGGGGAAAGACACTTTATGATACTTTTCGTGAAGAACAGAAAGTATGGGACAGATGTATTCTTATACAAGGAGAAAACAGTTTCACAACATCAATTCCGATTGGTGGGAAAGATGTCATGTTATCGGATCTGCGGCTATCTGAAATTTCTATTAAAGAAGCAGATCTGCAGAATACGGTATCAAATCTTCTTGCGGAGAAGAAAATCTGCATCAGCCCAAACCGGCAGAGAAAACTCCAGTTTAAGAACATGGATGAATATTTCAAAGAATACGGTTCATCTCTTGTAAAAAATCTGGAGAAAGACATTCATCCGTTACGCTCCCTTGATGGGGAGGTGCATGATTTTACGGTTAAAGGTAAAAGACTGTATCCACAGCAGATCGCGCAGGTGAATGGTGATGTTGCACTACTTGAAAATCACAGGTATGCGATTATTAACTCTGGAATGGGTACAGGGAAGACACTTATGGCTTCCTGCGTTGCAGAGAGTTTTTTTGTCCGAAAATGGCTACGGTCGCATCCGGATAAGACACTTGCTGATGCATATGCATCTGACAGTAATATTTCCTATCGGAATATAGTAATGTGTCCCGGGCATCTGGCAGAGAAGTGGGCAAAGGAAATCAATGAGGAAATACCATTTGCGAAAGCAATGGTTATTTCAGATTTTAAACAGCTCATTAAACTGCGGGAGCATGGATCAAAGAGAGAAGGAAAAGAGTTTTTTATTCTGTCGAAGGACTTCTGCAAACTGTCCTATCAGAGTATTCCTACGCCGACTAAACAGCGAAAAGAAAAAGTGTACCACAAGGTATGCCGCGAGTGTGGGGCATTTGTGTATGGAGATGTCTGTGAATGTGGATCTAAAAGTTTTGAGATAAGAGATACATATTCCAAGAGGACGGGTATGGTGTGTCCCACTTGTGGCCGCATTCTTATTCCTTATGCAAAACCTGGTAAGGACGTGGAGGAACAGAAAGTTTTGGATTGCAATTCTTTTTCTGCACCAAACGCAAAGAATGCAAAATGCGTTTTTTGTGGTGAAGATTTATGGCAGCCAAATGTGGCCAATATTGGAGAAAACCGGGATAAGAAATGGATACGGGCAACCTTTTGGGCAAATAAGACCCATAAGGGGAAAAAGACAATATGGGTACATAAAGATCACATGGAAGAAGCCTGTATGAAAATGGAAAGTCAGCCGCTTGCCGTTTTAGACAGATCTGGAGCCAGAAAATATGCTCCGGCGGAGTTTATCAAAAGATATTTAAAGGGATTTTTTGATATAGCCATTTTTGACGAGATTCAGGACCTGAAAGGAGGAAATACCGGACAAGGACATGCAATGCATGCACTGATCCGTGCAAGCAGAAAGCAATTGTGTCTTACAGGAACTATTGCAGGCGGCATGGCAAATCATCTTTTCTATACATTGTACAGACTTGAGCCACAGCGTATGAAAAACAGGGGATTTGAGTACAAGGATGAATTACAGTTCTCTGAAAAGTACGGGAAAGTGGAAAGAACTTTTGAATATGGAGGAAGGACAGACGGAGAATTCCGTGAGTGCTGTAAAGGGAAAATGGTCTCGCAGGGACCAAAAGTAAAACCAGGTATATCCCCGCTTATTTTTATGGATTTTCTGCTTGACCGGACAACATTTCTTGATTTATCTGATATGAGCCGATATCTTCCAAAATTAAAAGAAAATGTAGTGTCTGTGCACTACGAAACGGAATTAGAGGAGGATATGAAATCTTCCTATTTACAGGTGATAAATAAGCTGACTACAGCGTCACGCGATAAATCTCTAGGAGGGTTTGCGCTGCTTTCAACGCAGCTGCAGTTTTCCCTTTCTTATCTGGATAAACCGTATGGATTGTCACCTATTAAATCTCCGGTATCCGGCAGTATTGTCGTAAAGCCTGATGATTATTCAGAGTTTCAGTCTGTGGAAAAAGAAGAACTTTTGCTTTCAAAAGAGAAAAGGCTCATTGATATTATAAGAAAAGAGCAGGCAGAGGGAAGAAATGTAGTTGTATACGCAGAATATACAGCAAGTCCAGAAACCTGTATCACATACAGATTGAAAGAGATCATTGAAAAATATTGCAACCTGAAAGGTAAGGTAGAAGTGCTTGAGAGCAGTTCTCCGGCCGCACGTGAACGTGAAGCATGGATGCATAAAAAAGCCGCAGAGGGGATCAAGGTTTTTATCACGAACCCAAGATGCGTAAGTACGGGTCTTGATTTCTGTTTTGTAAAGGACGGGATTAAGTACAATTATCCTACATTGATTTTTTATCAGTTGGGATATTCCATGTTTGTCACATGGCAGGCATCAAGACGTGCCTACCGGTTAAACCAGACGAAAGAATGCCGGAATTATTATCTTGCATGGTCTGGAAGTGTGCAGGAGGCAGTCATTTCGTTGATCGCAGAAAAACAGGCTGCAACATCAGCTATACAGGGAAAGTTTTCTACAGAGGGCCTTGCTGCAATGGCAAATGGTGTTGATGAGAGAATGAAGCTTGCGCAGGCAATGGCAAACATGGATAGCATCACTGGAAACAATTTGCAGGAGATGTTTGATGTTTTGCAACAGGATCTCGAATCAACAGAGTATAGGGATTATAAGCCGATGCTTTTGTATAAAGAACTGGTTGGCGAGGAAGAAGCACCAACGGAATCCTTTGATGCGATTAAAACAGGTCAGCTTGGGATTTTTGATCTGTTTGAAACAATGGATGATAGCAGATCACAGGAACCGTCTGACACAGACAGGGTAATAGATACTGTCTTTGTTGAATCGTCAGTTCCGGTTCTTCATCTCCATACGGCAAAAGCTGTTGGAAAGAAGAAGGTTGTCAGTGGACAGCTTTCGCTTTTTTAGAATTTAAGTTTTCCATAGAGGAATACGATGAAAATACATATTTAGGTTATCCCGTCACCTTAGCGCGGGAAGAAAGAAGGTTATTATGAGTACATTAAAAATTGAAAATGCCGCATTAAAAGAAGCTGTAAGAAAGTGTTCGGTTTCTGAAAAGGATACCATTACCCTTTTTGTGACAGAAAAAAAGAGCGGTGATAAAAACATTGCACAGCTTAAAACATGTAATGGGAATATGCAGACATCTGCACTTGTTCTTGTCGAAATCGACACAAAGGGTGGTGAAACTTTCATTTTCCCATCAGCATTGTTTTCAAGTTCTGTATCAACTCTTGGAACTTACGCAGACGATGATTTTGAACTTACTATTCCGGAAAATGGTGGATTTTTATCAATTTCCTGTGGCAGTGCAAGTGTGGACATTCCGCTTTTGTCAGAAGCCATTTCCATTGAAATGGCAGACGCAAAGAAAGAAAAGTATGCATATACAAAATTTGCGTCAGTTGCATTGAAAGAGGCATTTTCTATTGGATCTGTTGCAATGGACAAGGAATGTCATCAGAAAGCGGCCGCAAATGCAGTCGATGTGGCTCCAGTATCAGGGAATAATGGGGAAAAAATGCTGCGTATCTGTGCATTGAATGAAAATTGCTCAATGATTTCTGTTGCTTATGCTCCGGTATTGCAGGAAAAAGGATTGGATGATTTGTTAGGGAAAAGAGAGTATGTATTAAACTCACTTTTTTGCAAGATTATTTCCTCCATTAAAAGTGATGAGGTTGAAATCCTGATGTTCGAACGTCAGGTGATTGTAAGGGATGGTCTTGATTTTTACATTATTGTCCCAAATGCAGCAAAATATCCCGATGTATTAAAGGTATTGCAGGAAATTCAGCCTGATTATTCTGCGACTGTTTCAAAGGATAAACTGACAGGGGCCATAAATGTGTCCTTGTTGGGAAAAGAGGAAAAAGACGATCTTAAAATTTTGCTTGTTGTAGATGATAACAAGCTTAACGTCTCAAGTATCTCTAATGAGGGAAACCATGCGGATATTGAAGCAGCAGATTGTTCTGGGCAGATTAAAATCGGTGTAGATGGATCACTTTTGCGTCGTGCAGCAGTCAGATTATCCGATACGGTGATTATCAGCGGAAACGGTGCCAAGGACCTGATTCACCTGAAAAGTCCGAATATTGATGGTTCTGTCAATATTTGCCCGGTGAATCTCCAGGCAAAGGACTGTGCGGAAAATGTCTCAGAAAAATAGTAGTTTTATATCTGGTGGAAAGGTATCCGGCTTATGCCGGATGCTGTTTCCGCATTTTAGGGCTTATACCTGTTTCTGTATCGCAGATATTGGTATAAGCCCTAAAATTTGCGCTTTAAAGTATAAAAAATAAAATCCAAAATAAATTTCTTTTTCAGATTGACATTTTATCAGGGTTTGAGCCTATGATTTGTCAAATTTCAAAAAGGAGGAAAATTCAATGGAAACCAAGAAAAAAGGGCTATTGGAAAAAATTAAAAACATTAAGTTAAAGGCAGGACTTGCGGTTTTTGCTGTTATGAACCTGCCAGTTACGCAGGTATTTGCTGCTACAAATGATCTTTCGTTTCTTACAGATGGGTCAAAAGGAAATGGAGCTTTTGATAAGGCAACAAAAGCAGTACAGGAAACCGGAATTTCGGGACTTACTTTCGTAAGAACAGCATGTCTTGTGGGTGCAGTAATTGCCATTATTATTTGCGGTTTTAAAATTTCAGCAAGCAAGGGTAATACCAGGGAAGACGGTAAATCCGGACTTTTATGGGCAGTAATTGGTATTGCAGTAATTGTAGCAGCTGTATCTATTGCTGGAATGGCAATGCAGTTTGGTAATGCGCTTGGATAAGTAAATAAATATTTTTGGAGATGTAGATATGATATCAGTATTTGAAAAAATTGACAGTATTTATATTGGGATATTTCTAAAAACCAATTCTAATAAAATCAATATGGACCCATTTCATTATATCAAAGATAACAATATCAGTGATAACAAAAGTTTACGGGCAACTGCAGTAAGTGCTTATTCATTATTCAAAACAATAGGGATTATAGGCATTGTCCTAACGATTACTATATGCGGGTTTCAGTTTACTATTGCAAAAAATGGGAAAAAACTTGATGAGGTAAAGAAAAAACTTGCAGTTGAGCTGGCAATAGGTGTTGTTATTTTTGGATTTGTTTGGATCGCTGGAATGATTTTCTCCATCTCCAAAAAAGTTATATAAAAAAATTGTAAAAATTTTGATTGGAGGAATTTATTTTGGGTTTACGGCACCAGATACCATCGGAATTCACAGATGAAGATAGATGGTTTAAGTTTTTCACAAAAACAACCCTGAAATACCTGATTGCAGGATTAGTTATTACATATCTTTTGTTCAAATTATTTGGGTTGATCGGATTCTCTCTTATTGGTGTGACAATAGGGTTAGTTATAACCATTGGATTGGTTTTTATTGCATCTTATCCGATTCCGGAGACACAGTATATCAAAGGGGCAAACCTTACGATTGTCAGAATCCTTAAGCGTAGATTGATACGTTACTTTAACAGGTGTATATACGTTAAGGGATACAGAGGGGGTGGCAGTAAAAAGTGAGTTATATTTTTCAACAGTTAAATAACATTATGACAGGCATTCTTATTGTCATTACGGTATTTGCCGCCCTTTTCTTCCTGATTATATATAGGAGCAGAAAGAAAAAGAGAGTAAGCTTTGATGAAGACGATACAGACTATGCCGAATTCGACAGGAAAAATGTTAAGGATTACATAAAAATCGATGAGGACGGGATTAAAGATGACATGATCTCTCTTGAAAATGGGAAGAGATTCGTTGGAGTGCTCAGGTGTTCCGGATTTGAATTTTACGATGAAGATTATGCGGTTCAGGCAGCTACCTGTCAATCGTATTATGGGTTTGTGAGTACGATCAATAAACCTATATCATACAGGCAGTATTCTAAACCTGTTGATTTGGAAAACACCATAAAGATATATCAGGACGTTTATCAGAATGTATTAGCTGAATATATGGCTGTAAGGGATGAGCTTAAAGACATTGCATCACATTTGAAGGAAACGCTAAAGGATTTATCTGATGAAGATAAGGGAATCTATGAAAAGCGTATCCGAGAGCTTGAAAGACAAATTGAAGCATATAAATTTCGACTGTTTCACATTAAGGATGAGATACGTGTTGTAAATAAATATTCTTCCGGGGCGGTCTTGCCTGATCCGGTAGAAACGTATGTTTTTGAATGGCAGTATGATCCGATGGATTTTTCGACAGATTTAACCCAAGAGGAAATATATGCTCGTGCAAAGCAGGAACTGAACGCGAAGGCATCATCCATGATACATGCACTCAGTAACAGTCATGTGAAGGCTGTTCGGTGTAAAACGGATGAACTCATTGAGATGTTCAGATTTTATTCATCTCCCGTATCGGCTTCGCGATTTAAGCTGAAAGATATAAAAAATAGTTCTTTTTTTGATGACATTAACACTTCAAATTCTCTTCATGATCTCCAAAAGCAGGTTGTCGATCAGGTGGCACTTAATTCCCAAATGGAATATATGAAAGATATTCATGAGAATGCACAAGAGGCTGCGAAGCGAGCGCTGGATTCTTTGCAAGAAGTGTATCGGAAGGCAGAAGAGGAAGAAAATCGTTTAAGACAGGAAAGAGAAAATGGTAACGATTCTGAAGTAAAATCCCATCCTGTTAAAAATAATGTTGGGGAGCAGGAAAAGTCCACTGATTCTGAGGACAGTAATTCATATGTGACAGGAGAATCTGAGACGGAAAAATTAAATAATAATAGCGATATTGCCAATATGATAAAGGATTCTGTATCTGGCCAACTGCTGATCGAAGATGAATAGGAGGAAAGTAGACATGGCTAATAAAACAGTGAAAAAGGGAAAAAATCCTTCGAAATCAAAAGAGAGGGGATTGTTTAGATCAAAGGACCGGAGAGTAAAAAACGATTTAAAAAGAAAAAAGAAATCTTCAGATAACAAAGAGGAAGACGAGGGGAAAGAGATTGTATTTTCGGGCGGGGAAGAACACACAGATGAAGAAATGGAACTTTTCTTTGAATCAAGGAAAACTGTAAAAGAACTGGTATCCCCTCTTGGAGTGAATCCGAATCCGTTGGATCATATGGTAGTTGATGATAATGGGGTGGAACTGTATACGATGTGTTTTTATGTTGATAAGCTTCCCCGAGGCTCTCAGTTTGCATCGACATATGCATCCATGTTTAATTTTCCGGGGGTAACATCTACGGTATTCATCGAGCCACTTGTAGATGGTGCTTCTCAAAAGCAATTGGACAAGCGTATCAATCAGCTGGATGCAGAGTCCATTGCAGCAGAAAAAGATAGGGACAGAAACCGGTACCGTAAGGTAAATAACAAGATGGCAGATGCAGAACGGTACGCCATGGATGTTGAAACAGGTGATAACCGGTTATTTATGGTTGCTTTTCTTTATGTTCTGCAGGCTACCACGCTTGATAAACTAAGACGTATCGTGAGTGATTTTCATATGGTTGCCCGTGAAAAGACAGTAGAATGTTGTGCGTGCTATTCGCTGCACCCAGAGGCTTTTTTAAGTGGGTACCCTACTAACCGGGTATATGTCGGTAAAAAGGGACTGATAAGTGAAACTCCCGTGAAATGGCATTATTTCGATAAAAATGCCCTTGTTGATATCTTTAATCATACACGTAGTGGATTTTCGCATAAAAATGGCATATTTGCGGGGCATGTAATAAATACAGGGCAGCCAGTATTATACGATGTATACGACAGTTCTCATAGTGGATACGGAGTGATTTTTTCCGGAAAAACAGGAACAGGAAAAAGTGCAACGATTAAAATGTGGGCTACTCGATACATTGATTTTGGTTATAAAATTCGTTCTATCGACTTTGATGCACGGGGAACCGGTGGAGAGTATTCTATCATGGCAGAAGCTGTTGGTGGGATAAATTACCAGCTCAAACCGGATTCAAAGAACATTTTAAATCTGTTTGAAGTGGATGTGACAGATGAATTCGATGAAATGACACAGACAGAATATAAGGTATTGGATCTTGCAACAAAAAAATCCAATCTGCTGCGTCTGATAATGACCATGATCAAGGATGGACGTGAAATTGAACAGTTTGCACAGGAAACATTTATCAAAAGGATTGTTCTTGATGCCATAACCGAATGTTATAACGATCGTGGAATTTACCATGGGAAGATTGAAAGTATTTATGAAAAGGCAAAACATGTTGTAAATGGAGCACTTTCATCCGGAATGGTTAAAAAGCAACTTCCGACGATTACAGATTTTTATAAGAAAATACTTATATGGGAAAAAGAAAATACAAATGATTTTTATAACGAACCTTATAGAATCATCCTCGATTCGATGAAGGAATATGTAAGAGAACTGTATTATTGTCCTTCGTGTATTCACTTTTATACCAGGGAAGAATTTGAGTCCTTAAAAAAAGATTTTGAAGGCTCATGTACAGACTGCTCTACAAAAATTGCGGAGATACATGGAACAAAACCATATTTTGATGGGCAGTCTACTGTTCAGGCATCCCTTGATACTCCACATATCAATTTTGATATTTCGCAGATTCCGGAAGAGGAACGAAGTGTTGCACTTCTTGTGTGCATGGACTTTATGCAGGAAAACTTTATCAAGAAAAATTCTGCTGATCCGCGAAAAACTCAGAAGATGATTATGTTAATTGATGAGATTCATCGAGGATTCCGTTATCCGGAGGCAAGGCAGTTTATTGACGACGCTTATCGTACATATCGTAAACGTCATGTTTCACCTTGGGCTGCCACACAGGCGCTTAAAGATTTTGATGGATATAAAGAGACGCAGAGTATTGTTAAGCAGGCTACTACCATCATTTTGCTGAAACAGGATTTTCAGGATAAAGAGTATCTTGCAAAAGCGACACCTCTTACGTCAAGTCAAATAGATATGGTATGTGATCTTGGAGGCGATCTTGACAATGAAGAAGATCAAAAGGAAAGAAAAGGAGAAGTATGTCTGATTGATAATCAGTCGAAGGTTGCATTCATAAAAATTGATTATTTGACGGACTCTGAATCTCGTATCGTTGAAACAGATATGGAAAAAATCCGGATGATGTATAAAGGCGACAGCAACGTGGCGTAAGGAGGATTATCATGAAAAAAGGATTTAAAAGCAAATTACGCATGACTATAACGATGATATTGATGACATGGATTCTTGCTGTTCCTGTATTTTCTGCTTATGCATCGTATTCGGCACCTGCAAAGGATGGATTAGTAAACATACCAACTGCGTCTGATAATAAGAAAACCCTTGATCAATTGATCACGGGGGATACAACAACGGATTATGATAAGGCAAATTGGGTTGATTATCTAAATAAGCATACTGGTGCTGATTTGAATAATGCCCAAAAGAGAAATGATAAAAAGAAAAAAGAGGACAAAGAATCAGTATCAGACGGTGCATCAAAGGGAAGCTGGACAAATGGACTGGATAATAGCATATACGACGGCGATGCACAGAAAATAAAAAAAGATAAAGATGAGGACAAAGATCCTGGTGTTGTTGAAGGGCTTCTGATTGCTTTTTTTAAATCAATGGGCGATTGGGGATACAAATTTTTCAATAATATTCATATGACTTTGGATACTGTTATTTTAGGGCGAGTAGGTGGTCATGGAATTGCAATGAATGGGTATAATGTGGCACTGTTCACCTTTGAACTAAGACCAGGGAATCCATATGGTGTGGTTGCAGCAGCTGCATATACAACTATGAGAAATATAATATATATTCTGATTTTGGTCATAGTTATGGGAAAACTTGCTGCCGCTACATATGCAGGAGGGTCACAGCGCGCAATTCAGGCATTAAAGGACTCTATCGGATCTTTTGCACTTGCGGTTGTTATGTTGACGGCAATGCCGTATTTTGTAGATGTCTTTTTGTATATCCGGGATGTTGGTTTATATGCGACAGCTGTTTCCTTGGGAAAAGATGTCTTAAATATGGATATTAGTTCATTAAGTCTCATTGATATGTTTAAAGAAAATGCAGAACAAAGCTTTATGAATACGGCAATGTATGTAGGGACATTACTTCTGAACCTTTATTTTGGATTGCAGTATGTAGGATTGGCTCTTTCTTATGTTGTGTATTTCTTTGCATTCCCATTTGTTTGCATGAACATGCAGTTTGACAAAAAAGCTCTTGGTGAGTGGTGGAAATCGCTTCTTTTTTCCATGGTTATTCCTATCTCGGATATTATGCTTTTGTTTATTCCACTTGCATTTAGTCATCTGGGATCTTCGCAGGCAGTGCATGTTTTGCAGCTAATTATTTGCTCCATGCTTATTCCGACAAGAATGCAATTGCGAGGGGCAATGGGAATCCATACTAATATGGGTATGGAAATGGCAGGTATTGCAACTATGATGGGTGCAATGAGTTTTGCGCGAAGTGCCATTGGTGGAACAGCACGGTTGGCAGCTGGAATTGGCGGAGGAATTGCCGGAGGAATGAGGGATCGCTCCATGGCTAAAATGAATCAGGAACAGGCTGCCAGAAATGAGAATCAGAAGGTGACAGCATGGAATCAATATAAGCAGCAAAACGGCTATGGGGTACAACCCAGTGCAGACGGAAGAGGGACAATTCCTGGGGAAAAGGAAATGCCTGGTGTAAATTCTTATGCAGAGGGCGTGAAAAAACTTTCAGAAATGTATGGAGTACCTCCAGAAGCGTTTGGAAAAGATGCAGCTAACGCAGTATATGAAGACGGCGTTGGAGGGTCTGGCGGATTTGGAGGATCTGGTTATGGTGGAACACAATCTGGTGTAGATCAGGATCTTCTTGAAAAATACGCAAACACATCTAATTTTGAGAGTCCTGAATTTAAAAACCTTTCTCCGGCAAAAAAAGCAGAGCTTTACAGAAAGCGTTCATTTCAGCAATTTGGTGGAGCAGCTGGTAAGGCATTGCTTGGTGCAGGAGGCATGGTTGGTGGAGCGGCGGTTGCCGGAATGGCAACGACATTTTTTTCACCGGCTACGAAACTACAGGCGATGGGTATTGGAATGGATGCAGGTGGGTCATTTGGTGGTGCAGTCGGTGGTCTTGCAGGATCAGCCTTGGGTGGTAAAATTGCAGATAAAATACCAGGTGCCAGAACAGAAGGTTTTGGTGGCAAGGATGTAGATCGTTTAGCACAACAGGAAATGCAAAATTATCGAAAGGAATGGGCACAGTCCATGTATCAGGCTACCATGTCAGGTATAAATGAAGAAGAGATTAATGCCATGAATTTACAACAGTTCCAGCAATATATGACAAGTGACCAGAATTCAGACATGGAAAAATATATGGATGGTGTATATAATTCTGTCAAAGAGATGGATGCTTCACCAAAGGAAATGAAGGAAGAAATGTCACGTTATTGTGTTAAGCATGCAATGGAGTTATCACAGCCATATCTTGACAAAAATGTAAATGTAAAGAGTGAAAATATGGATCCTAAGATTTTAAATGAATTGAGGGAAAGAAATAATACTGCATTACATAATTATTATGATAAAAATTTTGCGCCTGATGTCCTCACAAGCAAATATGGTGGGAAATATAAATTCGATTGAATGTTTTAGCATAGTGAACAATTTTATTTTATGGTGGTTGGTTTTATTATCAACCACCATTTCTTTTTATAATAAATTTTACCATAAATGATTTACTATATGTGCTAAGAGGTCTCCAACATCGTAGTTGCGGGGCATTTTAATCTAAGGCAGGATCATATTTGAAATATCCGGTATCAAACAAATCCTTGACAGGGTGACGGTCACTACCGTATTGATGTCCGACCCTGGCGATCACTATTTTCCCTACAAGCTCTTGCGCATCAGAAAGAGTCAGCTCCGGGATAGGATCTGTATACAGTGAACCGCAGGGATCAGCAAGAAGAAGCCTTGGACCAGCTGGATCAGGGAAGGCAACTTCTACAGATGAAAGGTATTGCCCATATGCAAAATCAGCAGGTTTGCTGCGAAAAGGGTTGTTTATTTGAGAGAGTGCTAACTGATCCATAAATTCCTTAGTCATTACTGATCGTGTTAACTCAGATGCGATTTCCCTATGAACGAAAAAGAATGTATCTTTCCAGTTGTTATAATCGGTGATTTTCTCGTCTTCCAGCTTATCATCATACACATAATGTCTGGAATAGATATTCCCTGATGGAAATTTTGTTCCATTCGTGCGGGCAAAGTGATCGTTTGCCGCAATTTTGTGTATTAGGTAATCTCTTTTTTGGCGCAAATCGTATAATTCGTTGCGTAAACTGGAAATTTCTTCTTGCTGTTCTTTAGTGTAATTCGTTGATAATGGACTCATAATATCTCCTTAAGAAAGAGTTTCTTCTATATAAATGTATATCATATATTAAGGGTGATCTACAAGAGATATGAATCAATTTGCAAGGATTTTCTTTTGGTGCTTGACTTTTTCTATGGGTTTATGCCTAATCTATGTCAAAAGATGAACTTTAATTTAACAGGAGGAAATATGAAGCTATTATTAGGCGTATATGGGATGCAGGAAGCAGATGCCCGTGAATTTGTCAAAATGGCTAATGAAATGGGTGCGGATATAAAATCTTATGCGCTCCGGATAGGTAAAATTGCAGTAGAGCGTTATTTGCAGGAGAACACAGATACTTCTGTTGTAATTGTTTCAGAGGCACTGGAAGCAAAAAGTCCTTATGAGGTTGGAGATTTTGAAAGAATCATTGATATTAAAAATGATCTTACAATAATTCCAATTTTAAACAATGAAACAGAGGGTACGGAAAAAATACTTGGGATTTTTAACCTTGGTATATACAATGCAATATATGCAAAGGATGCCATGGGTGAAAATGTTGCCCGGTTAATCGTTGATCCACGTAGCCGTAAATTGGCCAAGTCGTATTATCGCATCCAGGATGCCATGGAAAATACAAATGGAGCCAATATAGAGCAATGTGTAGAATATATTCTATCAGGAGAAAAAGATGAACTACCGGAGAGAGCTGTATACATAAAAGAACGTGTAAGCAAAACAGATTTCCTTACTATTAAATCAATGCTTCCGTATGAAATACAGGAGGTTATTGATCAGAGTATACCTTTGAACCGAGGTGTTCTTACGGAGGCATCTGATTTTCCAAAAAATGAAGAAAAAGACATAGAAAATGATAACAACAGTGGAAAAAATAATGAAAGAAAGGAAGAGGTAGGAGGCAGATTTTCCGCAATTGAATCTTTAATGAAGAAAACTCAAGGGAAAATAGCTGGAATAGTTAAAAAGCAGAATATTGATGAGCCGGAAGAGGATAAAGAAGAAGCAGAGCCAGAATATAGTGGCTCGAAGAACATTTCAATATCGACAGGGGTTGATTTATCAGACGTTCTTTCTAATGTACAAATAGCTTTTGTTGGCGTACAGAAGAGATGCGGGGTTACGCATCAGGCGATTATAGCAGCAGAGTATCTGGCTGCATATGGTTATCGGGTTGCCTTTGTAGACTGTTCTCAAACAAAAGGTAAGTCATTAAATGCAATTGCAAAATATCAGAGTGTTAAGTGGAAAGAAAATTTCTTTTCTTATTGCAATGTAGATTATTACCCGGATGCAATATCAAGAGTACAGGATATACTCACACCTCATGAGTATCATTTTGTGGTAATGGATTTTGGACCTTATGCTGGAAATATAAAAGATATGATTGAACAATGCCAGAAAAGATTTGTGGTTGCGGGTTCAGCTCCGTGGGAGCAGGGACAGTTGCAATCATTTATGAAGGAGGTTTCAAAACTTGATGCTGATTTTGTATACCTTATCAGAGGGGTGTCCGATAGAGAAAGAGGTGATCCTAAGTGGGAAAATTTAGGTAGTGCATGTAAATTCGCAGAAAACCAGGACAATCCATTTTCGGGAGAATGTTATGAAAGTTTAAAAAATGAACTTTCTGTTTATACAACTGGAAAAAGCCAAAAGAAGGAGAAAAAGCAAAATAGGAAAAGGGTTGACGATACCCCAGAAAGAGAAAGAAAGAATCGTATAGGTACTGCCGCAGTTTTTGTTACATCTTTAAAACATGGATGTGGATGCTCGCATTTTTCATCCGGTATTGCAAATTATCTGAACATGGAAGGATATGATTCATGTGTGATTACACAATCTCCAGAGGCAATTGAGTCAGAAGTTGATGAAGGAATAGAACTGGTTCGAATTGAAAGCGACTATGAAAGCTCTTATGGAAGAAATCAGTATGTGATCATTGATGGGGGAGTATATTCTGATTTGAAATCTGAGCAGATAGCGGATCTTAAGCGTGCGCAGTATAAGGTTATGATGTGCTGGGGTGACGATGAGTATCTGAGACTGCTCGCTACTTTTGTGAAAAATTTATCGGATGAAGAAACGGCAGAGTGGATTTTTGTATTTAATAATGTTACTGGACGAAAAATCAGAGATCTGAAAAATTTAATGAATGGAATGTTTTCCTGTTATCTTCCTATGTACGATACATTGGAAATGCCACGCGAAGTAAGGAAAATCATGAAAGAAATACTTTTACTGTAAAAATGCAAAAAAGTCAGATGTGATTTTATATAAAATAAATGGTATAAAATTAGTAGTTTCTTTTTTTGTGAAAATTTTGACAGATGGGAGGAATGACCTTGATAAAGCACGAAAAAGAAAGAAAGATAAAAAGCCAACAGGCGATTGCCTTTTGGGGGGACAGGGCAGATGTATACTGTCGATTTGCTTCTGCAATGTTGTCAAGGGAGAAGGTTTTAGTTGTTGATTTGTCAAACAGTTCATCACTCATTATAGGAGTATATGGGGATAGCGTGGAAAATGAGAAGGAAAATATGCACGAGGTTACATTTACCAAGAATGTGGACTTCCTCGTAGAAAATATAGATAAATATAAGACCGTTATTATTTTTGATGATTTCTGCGATAAAAATAATTCACTTTGCAACTACGTGAAATATGCTAATTATCTTAATGAGGTATATATGTGTTTTAACTCTACAAGATCTTCCATGACAAAGCTTGCAACTATGTATGAGTGTATTGGGCAATCACCTGCTGGGACATATAACTATGTCTATGACGGAACAGGAAGGGAAGCAAGAATTTGGGGCGTTAGTGAATATTGGAGATATATTGGTGAAAAACTTAAAAATCCGCAAAAAGTATATATTGTGCCACAAAATGAAGGGGATTTTGTGGAATTTTTAAAACTTGACTATGGAACTTTCCAGATGAAATCTTTATCGGTTGGTTTTAAGGGAATGCTTTTGGATATTCTTAATAATTCCACTCTTGGGGAAAGTGAAAAAGAGGATGTCGAAAATAAGGCATTATTTTGCCTGTAAATGCAAAAAAGTATACATTAGATAAATGGCACATATATGTTGTGCAAGGAGGAACGTTTTGGATAAAAATGATGAAATAATAATATGTGATAAAAAAAGAATGTCTGCGGCCAGGTTCGTGGGAATACACGGAGATCGTGCTGTTTCAAATTCTATGAAGTCGTATTATGATAAACCAGTACCGGAAATTGGTAAAATATATCTCATAAATGAAACAAATGAAATTGGTGAGCAGGGAAGTCCAGGACGTCCGGAAAGGCTAATATGCCGGCCAAAACAATATTCGGGATATAAGGGATGTTTCCTTTTATGCGAATATTTCACTGCACCTGACAGACCATGGCACCGTTCCTTCTTAGTGGAAGACTTTCGGAAAGGACTTATTCGTATACAAGAATTAAAAGATTATATATATGTCAATTTTATGAATGGTCCATATTCGTGGACGGATCTTGATATAGATCACCCGCATCCAGATATAAAAAAATTATATAAATGAGGAATATATGCAGCTGCCGGCAAGACAGCTGTATTTTATTTTATGAATAAAATTTGAAATTGTTCCGCTATTTTCCTTTTCTTTGGGAACAAAATGTGTTATTTTTCTTTCATACCAATTCTAAATAATCAGGACAAAACCAAAAGGTTAGGAGAGACCAGATATGAGAAATAGAGAAGAAAAAAATATATGCTGCATCTGTGGAGATCAGAAAGATGATTTCGATCTCATTACTTTTGATCAAGGGAAAAAGATATGTACTACCTGCGGCAGAAAGTTGAACATGATCTTTGATGGGGAAAAATGGGATAATACTGGCGAAATTAAAAAATCTGATGAAGAAAAAAGTTTTTTTTCAAATGACTTTATTGGATCGGGTGAAAATAGGAAGAGACGCTTGTATCCCAAAGAAATCAAAAGACAGCTCGATAGATATGTGGTAGGACAGGAACAGGCGAAGGAACTGTTAGCTGTGGCAAGCTATAACCATTATAAAAGGATAAATCTAAATGATCCGGACATTCAAAAATCGAATATTTTATTGATGGGACAGACGGGATGTGGAAAAACACATTTGGTGAGAACACTTGCTAGAATTTTGGATGTTCCAGTGACTATTGTGCCAGCCACGAGACTCACAGAAGCGGGCTATTTTGGTGATGATGTGGAAAGTTGCATCCAAAGCCTTCTTATGGAAGCGGGGAATGACGTGGAAAAAGCAGAGTCGGGTATTGTTTTTATCGATGAAATTGATAAACTGACAAGCTCATCTACAGAAACGCAGCGTGTTGTAGGTGGGAAAGGGGTTCAACAGGCGTTGCTCCCTCTTATTGAAGGCTGTAAGGTGGAAATCACGACAACACCAAAAAGCGTAGGGGTGGCAACATTTACTAATTCTACAAAAATAGTGAATACATCTAATATTTTATTCATATGCGGAGGTGCGTTCCCTGATCTTGAGGAGATCATTAAAGAACGTCTAGGCGAAAAAAATAAGAACATCGGTTTTTTGAAGGATTCTGAGGATTCAGAAGATGTATGTGAAAATCCTTTAAAATATGTAGAAACACGGGATTTGGAGAAATTTGGTCTTATCCCGGAACTTTTGGGAAGGCTTCCGGTTAAAGCGGTATTGGATTCTCTTACAACGGATGTATTAAAAAAGATTCTTGTAGAACCACAGGGATCACTCGTGTCCCAGTACAGAAAATTGTTTGCTTTTGACGGGATCGATCTGCTTTTTGAAGATGAAGCATTGGATTATATAGCCCAACTTGCTTATAAGGAAAAGACAGGGGCACGATCTCTTAGAACGATTATGGAAAAATATCTTAACCGTCTGATGTATGAAAGCCCAGGAAACACAAACATAAAAACACTCACAATATCGAAAGAGTTTCTTTTAAATCAACAGAATCTCCTTATAAAAAAACATGCGTTTGGTTAAAATTTGATAATGGCTATTATGACCAAGTAATTCAAGTGGAAATATGCTTCTGTTCAGTATAGCTAATCAGGTGGTAATTCTCGTTTGGTATCTATTAACCGAGAATTGCCACCTGATTTTAATTGCGGTTTGATAGCTTATTGCATTTAAATATAAGATGATGAATCATGAAGAAGCAGTTTTATTTTCAGGAGATTTCGCTGTTTGTGCCGCTGTGAGCGCTGCTTGCGTTGAACGTAAATTTTCTAAGATTTCATAGTATTTCTGCTGATATTTATCAATTTCTGATTGATATTTAGTTTTAAGTGACTGGATCGTTTTCTGGTTTTCCTTTTCAACATTTAGCAGAGCTTTATCCTGCTGTATTTGCATTCTTTCTTTGCAGTGTTCCACAGCCTCCGCTTCATGAGATTTCATGTCCTCTATGATGGATGCAGCTTTGTCGGTCTCTTTCCGTAAGCCTTCATTTTCTTTTTTCAAGGTTTCATATTTGCCAGATAAAATAGAAAAATTCTTATGCTCATCCATCATGGATTCCAGTTTTATTTTTAGTTCATCATAGGATGTGGCGAGAGCCTGATTTAATTTGTCTTTATCGCTAAGCATGATATTGAGATTTGAGATTTTGGCATCAGATTCCTTTTTGAGCAGTTCAATTTTTCTTTGTAATTCCTCATTTATTCCGTAAAGTGAATTTGCTTCATCAGTTGCTTCTTTTTCTGTCTGTTTTACCTTTTTTAGCTGTTCTTGTAAATCCTGAATTGTGACATCCTTTGATTTCAACATTGCATCAAATTCTGTGCGAATGGTTTCTGCAAGATTTTGGTTATCTTCAAGGGAACCCATATACATACGTGTCAGAGAATTGACATATTTCTCAAACAGTTCAATATCACTTTTCTTATCGGTTAAAATTGCTTTTCCTGCTTGAAATTCATAGGCTTCGATTAACTTGGAAAGGGTTTCCTGTTGGTTTCCGCCAATATCAGCAGATATTTCTTTAAATTTATCCGCGGTAATGTCATCAATTCTAAAAGATTTTGGTTTTAGTTCTCCTGCCATAACTTCTCCTTTCTGTAATACACTACAAAGTGTTTAAATGTATTACATAAATTTTTTATTTAAATAATTATAACATTTACATACAATTTTGCATAGCATATTTTGTAACGTAATACACTACGATACAATACATATGTATTACATTGCAAAATTTACTAACAAATTTACAGTTTGAGATGGATTACATTATAAGGTTCAGCCTTCAGGGAAAATTTGATTTAGTAATTTAATTTTACAAGATATCCTTCAATTTTTCTGTTTGGAAATAAAGAAGAGAAAAATCATCGTAATAAAGCGTAACTTTTGGGGCTTGACTTTTTCTATGGGTTTATGACTATAATTCGCTCAAAATTAAGAAAGGGGTTATTAAGTGTATAAGATATGAAGAAAATGATGTGCGCAGTTTTGATGTTGGCAACCTTTGTGTTTCTGTTGACAGGTTGCGGAAATAGTGCACCTTCTGCCAGTTTTGATGGAAGCAGACAGCAGATGGAAGATCAAAGAGCACAGCAAAAGGCCGCGGAAAAAGCAAAAGAACAGACCACGGATCGAAAAAAGGATGCAGAAAAAAGTGCAAAACTTACACAGAAAAAGATAGGGGAGAAGGCTACACAGGCATATGATCTTGTAGAACAGCAAACTGCGGAAGCGCAGGAGCTAGGAATAAATGGTCTGACGCAAAAAATTTTGTACAAAGGGTATTTGATTTATTACAAATTTTGCGATTTTGCAATCAGTATTATCATTGTTGGGTGGGTAATAGCAATTCTGGGCAATTTTTTGTTTCATAAATTGCCGAAAATCAGAAAATTTTGTATTTTGTTTTTCGGGGTGACTGTAACCGGGATAACATTTCTGATTGTTTTTGCACCGAGTATGATACAAAGCTTAGGTAAATAGGAAAGAAAGGAATATTATGAGCGAAAAAATGGTGAATGAGAAGGAGAATGCTGTAGATACAGCGGTAGAAGGTACAACAAATGACAAGGAGCCAAAAGAGGAAGTGAAGGCTGGAGGAAAGAAAGCAGGTAATACCGCAGTAACGGAAAAGGTAAAAAAGGAAAGTAAGAAGAAAGAGGGGGAATTAACAGCAGAATCCACAGAATCAGAGAAAAATCTGGATAAGGATAAGAAAGCTGGTACTGAAAAAATTCAGGATGGTATTAAGATCAGGACGTATTCCGGAGAAGTGCATATTAAAAATGCATCCGATGAAAGCGTAATAAAAAAATACGAACAGTATATGAATAGCAAGGAGATTATGGATGTGCAGTTTTCTGCACTTCAGGGGAAATTAGGTTTTGTTGGATATGATGGGAAAATTAAAATCATAATGTCTACTAAAAATGTGGATGGATTCAGTCACTCTCCAATATACAATGAAGCCTTAGAAAAATATCTGTTTTCTCCATGCCCGGTCGTTGTTACAAAAGTAGATGAAAAAAAGAAGGAAGTTCATGTATCCATGGTAAATGCGCTTTCTGGACCAAGAGAGAACCTGATTTCTGAAATCGAGAAGGGATTGAAGGAAAGGGAGTATATCCGTGTACCGGCGGTTGTCGTCTCTGTGTCTGGAAGAACCAAAGATACAAAACAAAAAGATTATTCCATTGCAGTGATTAACATCGGAGGCCTTGGGATCTTAGGATATGTTCACAAAAATAACTGGAGCAAGTCATATACTAAATCACTGCTTTATGCTGCAGAGCCGGGAATGGTTATTGATGTTGTTGTCACAGAAAAAAAGATATGGGGAAGAGACACAGCATATGAATGTTCGCGGCGAGATACCATTGATTTTGATCCATGGGCAGGAATTGAACAAAAGATGAGGAAAAACATGACAGTCAGGGTACGGTGTAACGGAAGGGAGGATGGACGCTATTATGGATCAATTGAGGGACTTCCGGAAATTAATGTTTTCTGTTACTATCCAGAGGAAGAAACTGGAATCCATGTAGAAGAAGGAAAATATTATATCGGAGTCGTAAGAAAAGTCAGTGAAGAGGACCACGACCTTAGAGTGCGGACAGTTGATGAGGTTCCGGAATCGAAGCATGTACAAAAGGAACAGCAGGTAAATGAGTAAAGGAGGCGATAACGTTGCCGGAGACAGAAAATGGACAAAAAAGATCGCTCTCCAAGGAGCTGACGACCTCTTTAAATAAGGATGGACGGTTTGTTTATTATCCCGAAATGGATTACAGGGTAAACAAGGGAGATTCCCACCGTGTAAGTCAGTTTGATTTTTTTGACATGATCCATCAGGTGGATGATCCAGATCAGTGTATTCGTCTGGCTGTGGTCTTGCAGACGGTGCATATGCTCGGGCATGCAACGCGCAACATGATTCTTGATCAGCTTAAATGGCAGCATAAGATATTTCCACACAAGCTTATTCCTTGTGTGGGAGCTGATCCGAAGAAGAACATGGATGTGATGGGGAAAATAATAAAAAAGCTGCTCGACAAAGGGTTGCTTTGTTCTTTTGATTATGTTACGGAAAAGGATAGGAAACGTATTGTACTGTATTCATGTACGATGTATGGCTGGATCTATTTCCGGAATAAGCTACAGGTAAATACCGCGTATGACAGGGATGCGGTATTTCGAGTTGATGTAGAGGTTTTAAAGAGACTTGCGACAATATCGGTTGCATCCAGTCTGGTTATGGTTCCTGGTTGTACCGGTGAAGCATTAAACGGAGATTATGGCTTTGATAAGTATAAAGAGATTAGGGCTTTTACATATGGGATTGTTGAATTTAACGGAGGGGGCGAGGATGGTTTTGTAATGATTTTGGAACCATCATTCTTTCGCTATAATCCAAAAATTGTTACAGCAGAGGAAAATGAGGAAAGAATCATAGAGAGAATGAAAAAATTGGCGAATGCTATTACAGAAGCCGGAAGTAAATACGGAACAAGGTTTAAAATGTGCTTTATCGTGGAAAATATGGAGGGTATGGTGCAACTTAAGAATCTTGCAGAGAGCAGTGGTGCACTGGATAATCCTCTTTTTCAGGATGCTATTTATACGTCAGATACAATTGTATGTGACTGTGAAGGAAGTATTGCAAGAGAGTTTTTGAAGTTAATGCCACCGAAAGCTGGTGGAAGCGGCTTAAGACTTGTTCCTGCGAAAAATACATGGAAAGATTTTTCTTAAATGGAAACATTTCTCATAAAGTCAGACAAAATCATTGCAGATTTTTGTCTGGCTTTTCTTTTTCGGATTGACAAAACCATATAGTTTATTCCTAAAATCATTAAAAATTGAAGAAGGAGCGCAAAATGAAGAAAAAACTTATTATGGTTCTTGTTTTAAGCATACTTCCATTCTTGATCATTATAATTCTTGCAACAGGATTATTTGGAATCGTAAATTTCACAGGAGGTATCATTAAAGATGCCATTGGAAAAAAAATTGCAGGTGTCAAAGATGCTGTGACAGGAAAGCTTATAGAAGACCAGATTGATCTTGCGGATCTATCCAGTTATAACCTTGACGAATTGATAAAAGCGGTTGACGATAAAAAAGTTTTTACGGATAAAATGCTTGATCAGATGATGATTGAAAGAGATTCGCTGAAGGAGATATTTAAAGCCTGTAAGGAATTTAATGAAACGTATGAGTCTGCAGATAAGAAAATCCAGATGAAACACACATATACGGTTACTACAACCACGTCAGATGATGGTACAGGAGGCAGTGAAAAGAAAGAAGCCAAGAATTCAAAAGGTTCATCCGGTAAGTCAGCCGGGAAATCGTCCGGTAAATCTTCTTCCAGTGGTGGTTCATCTGGCACAACAACGCAGACTGAAACCAAAGTCGAGTATGTGTACAAGGATTATCCCGTTTCAACGAAGGATTATGAGTATGAATTTCATTCTGTGAACTGGCAGACGGTTTATATTACAGCTATAGAAGAAACCCTACAGAATTATGGGAAAAACTACCAGCTGATTGAAGAAGGGAAAAATGGCAGTAATTCCGAGATTTTGGAAAATACGCAGGAACCAGAAACAGAAGAATCAAATGGAGACGAGGATTCTGAAGATGATTCTCAGGCTGATGCTTCATCCACAACTAATACGGATCTTGGACCGTTTAAGGCAGGATGGGTAGCACAAAACAAATACGAAGCTTCACAGGAAAAAAAATATAGAAAATACATAGAGAAATATGCGGCAATGTATAATTTGCCAGAAGATCTGATTCGTGCCGTAATAACCACAGAAAGCAGATGGAATCCGAAAGCTACATCGTCGGCCGGAGCACGTGGGTTATGCCAGGTTATGCCAGGAACATGGACAGGATATGCTGTTAAAATGCTCGGATATGGCGAAGAGGATATATGGAATCCAGAAGCACAGATACATACATGTGCCCGTATTTTATCAGAACATTTCAAGACATTTAACGGGGATGTAATACTTTCAATCTCTGCATATAACCAAGGTGGGGGAAATGTAAAGAAATGGATAAAGAATAATTCTGTAAAAACAGGCACGCATCTTGCCTATGCAGCAAAGGTTATAACCTATTTTACAGGTAAAAAGTTTACTTATACGGATTTAAATAATGGAAATTATGTGGGTGGAGCTTCTATTGATGTTTCGGTTGGCTTTGGAACACTTGGAGCAGATGGAAGAATTTCACTTACAACGGATCAGATAAAAGAACTTGTAATGCAGTTCGAACCTAAATATCTCTATAATTTTGATGTGGTAAGAGATGAGAAAATGGAGTATACCTATGGGGAGTGTGCGGCACTTCCAAATCTGGGAGAACAGGTTACAGGAGATCCCAGCACGGAATCAGGACAGTGGTCGTGGTATGAGCCAATATCCAGCATAGATAAGGTAGAGGGTCCATGGTATGATGCCATTTATAAGTGGCCAAATATCATTGAAAACTATGTAATCCGTCTCGACAGATGGGAGACAGTTGTTAGATTCTACTGGAATAAATATGATGGGAATTGGTTTAAAACTCTTATCAGACTTCTGCCAAATGGAAAGCCAATTCCTAAATATTATGATTATATAGCGTCAATTGCTACAGATATTGTTGAATATGATGGAAGTAATGCTTTCTTACCAGAAAATAATGCTTATAGCGGGGCTGGGACAGGTGCCGCAAGTGGAAATTATGAACCGTTGACAGGCGTTACCCCATCTATAAAAATACCTAATAATTGCGGTGGAATGAGTATTCCTTTATATACGCAATGGGATGCGAGATGGGGGAGAAGACCATTTGGTGGCGGAACGATATCAAGTTCTGGATGTGGAGCGACTTCGGTAGCGATGGTAATCTCTTACCTGACGAAGAAATGTGTCTATCCAAACGATATTGTGGATATTATCGGTAATCGCTATTATGATCCAGGAGCTGGTCAAAGATGGGAAATGATTCCGGCAGCCTGCAAAACTTTTGGGTGCCGGGCTGTGCAGCAGACTGTAAATGCAGATGCAATTGTCGCATCCTTAAAGGCTGGTCATCCGGTAATTGTTTCTACATCCGGATATGGAACAACGAAGGAATTTACAAAGCATGGACATTATATATGTCTGCGGGGGCTTACAAAAGATGGAAAGGTACTCGTCAATGATCCGAATGATAATTCAACGAAAAAACACTATGCAAAAGCATATACCCCACAGTTTATTTATTCAGAATGTTGTTCATATGGGCATCCAAAGGTTATGTTTACGATATATGGACCAGGAGAATAGCATACGAAATAGAAGATCAGGCAAAACAGATATATGGGAGGATAAAAATGACCTGGATAGAAGAGTTGCAGCAGTTTAGTTCAAATGGAGGGCTATATCATAAAGGAGTGAGTCCCCAGTGGGGGGAACCCTATTATGAGATTGTAAATCAGAAGATGTTGAAAAGGAAATTTAAGCCGGGGGATAAAGTTCGGATTGCAGTAAAGCGATCTGACACAGATGATCCAACAGTCTTTGATGATGTCACAATCTTATGCTTTGGGGAAAAGATGCTTGAGTGTCTGACTAAAGGTGAAAAAGAACATGAGAACAGAGAAAATGTGGATCACTTCTTTTATTTTGAAATAAAGGATATTTCATTAAAAACGAAAGCTCGGCCGGATTTCGACCTGGAAGAAATACTGCTGCCGGACAGTTGTTTCCTGAAACCAGATTTTATCAATGGATTTGATGTAGTCGGGAATAAGGATAAATCCGGCAAGGAGAGAGAAACACGGTATCGGGATATTATTGAAAAGTTTCATATGGGAAAATCGTTTGATAATGATTTTGTAATGAAAATTACACCTAAATTGTATTGTCCTTACGCGCTTGTTTCATCAGAGGCAGAGGTATATATTGACATTCCAGATCTTAAAGATGTCATACATGTGGAGCGGTGTAAAACCGGAACCCCGTGGCCAAATAGAAATCTTTTATGCGCATATAATTTTGACAAGTATAATCAGTCCGGTGTTTTAATTTCGGTACCGCGGGGGGAATATCATAATGTAAATATTGTTTGTGTTTGGAAAATTGTTTTACAAGGGAAAAATGGAGAAAACATAGAGAAGGAAATTATTTCCATGGCTCGTATTGGAAAGTTGCTGCAGGGTAAGGAGAAAAAGGACAATTGCCTAGAAATAAGCATGATGCATCCTACTATGGATGTATTAAAGGGATCTTTGCATAAATACGGAAAAACAATATTTTTGGAAAATTTTATGGAAGCAGAAGCAGTGTTAATAGGAAGATTTTCAGATGGATCACATATTTCTTTGCGCAATACGTCAAATTCTATATTAAATTCGGTACTGTTCGCAGCAAGTATGGCTCATTATGGATATGACATTAAGCGTATAGCCAAGGCTATGGCAAGTGAACAGGAATATGAAGGTATTGTTGATATTTGGTCATTTCGATACGATAAAATACAGGCAGGAGCCGGTTTTCATTCTGGAAGGGAAAGAAAAAATGGGTTTTCTTTCTCATTTAATGGAAATGATTGAGTGTATTAAAAACAGAAGGTGATATGAAATGAAAAAAAGCAAAAAGGTGATTTGTGTGATTCTGGCATCAGCTGTGGCCGCAATATTTATTATTTTCCTTTTCTTTCTGGCTTCTAACAATGATAAAAAGGCAAAATTCGAAAGGGATTACAATTTGAAAAAATATGATTCGGATAAATATAGTGCACAGGCAAAGTATGATACGCAAGGAAACTTAGAACAGGCCGGGCAATCGGATAATAGCGGAACGGAAGATGCAGATTGGGGAGAAGGAGTCGGAATGTTTCATAAGATCACGGATAACGATGGAAATATATTGTGGGAGGGCATATCCGAGGATGCATATAATAAAATGTCTGCGAAAGAGCAAAAGGAAGTGACCGACAGGTATAGTAAAGTCGAAGAAAAAATTCTTGGTCATGGGTCAAATGATGTGTCATTAAATGAAGACAGTAAGATGGAAAAACTTTTGTATGGTGGAACACCGGAAGAAAATATAACAGCACTTTGTATGAAATTTAATGAGGGAATTCCATTTTCCAAAGGTGGTAGAAGCTACGAAACTGGATTTGATCTGCAGACAGATGGATTTGACAATAGTGATTATCCAGAGGGAAACGGATATGGAGTGGACGGACCCGGTTATATCATTTGGTTGTTTAGAAATGCTCTTGGATATACGCCGGAAGATCTTAAAGGAGAGTTTTCAGTAAAATCCTTTAAGCAGGAGATATCTATGGATAATCTGAAAACAGGGGATATCTGCATAACAGGTAATGCAGGAGATAATGATATTCAAATGGGAGTTGTGGCTGGATTTAATAAGGAATACGCGGTTGTGTCAACGTGTTCAAATGAAGCTACGGAAAAATTCCCATACGGATGTAACCATTTATGCTATATTCGTTCTCAGACAGACGACATACTGGGAAATTTTGATTCTGTTGATTTCAAAAGGTTTTACAGGATTGCAGAAATGGAAGGAAAATAAAATATGAAGAAAAGAACAATTTTCATAATTGCAGGTATAATAATTTTATGTTTACTGGCAGTTGTTGCAACACACAGTAAAGGAACCAAGAGGCAATCTCTGAAAAAAAATGAAGAGACAGATAATATTTTATCAAATGTTGATGTAACGAATTTATCAGGAAACGGTGTAGTGAAAATGGATAGTTATGATGAAGATGCAGTGTATCAAGATTCTGGGAAGAATAATATAGAATCTCTCGAATTGTCCGATTTGAAGACTGATCCGGCGGCTGCCGTGGTTGTTAAATTGGGTAGATTATATGAAGCAGGAGATTTTGCAGAATTATACAAACACATAAATATAGGTCAGATAAAGAAAGATGGGATTTCTCAATTTTCAAAGGAGGATCTGCAGAAAATATTTACTATATACAGTGATGGGAAAAAATCAAAAATATTCTATCTTAAGACATACGATTCAAAAGAAGGATATCTGATTGCCAGCGTCAGGATGGCTCCCGTGAAAGACGGGAGCTGTGGTAACATAATTTATAATTACAAAAAAGCAACAGATATACGATTTACAGTGTGGCCGGGTGATGACACTTTTGTCCCTTATAGCATTATAGAAGGAATGCCTGCATTTTTGTCCGTTCAAAGAATTACCCCATAATTCCATTTTGTCGGAGAGAAAAGAAGTTAATCATGTAGATGATTTTTTAATTATGTTCATAATCCTAAAGATTATGAGAGGGAATATGCTGCATAAAGACATCTTTCGGGAATTTTTGATTCAGTGTAGTCTTGCTACACCTAGGGTTATTTGCTGTAATAAAATTGTGGGAATAGCTTGACTTTTTGTATGGGTTTATGACTATAATTCGTTTGCAGATGGGTAATCTGCAAAATGTAATTTTTTCATAATCTTAATTATTTCTCCAGCAAAAGGACAGGCATGGTACCTGTCCTTTTGCATTAAAAATAACAAAAGTTAAATAAAGATTAAACAAATTATTGAGAACACAAATTGAATGTGATATGATGTAATTGTATTATTTTTATATAGATTTACACTTGGCAGCAGTCAGGTGGTTTTCAGGATTTGAGTGATTCAAATGCTCCTGCATAATGCAGGGGCTTTTTTTATTGCTCAAAATCCTATGTTTTGTTACGGATCAATTGTTGGATTCGGGAAAGGAGATTTTTATGATAGCTGCTGCAAAATCAAAAGCTGCAGAAAATATTGCCATTTCGCCAAAGGAATTGAAGAAACTGGCAATGTGCAGGAAATCTTTCGAGTTTTCCAGAATGGGGCTTACCTATGATGGAACTAAGGAAGTTTTGTTTTCTGTAAAAGCTGTGAATGAGGTTAAAAAACTCATTATGGCTGGCAAAGAGAATGTAGAGGGCGTTGTGCGTACATTCTACGAAGGTTTTTCTCCGGATTGGTTCTCTTGTGATGCTGAATTTATGTCAGCGAAGGAGAATTCAATGAAGAGAATTCTGCGTCTGTATGAGTATATTCAGACGCGTGAAGTGGAAAATATCCAGACGGATGTTTTCTATGAGAATAACTTTGTCCGGGCACTGAATTACAGGGGACTTGCTATTAAAACAATACGTGGCAAGTTTGATTTTGTTTTTCAGGATAAGACCGGAAAAACGGTCTGTGTAATTTTGCATTATGGCAAGCCTACGGAGAGTTCAAAGGCAAGGAAGCCGGAAAATCTTCCGGAAAATTCGCCAGAGCTTCTTGTTGCAACATCTGCTGCAAGAAACAGTATCGCAGGAGATTTTTCTGTTGAATTGTGGTATTTACGGGGAAAAGATGACAATGGAACTGTTGTAGCTCCAAAATTTGAACATCGTCCGGAAAAAAACGTAATTTCGGCGGATTTTACCAAAGAATCTACTGAAAAACTGCTTACACGGATGGTATCTGTGTTGGCCAGAGCAGAAAAACGCGACTGTTCTAATTGTATGCACAAAGATGTCTGTAAAACGGATGGTGTTATTCGTAAGACAGAATCGGAATGCACTACTGAAAAGGCTTCTGTAAAGGAAATTACTCTTACAGAGTCGCAGCAGGAGGTAGTAAATCATGTTAATGGTCCAATGTGTGTTGTTGCTGTCCCAGGAGCAGGGAAAACGGCTTCTTTGGTTGCCCGGATGATGCATCTGATTAAAGATGTGCATGTAAAGCCAGGCAAGATCCTGTTTGTAAGCTTTACAAAAAAGGCTGCAAAGGAAATAAGAGATCGCGTGGAAGTACAGCTTTCACAATACGGTTTAAGTGGACGGCCGCAGATTATGACATACAATGCATTGGGATTTTCTATTTTAAAGGAGAATCCTTTGTATGTTGGACGGCGGATCAAACTTGCTGAAGATCTTGACAGATACGACCTGATTTTTAAAGCATTAACAAAAGAGCCGAAGATTGAAAAAATGTCGTATCTAAATCCGAAAGGAGAGCATGGACTTGTCCGATTTCTTGATGGTAAATTCGAGGAAATCTATGAACGTGGGGAAGAATCTTTCCGCACGCAGTATATGGAAAGGTACGATGTGGATGGGATCATACGTGTGTACCGGAGTTATAAAGCCATGTATGATGCAGAGGGTTACATTGATTATGATGATCAGATCAGTATGGTTAATGAGCTTTTTGATGAATATTCTGTACTTTCCCAGCGGTATGCGGAGAAGTATGAATACATTATGGTGGACGAGTTCCAGGACAGTTCTCAGGAACAGGTAGATATGATCTATTCAATTGCAAGATGCCATGGAAATATCGTGGTATCAGGTGATGATGATCAGTCTATTTACAAGTTTCGGGGAGGAAGCAGTCAGTTTATGCTCGAATTTGAGGATGACTTTCCGGGTGCAAAGGTTTTGTATATGGAGGACAACTTCCGCTCAAACGGAAAAATTCTCCGGTTATGCGAAGCTTTGATAAATGGAAACGAGGTACGTTTCCAGAAGGTGCTCCGTGCGCATGTAAAAGGCGAATCGCAGCCGCCGGTATATCTGAAAGATGTACAGCCGCCGGTTGTCAGGGATACAGTCAAGAAAGCTTTAGAATCTGGGTATAAACCTGGGGATATTGCTATATTAGCTCGGAATAATAAGAGGTTGGATGAAATCACCATGATACTTGATGGGGCGTGTCCGGTGTCTGTTCCTAAGGATTATATGATCGAAGACACTGTTTTTCGCTGTATTTATGATCTTATGACTCTGCATTACAGGGGCATGGATATGGATCTGGCATTGTACAGAATGCTTAAGGTCCTTGGAATTACAGAAATGCAAAAGGCAAATCGGTTTGACAGCTTATATGAAAATTTAGTCCAGTCAGGACAGATAGCAAAGGTTTCTCTTACTCCAGAATGCCTTGAAAAATATTCCAGGGAAATAACACCCCTCGGAAAAGCAATGTATAAACTGCTTCTCTGTTTTGAAAAACTGGCTTATGGACAGCTGCATGAGGCTCTGGCATTCATAATTAAAGAATGTTTTGGTATAGACAGACATCTTGTAGTGGATGATCTTGTTGAGATTGCAGAAGAAAGAGGCATTGTCAAACTCGAAAGTCTGTATCAGGTAATGAAAGAGATGATCGCTTTTGGTTCTAACGAAAGGGTTGGGTATGATTCCCGTGAAGATGCGGTAAATCTGTTAACATGTCATGATTCCAAGGGAAAGGAATTTCCGGTGGTTATTATATATGGCATGGAAGATTTTGATGTCCGGTCGGAGGAGGAAACAAGAGTCCTTTATGTAGCAATGAGCCGAGCAAAGGAGCATCTTTATATGGTCGAAACTGCTTATAACAGATTTGGTGGTTTCGAGAGAATATCCCCATATTGCACAGTTGCAGGGGGAAGATAGGAGGTATATATGAAGTTAGTTTTATATGGTGCAGAAACATATTGTATCAATAACAGGGTGCGCAAACTGATCCAGGAAATAGATGATATGAATGTTTCACGTTATCAGGGATTATCAAGGGAGGCTGTGGCGGCAACGTCACGGTATCCTATTATGGCAGATAAACAGGCAGTCATCGTGGAGGCAGAAAAGCTTACCGGTGATGAAACGAAAATGCTGGAGAGCCTGGATATTCCGGAATTTACGCTTTTTATTGTTGTGGTGTCAGGATCTGTGGAAACACGGACAAATGCATTCAAATCCATGATGAAAAAGAAAGAGGTTGTAGAATATGGCAAAGTGGCAGAGCCGGAACTTAAAATGTTGATTACAAAGCTTGTTACGGCTAAGAACAGCCATATGGAAGAGCCAGTAATTGATTATTTTATCAAATACATAGGATATGAAATAGATGAAAATGTGTCTTTGTATACGGTAAATATTGCAATCAAGCAATTATGCTACTCTGCAAAAGAAATTACGGAAGAAGATGTGCGTGCACTTGTAATGCCTTCTGTTCAGGTTCAGATATGGGAGTTATCAAACTTTTTACTGGATCTTAATGGACCGGCATTGTATAGTCATGTAACAAAACTTTTTGATGAGAAAGAAAATGGCATTGGTATGCTGTCTCTTCTCTTAAGAAGCTTTCGCCTGACATACAAGGCTTCCTTGTTAAAGGGAAGATCGGATTATGAAATTTCTAAGATCCTTGGGGTAAAACCATTTCAATTCAAAGCTGCAATGAAATTTACCCCGCAGCAGATTTCAGAGATACTGACAGTTCTGCAACAAGGGGTCAACAGTATAAAAGCCGGGCACCCGGAAAAAAACACTGTTATTTTTACACTCAATGAAGCCCTTCTTGTGTTAGGGGGTGCTGCATAATGGGAAGACAGTGGGATAAGAAGATCAATGCCGAAGAGGGAATTGGAACGGAAGAAGCCTTTTTAAAGGAATTGGAGTCGTGTGCATCATTTCATGGCGTACGTGTACTGATGTGGAAACATTTTTCCGTTTTGGAAGATAACAGGGAACATTTCATGGTGGAAGATAGGAAAACTGGAAAACGATATCAGTTGATATATTTAACACCTAAGAATACGTTGTCTCGCTGGGAATGCCGCATGCAGGAAGGCGAAGATGGTAAAGAAAAAATTCTCTGGTATCAGGAGAAAAAGGCGGGTGAATTTGCAATGCCGCCGGTATTTATGTTGTAGTATCAAATTCCCACAGGGGAGCAACAGAGGTTCCCCTGTGGGAACCTCTGTCTGTTCAGAAAGTAGCTGGAAGAAAGAGAGGAAGAAATGAACGAGGTAATAGATTTTCTAAAGTCGAACAAATTTCAGACAGAGTGTGATGTGACAGAAACCTGGCAGGTTGTAGACATTGATTTTGTCAAAGGAGATAATATTCAGGATAAAAAAACATTCTACATTGCGCAGGTTCTTAAAGAAGATGGAATAAAAGTTTTATCTCAGTTGTTCGATATTTACTGCATCGAAAACGATATTCAGAATCCAAAGGTCAAGAGGATTACGATTGTAAAGTCAATGTTTATATATCCCGGAGTGTTATTAAATCCAAATACGGAAGAGGTAGATCAAGATGAGAGTATTTCATCAAAAACCCTTCCCGGCTATGTATGGGTGCAATGTCAGGATAAATCCGGACATTTAGAAGATGGGAACCAAAAGGTTGTCGAATATGATTTCGTATTCAGACAGTATAGATTCCTTATTGGCAAAAGCCGAGAATGGAGGGATATTCCGGATGGTTATAATTTTAAACAGTTTAAAGCATTTGCGGAGGCAGAAATCGGACGCATTTGTGGAATAAAGGATAAACATTGAATAAGCAATTTTGATTTATATGGATTTATATTAAGGCAGGTTTATAGGAGGTTTCATGGAAAATTTAATGTCTAATGAAGAGATCCTAGAAGAAATAAGAAAATATTCTAATCCTAATTATATGTGGTTAGAAATATGGGATATCAGTAGTTATGAAATTCAACTTGTTTTGACAATTTGTGAGTCGAAAACATGTGAACTGGGAAACCATAAAGTATTAAGATTGAGTTCTCTTTTTTTTATGGATGATATATCTGTGGATGAAATAAAGAGAAGAGGCAGAGAGGTAAAGAAGTTTTTAAAAAAATATTTTAAATGCAGTAAAATTCATAGTAATTTGCATTATGCATTGTAATTAAAAGTTAAAAGCGAAAACCTGACGCATCAGGGACTAAAGAAAGAGGTTCCTGTGCGTGGGGACCTCTGGTTGTCTGGCAACGGTCAGAAGAAGGAGAAAAAAATATGTTAGATATGGAAAAAAATTATAAGCTGGCAGGTTACATATGGAGTTTTGTAAAGGTAGATAAAAATCATGCTGTAATTCAATCCCATGGGGTAACCGCAGGACCATGGCCTGGTTTCAAAATGCTAAAATTTGGAGGTAAAGATGATTTTTACGCAACAGATCTTGATGGTGAAGATATCAGCGCTTATGACGACAAAATGCTGGCACTCTACGATGCCATCAAGGATGCTGAGGATACATCAGCTTCCTATGGAAAAGGATTGTATCTTATTTCCAAGGGGAAAGTCGGGTTTACCGAATTGTGCAAACCTGGTTCCGGAAATTACTGGCAGGCTTTAAAAAGAGCAGCGGAAAACGCGCCGTTGTTCGGGGCTGCTGACTACTACGCGTGGCTCGGTACTGCCTGCGGTAGTACTTACGCGTGGTATGTGTACCGGGACGGCGACGTCTACAGCTACGGCAACCAAGACGGCAACGACTATGTGGTTGCGCCCGCTTTTAACCTCGACTTATCCAAAGTTGAGGTTGCTGGTGATGAAATTGTCATCAAAAAGGAAAGTGCAGGACAGCTGGAGAATCAATCAAATTCAACCCCATACCGTTCCATTTGGGAATATGGCATGGATCTTACAAAAGATGGAAAAACGTTTCATCTTGATCCGGAGATGGTGAAGGAAATTTGCAGAGCCATAAAAGAGGATAGCGGCAGGAATTATGTTGCTACTTTTACAAGTCGGGAATTTACCCCGGAGCAGTACATTGCTGTCTGTGATGAAGTTGAGAACCAGCTTACGAAGAATTCCAGGGATGTGGAATATCAGTCATGTGAAAAGGTGTTAGGGAAAGGATTCGATAAAATAGAAACAGTAGAAAACTGGGTTATTAAAACCATGTTTACATCTGAATATGAGTCCTGCACTGTGCGTATTCCGGAAACATTATCATCAGAGAAGGAAGCGTGGGATAAAGTTAAAGAGCTTGCCATTGTAGATCAGGATAGGAATGAAACTACGGAAGTCAGGTATGACAGGGATGCATGCCAGGTTACTGTAATCCACACAAACAAAGCTGTCTGCCGGATTTCTGCAGAAAAAATGTAAGATTTTAAGGTTATCAGTATCGGTATAGATACTGATAACCAAAGAGGTGACAAAAGTTTTTAATATGTACTTTTGGAGTGCAGTTGTTTTTTAGGAGGAAAATATCATGGTAATAAAGATGAAGTACGAAAAGGTTCTGATCCAAACAGAGGAAGTCAGTATTGTATTTGGTGAATTTAAAGGAGAAAAGGATCAGGAGCTGTTCCGGTGTCCGAGAGAGCTTGAGGATACAGATTTGAGACGGTATGTGAATGAAAATAACTGTCTGCTTGGATTTGAAAGCGATGATAAGCAAGAAACAGCGCTGAATGAAATACCTGGGTATTTAGGGTATTACCGGTTATATTTTCGTGATGGCTGGTATGGAAGATGGATGGAGGAAGATGAGAGAATCGACCGAATGCTTTGTGCTGGTATTGATGAAATTGTCCGTTTCCTGCAGAGCAATTTTCCGTATGGCTGTAATGACTGGGATATGGCGGCATGGCTGCGGGATGAATACCCAACCTGGGGAGGCGATAACCGTTTCCTTCTTAAGCCATTATTTGGCGATCATTACAGAATCGCATTTGACACGACGTATGGCAATGGAGATTATCCGGTGCGTATTTATGTGTATGCTGCGGATCCGGTATAAAAATGGTTTTTATGAGACAAATTGTGCCTATTTGATAATAGAATAGGTGAAATTTATGTGGTTTTTTGAGGATAATCCTGAAAGGAGTTTTATATGGTTACAAAGGCTGTAACAGGTCAGCTTACCATCTTTGAGTGTATTTTTTCGATTGATGCTACAAGAAATAAAACACGGGTAAGCAAAGAAACAGGTAAAGTACCAGCTGAAAGTTTTATTGATGTTTCTGAGAAAATAAAGGTTTATGGATCTGCTGCATTAAAGGAAAAAACAATGCGGGCTGTCCGGGATCTTCCACTTACTGGAATTGAACCGAAGGACCGGTTACTGATCCAGAATCTTCTTGATCAGAATTCAAAAATGGCAGGCATATTGTATGATGGAAATATTGTCTATCCGTATGAAAAGTTAAAAAAGGAACTGATTCGTATGAAAAAGACAGATTCAATTCGAAGGATGTCAAAGCTTATGTATGAGTTTTTGAGCCTGCATTTTGATATTGCGCATTATAACAGGGAAGGATTTATTGACTATTATGATGGTGAATATTCTTCTCTTTATAATGAAACACTCTCATATGCAAGAAAGCGTATTCCGGCACGATTTTCGGATATAAACAAAATTGCAGAGGAGATGTAAAGAAAAATGCGGTCACTGAAATAGTGGCTGCATTTTTTGATCTTTTATAGTGTCAATAATTAACTTGTGAGACAATGGCTTTTTATATTTTAAAAACAATAAAATAGATTTTACAAGTGGTAAGTGCGGAAATATATTCAGTGGATTATCCAGATGCCGGTAGCAGTATATTCTCGTATAATAATTTTCAACGTCCATTTGTTCAAGGGAAAATACAGAAATTAAATAAAGATTAAATATATTATTGAGAACACGATTTTATTGTGGTATGATATTATTGTATTCGTTTATATATATATTAACATCTGGCAGCAGTCGGATGGATTTCAGGATTTGAGTAGATTAAATGCTCCTGCGTTATGCAGGGGCTTTTTTTACTGTCTTAAATCCTATGTTTTATACGGATCAGTTATTGGTTCGGGAATGGAGGTTTATATGAAAAATCTTTTTTTGAAAGTCAAGGAAATGGATAATTTTCCACTCGAAGACGCGGAGAAAAAAGACAAATTGCTTCATGAGCAATTTGATCGGATCGTCTTTCATGCAGAAAGGATGGAGGATATTTCGGATATTCCGGATGAAACGCTTCTGTATTTTCTATCCAATATAGATACCTATATTGGAGGAGAAACACCGCTTCAGGAAAAACGAAACGAGATTGTAGAGAACTTTTTTGAAATGCCAAATCTTGGGCTGAGAGTTCTGTAGGTTTTTAGGGCACTGGCCCGGAAAGGAGAAATAAGATGCAGCTTATTTCAAAAATTAAAGATGATGTAGCTGACGTGGTACATGTACAGGCTACATCGGATTCTGGGGAGACAGTAAAAAAAATTCTTCCTATGAAAAAATACATTGAGCTTTTGACAGATTCAATGGAAGATTCACAAAAAATGGTATCCGTTGGTCAGATCCCAAATGGATACTATGACGGTAAAATCCACCCTTATGAACCGGATACATTTTCGGTTGCGATTGCTTTACCAAAAGGATTACAGCAGATTGTTTATGGAACAAGCAGTTACAGTGTGCCTGTCCCGGGACTGGTCTTTGTGATTGAAGTGAAGAAACAGCGAATAGTCAAATCCGCTGTGTATGCTTACAAGGAAGAGTTAACAGAAAATTCTCCATTATATCATTATCCATTTGGAAATGTATATTGTAATGGAAAAATCTGTTGGGGAGGTAACTCTCTTCCAAAATGTAATGTCATGAAAGATGTTGATAAGGTCATTGCATTATTTTTTGGATCGCCTACAAATGACGATCTGTATTCGCCAGAATCAATTTTTTTAGATCCACCAGAATATGTCCTGAATCAGAGGGCATTTTTGGAATTTTTGAAAGAAAAGGATGAGTTTCCGGAGAACATTTTAATGGAAACAGGAAATGTACTGGCTGAAGTATTTTAATTTTTATAATGGCAGCCCCGCCGTCTCAGATGCGGGGAGAAAGAGGTAAGAAATGGATTTATTTGAAATGTTTGGAATTAAAGTAGAAGACCAGATTGAGGAGAAGTCCAAAACGTCATCTAAAACGGAAAACAAACAGAAAAAAGGAAAGAAAGTGGAGAAAAAAGCAGCTTCCGCTAAGACAGATGCAAAAAAGCTTGTGCTTCCCCTTACGGTTTATACAGGTTTTAACCGTCCGTTTCTAATTACGGGGACCGGAAGTACAACAGATAAAACATTGCGTGAGAGAATTCATGATGTGACAAAAGAATTTCATCCGGATGTTTTCACTTATGATGTTGTGGGGGATAAGGTATGGGTTGCTTTCGATCCGGCAAAGGAAGTTCAAAAAGGAAAAGTAAAAATCCTTAAAGAGTCTGAAATGTTCCTTGCCAATCACCAGATTGATATTTCGGGAATTGCTATTGATGAAAATGATATGGCAGATATTTCCGTGGTCGAGGATGTGTTAAAGAAGGTTCACCCTGCGTTTCAAAAAATTGGAGTTGTTTCATCAGCAGATGGAAAACTTCTTGCCCCGGTATTTCACTGGGAAGTGCTTGGAAACAAAGAACTTTCATTCCCTGTCAGAGTATGTCTGTATGGAAGGGAAAATTTTCAGGTCACTCGGGAGGAATTTAAGAATTTCCTGAATGAAAAGGGTTACAACGTAGAAGAAGATGTGAAATTTGATGCAAACATTCTTCAACAGTATATTGAGACGAAGTACCCTGAATATGACAAAAAGCACACAAAACTCCTTTATATGGAAAAAGAAAATATAGTGCTTCCTGTTATTTCGATACCGGAAAACAAAAAACCTGTTTCGGCAAAGAAAACAGAAAAATTTCCGACGAAGGATACGACGCTTTCCTTTATTTTTGAAAAAATTCCGCTTACACCGGAGTTATTTGGAGGGAAAGAAGAAGTATCAGAAAAAGAACTTCTCGCATTTTGTGCAGATAAGTACCCTGAATACGCGTCTGAATCTGCCAAGATTTTTTATGACAAAAAACTTCGGATTCTTTTCCCAAGAATTGAAGGCGCCAGAAAGGGGGCTTCTGCATGGGTGTAGAAACGGTGGTAGATGAGGTTGAGTACAAAAAACGTATTCAGCAGCCGTATGCTCTCTTTAACCTTGTACTGTCGGAAGATATTAGGTACCGTGTGGAATCTACACCGGTGTCCCTGACAGCGGCAAAGATTGGAGTAAATGACGGTGGATGGTACAAGTATCGGTTGCCAAAGATGCCGATGGGAATTTTAAAAAGCCTCTACTGTTTTTTTGCAGATGTAGCAGAAAAGTTTAAAACAGAGGTGCTGGTCCGGGTGTATTATGATCCGGCAGCAGAAAAATATGTTCTGGAGGTTCCGGAACAGAAAACAGCACCTGGTCTTGTGGTAACAGATCAGGGGCTGATTCCGCAGTACTGGCCGGTTATGGATATTCATTCACATTGTTATTATCCGGCTTTCTTTTCGGAGACGGATAACAAAGATGAAAAAGGAAACCGGATATATGGGGTAATTGGGTCTCTGGATAAGAGACCTCAGTTACTGCTTAGGGCAGGAACCGGAGGATGTTTTGTGGAGATTTCGGATGTGGGAAAGATATTTGATACAAATGTCAGTTCTTCTGAGGACTGGTATGGGATTATGAAATCCCAAATGAAAGAAAAAATACATCCGATAGATAGTTTTTAACGGTTTAACGACGGGAAAGGTGGTTTTTTATGAAAGATCAGAAAAAGAATGACTTAAAAAAGGCGGCAGAAGCCATTGAGCAGCTATATCGTGCAATCTCGAATGACAAAATTTCAGTTGTACCGGATATGGAGCATGAGTATATTGTTGTAACCATTAATGGTGCAATATATCGTGTTAATGTAGAGTGTGAAAATATACGCTCTATGGTTCGATCAGTTGTAAGTCAGACAATTTTGAAGATCTAAGAAAGGAGGTAGGGGCTGCCGTATGGCTGCCCCAAATTATTATATGAATATTTATGTATCCGTTATAGGATTGTTAGGTGCTGGTGGATTTTTTGCTAAAGAATTTGCAAGATATGCAGCATCTTTAAAAGATGATGAGACGTTTTTTAAGCTTTTGCTGTTCGATCCGGAAGATGTTGGACAGGAAGATATAACAAAATCAGTCTTTCTTCCACAGGATGTGGGATGGAACCGGGCAGCAGTTCTTTCTGGGGCATTACGGAAAGCGTATCCATCAATAACATGTATTAAAGGGATTGCCCGGAATTTTTCCGAATTCGAGACAAGTAGTGTTAAGAGATTATTTTCTGATAATTACTATGAATTGGAGAATGACATTTACTTTCTGTTTGATTTTACATGTATTGCAAAACAGGAACGGGCAGTTAAAAAGTTTTGGGAAGGATGTAAGTCCTGTGTTACAGCCATATATCGGAGAAATTCGATTTCTGTGGCATCAAAAATATCCAGCCTGGTAATTGCCAATTTTGATAAGGTCCCGGTAAGAAAATGCAAGGATTCTCTTTCAAAAATGCTATGTGTCAGCAGAATCTGTCTGGCATTCATGGTGCAATTTCTGAGTGGAGGAAATATTTCATTTGATGATATCTATTTTGATGGAAGGTTTGGTGTCTCATTGGGCAGAAGACCGGCGGAAGTTGTGGATACAGCAATTACATTTGCAAAAAAAACGGACTCATGGCTGATTGTCTGTGTTGGAGCTGGTGGTACAGGAGGAAACTTTACCAAGGAACTTCCACACATAATGCTTGGAAAAGAAAATGTGTTCCTTCTTATTATAGATGGGGATCGCGTGGAAGAAAAAAATCTTAAGAGACAGCCTTATGGAGAGCAGGATATCCAGCAGAATAAGGCAGATATTTTATGTGCAGATTTAAAAACGGATTATCCAATGCTTTCTGAAAGGATATTCTCATATCCTAGATACCTGGATACGGCAGGGGATCTGTCCGAAGCTGTTATGAGTTGCGGCGAAAATTATGATCATGTGCTTCTTGTTGGAGGTGTTGATAATCATGCAGCAAGAAGAGTTATGGAATCCTTTCATAATTTATATGATTCTTCCGTATACATTGATGCAGCAAATGAGTGGTCCGAAGGACAGACAATTATTTCTGTCAGGATGGATGGAAAGGAAATATCTCCGGTTAGAAGTTTTTATTACCCGGATGTGCTGACAGATGCTTCACCAAGTGCTTCTGAAAGAAGTTGTGGTGCAATAAATGAAAGCAGTCCTCAACACATCTGCACGAATTTGTGCAGTGCACAGATGATTTTATCGGTTGTAGAACCATTGATTATGGATGGAAAAGTCCATGGAGGAATTGTGTATTTTGACACATTCTCACAATTTTCAAGGTTCCAGCCTCTTAAAGCGGAGGATATGGTATGAAAATTGATCTAAAAAAATATCACGATGCCATTAGTTTTTTGCGAGTGGTTCACAATAAATTTTGTGAATACAGTAACTGTGCGAATAAAGGAATAATTTTAGGCGGTAATGTTATTATTGTATCCCGATTGGTATATGCTGCGGTGATAAGGTATCTTCAAGAGAAGAATTTTGTCAGTCAGGTACCGGATTTTATAATATGTGAGACTGCTTTAGGAGAAAACCGGAACAAGGTGCCAATTGATGATGTGGATTCAAACGTGGCAATGGGGATATATGAAGCATCAGCTGATATGGAGGTTAATCTATGCAGGCTGCTCCCAGACTGGGAAAATGGTATCATTGATTTTTTACAGTTTACAGAAGACGGAGGCAAAAAGAAGACAGTAAAAGATTTTTTTGCTGAGAATCCGGGTTATAAATGGGCCAGAAAAATGGTTGAAGAACTTGTTAGTGGATTAGAGGAGGAAACCTATGACGTGGATGATGTCATGTTTCTGATTAGTGATAAGGTTCCTGAGGTAGAAAACAAACTGAGGAGCAATCTGTCAGAGGAGGGAATAGAAAAGAAGAAAATCTTTTTTCAATTATTTGATCTGCTTTCAAATCTTTTGCCTGAAACCGAGGTTAAATTTGTGGATGGTAAAAAAATTATTGTCTGGATCAATTATGTCTGCTTGGATGGGTGTCAACAGAACGGCTTTATGATAAGTCCGGCAGCAGTCGGAGCCGGCATATGCCTGAAACATTTTATGGATCAGATATGTTAAATTTACTAAATAAAAAATTAGGTTTTTAAGGGATCTATGGATGTAGTAGTCGGTAGATCCCTGGAAAGAAGGTATATATGGATAAATACACAAAAGAGCTTTTTCATGAATGGAAAATTTTTTATGAACTCGATGATGGTGTGACTGTGTATGAAAACGACGCCGATGAAAAGCTGGATTGGAACGAAAAAATGAAAATTGCATTCATGCTTGTTGATCGGTGGCTGGTAAAGCACCATATTATATCCAAAGGGTATTGTTTCATGAGTATCGAGGATCTAAGAGAATCCATTATAAACGATGAAGGAAGAACATATGAATATTTAGAAACTGCCTCAGAATATATGGAGCAGCGAATAAGTGACGTATATTCTGCATGCGGATGGAAACAGAGGGAAATTTGTGTGGAAGAAGATTTTTTCGCATGGTTGGCGGATCGGTATCCTGAACTTGAAAATGACAAGGACGATCTTCGTGAAGAAATATCAGAAGAAGAAATCAAAAGATTTTTTCGACAGTCTAAATACGGTGAAAAGCTGGAAACTTCCATTGAAACAGTCTTGAGATGCCTAAGGAGCTGTACATTTGAAACTCGTAAATATTATGAGTTTCGGAACAGTTATCTGCCGGCATTATCGCGGTTTATGGAAGAAAATCTTACGGAGGGAGAAAAATCACTTTATTTCCGTGTAGTAGACAGCGCCATGCAACCGTTAAGCAGAAACAACCCTGATGTTTTATGTAAGCGCCTGGGGCAGGATGAGTATTCGTTTAGTACGTTAGGGTTTTATTATGGAGACGCAGGGGAAGCAATAGATTATCATATGGCTTTGCCAGGAGCGTTGGTTGCTACCTGTGTGCTCAAATTATTATACGACCACTTCTTTACAGAAAAATTTAAGGAGGCAGTTTGATGGATCTTAGAGAAGCAAAAGAGGCATTTGATGAATTCCGTGAGAAAATAGAAATTTATCCGGGATGCGAAGAATTCGATTTCTCTGAATTTGACCAAAAACGTTATCTGTATGGTGTTAAAATGACATTTATTATTTTAGCAAGAGCGTTAGGGGTTACTACGGATCTTATTCCTGCTGGATCGAATGATTTTTACAGTCTCGAAGATTTGTCAAGTGAAGTTGTTGAAATTGTATCCAATGCGTTAAGAAAGTATGGATGGAATGTTGAGGAAGTTGATATTCCTACTTCCGATTATGACGAGGATACTCAAGAGGAAATGTGGGAGGAGATGCGTAAAGAGCACGGAGGTGTTTTTGAACACGTAGAAGAAGATATAGGAGAGTTTGATCTATATGGAATGCGTAATGTCAGATTTCTGCTTGTCGAAAATGCCCATATCGGGAAAATTATGCAAAGGGCAGAAAGTGAAAATCTGACAGAGGATGCGGAGTTAAAAAAATTGATGGATCTGGTGAATTGGTTATTTTTAGAATGTGAAGCCTATTTTGGTGATATGCCAAATGCAAGTGGATATACATGGGATGATGGGGTTTATCATACCTATCGTCTATTGTATGATACTTCAAGTGAAATGAATTCAGTAGGACACGAAATTTTTCCAATTCCGTTCCTGTATCTTCCAGAGATAAACCGGCTTATTGAAAGTCTGGAAAGTAAATATCTTTAACAAATACCCCGGAAATACTGGTTTTTCAGTATCCGGGGTATTTTTATAAAGATTATTGATGGGATGACGATAAACCGTTGATCTATTTATGTTGACTTTTTATGTGGGTTTATGCCTAAAATAGTCAAAATGATAAAAACTGGCTTGGTTATAAAGAAAGTGGGAATAAATCTATGAGAAAAATTTCGAGTGATGATTTTGAAGCGGCTATGTATGCCCTGGATAAGATCAGAAAATCTTCCGGAAAAAGAGAAGGAGCATGGTTTTATATTACATACAGACAATTTTCATCGGAGATACATACTTATCCCGGAAGGGCAAAGGAAATTCTTGAACATCTGCTCTTGGATGGGAGGATAGAAATATATGCATCTAAAAAGCTAAGTTATAGGATATTGGTGCCCACAACTATGTCAGAAGATGATTTTTTAGCTTATTTAAAATGTCGCGAAACAGGCACTGCTGTGAAGAAGAATTGTACACTGGCGGAAATTTTGTCAGATTCTTCCACGGTCGTGAATGAAGAAGAAAATAAAAAATCAGGAGGATGGAAACCCAGCCGTGTAATGTTGCAAAGGCGGACAAGCAGTGGAACAACATTTGATTATGGGCAATCAAGCGGGATGAGTGTACAAGATAGTTTTAAATTGGCGAGAGAGAAAACAGAATTTCTCCCTGTGAGAGAAAAAATCGGTAATAGAAGAAGGATATTCCCCTTGTAAGAACTACAGGCCATAATGGGGTAGGAAGTGAAGGAATATGGATAAAGGAAGAAAAACAAAGAAAAAGCAGGAAAATCTTTACAGACTAGGAGATGGGGAAAGAATTCTGTTTTCATATTTAGAAAAACGTAAGATAGACAGAATTATCCATGCATCAAGTATTGAATATGCAAGGCATACACATGTTAATTACTGGGTTATGTGGAATAAAGGGTATCCGAACAGAACTAGGATCAGAAAACTTATGTAATAAAGGGTTAAGTAAAGAATTAAATGAGAACAATATTAAATTATCCTGGGAGTAAATGGAATATTGCTTCCAAGTTGGTGGAACTGATACCGAAACACCACAGCTATGTAGAACCATTCTTCGGAAGCGGTGCTGTGTTATTTAATAAGCCGGTATCTGATATCGAAACGATCAATGATCTGGATCATGATGTTGTGAATCTTTTCCGGTGTATACAGGAAGATGCGGAACATCTGGCCAGAATGGTAATGGTTACACCATTCAGCCGTGAAAAATATGAGGATACATATAAGCTGGATGTATGGGAACTGATGATGCCGGATGAACCGTATCATAAAGCGTTACGATTTTTAATCCAGTGTTGGCAAGGACACGGATTCCGGACAAATGGATACAAGGTGGGCTGGAAAAACGACGTGCAAGGCAGAGAAAGAGCCTATGCGTTATGGAACTGGTACCGCCTGCCGGAATGGATCATTGATATAGCAGAACGTTTGAGGATGGTGCAGATTGAAAATCGCCCAGCATTAGAAGTAATCGAAAGATTTAATTACAGCAATGTTTTTATGTACATTGATCCTCCGTATGTTTTGGGTACCAGAGCAGGAAAACAATATAAACATGAGATGACGGATGCGAATCACGAGGAATTATTGAAAGTGTTACTGCAGAGTAAAGCAAAGATTATGATTTCTGGTTATGAGTCAGAAATGTATAACAACTATCTGAACGGATGGGAGAAAAAACAGTTTTCAAGCTGTGCGGAGCACGGAAAGCCGCGGATGGAAACGGTGTGGATGAACTATGAGCCGGATCCTCAGATGAAACTTAATTTTTCGGAGGTGCTGTCATGATACACGGAGAATTGATAGTTGACAACTTCGCCGGCGGTGGCGGTGCTTCCACCAGAATAGAACTTGCAACCGGATATAGCGTAGACATTGCAATCAATCATGATCCAGAAGCAATTAAGATGCATAAGGCGAACCATCCGAACACGAAGCATTGAAAACGTGTGGGCGGTTGATACAGTAAAGGCATGCAATGGGCATCCGGTGGCACTTGGATGGTTCTCGCCGGATTGTAAGCATTTTTCCAAAGCAAAAGGAATAGAAAATAAGATTATAGGAGAAATAGTACATGTTAAAGAAAAAAGAATTATCAAAAAAGAAAAATCTGTTAATGGTGTTATGGGATGATAGTATTGCATTCAGAGTGTTATTTTTTATCTTAGCATACTTAGTGCTAGGGTTTATTAATATGCCATTTGAAAAGTGGCTCGAAGCCCATTCAACTGAATGGCGGTCTACTGAAACGCCTCATTATTTTTTCTTGCAAGGGTTGACACATGAGAAAGCCAACTTTATAGAACACTCATTTTTTGTTCTTCCTATCTTTGAGGCAATAGCGGTTGCGTTAATTTGTTTTATTATCTATGGTCTTTTTTACTCTGTCAGCAAGATGATTGCTTTCAGAAACTATTGCTACATACCGCTTACGGAAGATGAAGTCAAAGAAATGGAATTTAAAAATGCAGATGAATATTTTGCCTATGTCCTTAACAAGCTTACTTATGGTTTCAAAAATGAAAAAGAAAGTCTCCAGGTTAGCGATGATGATCTTAGGAAAATCCTTATAACCTGTCTGAATGTGTTTCCTGATAATGGAACAATTTTTCAGATAAACCAAGAAACTGCGTACGATGTTTCAGATAACATCCTTTTCTCTGATGCGGTTATATTGAATTGCGGAAAAGCAGAGATAATTAATAAACATGTCGTATTGTCTGGTGTTAATAGAAATGGCAAAAGAGAAGAATATACAGTGTAAAAGTTGATCAGTCTTCATTCGGATTCTTTATCAAAATTATGGAGGAATGGTGATGGAAACAATAAAGGATTATGAAGCAATGGTATACATACTTGAACATAACCGGAAAAGTGCCGGAACAGGTAAAAATATCAGTTGGAAGAAAATATCATATGAAAAACTAAGTGAAGAGATGAAAAGTTACCCTGAACGAATGAAACGCATGCTTGGAAAACTTGTGTTAAACGGGAAGATTGAAATTAAAACGGAGCGCCCTTTTGTTTACCGTGTCCTTATTAAATCCGTACTTACAGCAGAAGAGTTTAAGGAATACCAGCATACCCGTCTTCTTGGAAAATTCCATCGCTCGTTATCCAAAGTAACTGATACTGTGGAAACAGTTCCCCAAACTGCCAGAACGGTACAGGCTTTTTGGCAGCCAAGTGAAGCTATGCAGAAACGCCAGACGGGTGCAGGGAATACGTTTGTGTATAGCAAAGGGAATTCTTTAAGCGTGCATGAGAGTTTTGAGCGGTCGAAACAGGATAGAGAATACCATCCGGCAGGAGAAAAGGCAGGAAAGAGAAAAGCTGTAACGATATGGTAGCCGGCATCCCGGCTGTCGGAAAAGGAGTAACTTACAATGGGAAATTACACGGAAATTAACGTATGTTTTGATATGTTTGAAAATACACCGGAGAAAATAGTGAATATTCTGCAATACCTTATTGAAGGCACAGAAATGCAAACAGAATTACCGGATCACGATTTTTTTAAATGTGACAGATGGTTCGCTATTGCATGCTGTGACAGTTATTATTTTGGTGGACAAACCTGCAGCAAAATGAAATTCGATAATATTTCGAATACATGGAAAGTCAATATCAGGGCTAACTTACAAAATCAAGATTCCGAAATCAAAAAGTTCATTGACTGGCTGGCACCACATATCTGTACCTTTGGATTCGTTGGCTACACGAGATATGAAGAATTTTACGATCCTACCTTGATTTACATTGAAGATGGCGAAGCTGTATTCAAGCAGATTGAGGTTAAGGAACCGGAAAGAGGTGAAACGTAATGTATGGTCTTATCATTAAGAAAAAGTGGCTGGATTTAATCATGTCCGGAAAAAAGACTCTGGAGATCCGCGGATGCAGGACTTCCCATGTAGGAGAAGAGATTGCGCTTCTCGAAAGCGGATCACAGAAAATCCGTGGTTTTTGTACGATTAAAGAAGTAATGGACTTGGATAAAGGAAAATGGGAAGTACACAGGGATCGCCATTGCGTGGATGTGCCGTGGGAAAATCTTATTAAACGATATAAGACGCCATATGCGTGGCACTTATCTGCGATTACACCGAAGGAAGGACTTACATATGAACATCCAAAGGGGGCTGTGATCTGGGTTAACCTGGATCATGTTCCTGTATTTAAAGAAGTGAACAATAATGGACGGACAGAGAAAATTGCTGTGTAACACATTGCCAAGGCGTTAAGAAAGTAAAGGAGAGCGCTATTATGAGTAAATCGAGGAAAACAGCTATGACACATGTTTCCGTGGAAGTGTTGTGCCAGATACGCAAGGAACGTGACATAGCTATACAACAATTAGAAGAACTTGGTACCTGTTTGGGCGAAAAACTGCGATTGCGAGAAGACGCATTGCAAAGCAGGCGGTTCAGGAAAACTATTTGAGCTGTTGAATTAAGGGGGAAATATTATGGATACAAACACAGTTATTATCTTTGGAATCATATTAATAATCATTACTGGCAACATGCTGTTCGGGTGAAGATATATCAAATATTTTTATAGGTTTAATTTCATTCGCCTTCGGCATCATTATGGAAGAAAGGAATTTTAATGAATAAGTTGGGAAAATGGTATTGTTTGATTTTAATGATATTCCAGAGAATGCTGAAAAATTCTTTTGACGCATAGGAACAGCCAAAGTTGTAAGTGAGGAAGGAGAAAATATGAACAGTCAAATTACGAAAAATGATGCAAGTCTTGAATCTGGAAAATCCTATGGTTTTATGGGCTGCAATTGGACAGTTTGTGAGTTTGTTAACGATGGTATGACAGCCGTACTTCAATCCCATGGTGTAACCGAAGGACCATGGCCCGGTTTTATAATGCCGCAGTTTGGAAATGGTAATTACTATGGAGCGGATATTGATGGGCAGGATATTAGCGGTTACGATAAAAAAATGGTTGCATTGTATGATTCCATTAAAGATGTAGAGGATACAAATGCTGCTTATGGCAGAGGATTGTATCTCGTATCCGCCGACATATTATTAAATTTGTCGGATATTGGGGTTGTAAACCCGGAAGGAGAGATTTTTTATGTTAAGTAAAAGTTCAACAGAGTTTATGAGCATATTGTACCAATTCTTTAAAATAGGTTACGGGATTGGCCTTGTGATTATATGTGTGGCCGTAATTTGTTATGCATATCGCATAATATCTTTAAATAAAAAGGTGAAAAAAGATAAGAAGGGGAAAAAAGCTTTCCGGGAAAATAAAATGCAGGCAAAGGAAAATTTAAAGCTGTGGGTGCTGGGAGGAGGTCTTGTAGTAATAGCAACATTTTGTGCAAGATCAATAATTCCATTAGGAGAAGAAATTGTTAGTGGACCAGCATCTGCAGGTGATGCAGGTAATCATGAATGGCTTATTTGCATAGGGGTTGCATTTATTTTTATTGTTCTTGCGCGGAAGAGCAACAGTGAGGAATGTGATGATGAAAGACGTGAAAAAGATGATAACAGTAAAAAATAATAAATTCGTGTTCAATTCGCCATGTGACAAAAGCTGCGAAATATCTTTACGCCGCGTTTTCTCCTGATTGTTATTCCTTTTCCCTTTGCGTGTGTGCACGCACCTCTTTCTATTCTTCTTTCTCTTTCTCTCTCTTATTCTCGGGAGAGGACCCCTTCGGGGGCAGACAAGGATCGTTTTTCATTTTAATTCCATTCTTTGGAAGAGCAGCAGTAGTGGAATTTGTTGTAGTGTCTGGCTCTCTTTTTTATGAGAATTATTTGAGAATGTGTATAGAGGATTTGGGGTAGTAGAGAGTTGCGAAGTGCAGAGGAGAGTGTGGGGAATTCGTTCTTTTAGACACATGACGAACAATATACGAATTGCAAAAAGAAGGTGATGTTAAGTGACAAAAGATAATCCAACCAAAGAGCAGGCCGATCTTATAAAAAGAAACCACCTGAATCCCTGCAACTGGAAAGTAGCCTTTGAAAATAAATCTACTCTTGAAATAGTCAGCAGACATTCCTCACAGCGAAGAATACTAAATAAAAATCCAGTTGGGAAGAAAAAATAATTTGTCTGACATTAGATCAACAATATTCATATTCAAAAGCATGGTCGAATGTATGTTTGCTTTTCCCTTTTTATATGTTATAATTCTATTATAGGAGGAATCTGCCATGAATGATATGCAAACAAACAGCTATTTATCTGACAATTTTGTCAAAAAAATCTGGCCGCATTATGAAATGACTTTAAAGAAAGTCCGTACAAGAAAAAGCTATTTCAAATACATTTCAGATATTTGCAATTATCTTAAAAAGGATTTTACAGCTATAGATGAATCAGAGGCACAGAATTATTTTTCTCAGCTTGCAGAGACAAAAAGCTACGAGCCAAAATATCTCCATTTGCGTTTGAGTGCCTGCAGATCAGTTGCTTCCTATATTGAGAAAAACGCACAGCATTTTGATCTTAAGAACTATCTTAGTCCATTTGTTTTTGTTGATCTTCCAGAATACTCGGATAATATCCATAAATCAGATATTCCATCTATAAAGCAGATGAATACGGTTTTATCGGCTACAGAAGATGATATAATGATGTTTACCATCATATCTATCTGTTTCCGCTGTGCACTTACAGTTTCGGAAATATGCAATTTAAAATTTTCAGATGTAGTTGAAGATGATCTTGGGCGCATGTGTTTTATCGTAAAAGGTTCAAAATCACCAAGGGTAGTAAAAATACCAGATGATGTAAAAGAGATTCTTTTCCGTTATGTCGATCAGTATCCGGGTGAAGACTTTCTGTTTCGGAATTCAAAAAATCAAAAATTACTGACACGGACTCTGCAATACCGTTTAAGGAGCATTATGGACCGGGCAGATCTTTCCAAAACTTTTACCTTTCAGGATATAAGAAATGCAGCAATCATCTATATGCGACAGGGTGGTGTTACCAATGCAGATCTGGTAAAGTATGCCGGCCTCTCCAGCGAAAAATGGGTTTCGCGTTTTGATGGTGTTATTGATGGACTGGATCTTGCTCCCTGTGACTATTCACATATCAGTATCAAATATTAACTTTTGAAACTTTCAATTTTATCCCCTATTATCATTGACTTTTTATGGGGGTTTATGGGTATAATCTTTCCAATCTGAACGAAAGGATGGTTTTACCCATGGAAAATACAATGGAAAATAAATTTTCAAATCCCCAAGATACAATTCCATATCCTGTTCCAACTACAGGAACCGGTTCTCACCCATTTAGGTGGACCGCCAGCTTATTAAATTCCTATTTCAGCCATCTTGCGGCAAAAAAAGAAATTACGGTTGAGGAAATTTCCAATGAAATATTTGTAGTATTAAAAAAATCATATCTGGGCGATAACAACATCGTGCCATTCAATCTAGTGTATGAAGATGCCCAGGCAGTCCTTATTGCTGATTTTATTGTTTCTTTTATAAGTATGCGAGAGGCTCCAGGCGAAGCATTTGAATTATTGGGAATCAATTACAATGAATTTCCGCATGTAACTGTGTCGAAGGCAACCGTAAATGGTATATTTTGTCGTCTTCACAGATTACTTACAGATGATTTTTTCCGAAGATCATCTACATTGTTCTCGGAATATCGCATATGTGTACTCGATAGGGTTTTAAAAATTATCTCCCTCTCTGACAAAAATATAATTGATCTGTCTGATCTGACATTTTGTATCGGACAAGCCACATGGAATTCAAGTGTGAAAAAAAATGATCTTATGGTTTCTGATCTGATTGCATATCTGGGAAAATATCAAAAACCTAAAAAAACCAAGAAAATCTTGAACATACTGCGCACATTAGGGATTTCTATGGATTCTTGTCTGTCCGATCTTATGAATATTTGCGGAAATAATAGTGAAATATCCTTTTACATTTTAAATTGTTATCGTGCTAATGGTATATTTCTAATTTCCTGTTTATGTTAAAATTTGTGAAAGGAATAATGATCATGGAAAAGTTTGCAGAAAAGTTTACTTTTATCATCGTTTTGTCGATTATTTTCTTTGTAATATGCTCTCTGTTAGTAAAATTAATAAAACATGATACATGGATTAGTTTTAAATTGGCACTTATAAATGATGCTTTTCCATTGTTTATTGGAATCACATCTGGTGTATGCACCGCAATATTTCTGTGCTTAGCAAGAACAAATTAGAACGAATATAATAAGGAGGGGACTTAAAACGATGAGCAATATATCAATTAAGGATTTTCATGTTGGAAAACCGGCATGGTCCATTGAACACAAAGGAAATACGGAAGAGATCATTGAACAGTCTGTCATTAATGTCGGACGTAAATATGTAACTGTTTCAAGAATGGGAATGGAACGTAAATATTCTGAACTTTCAGGAGGGAGAACGTATATTACTGATGGGTACAATTCCCGGCTTTTTCCAACGGAACAGTCCGCAAAAGAGTTTATTCAGAAGAAAGATCTGGTTTTAAGACTTAAGGAAAAGACAGATCGTATATCTTCGTTTGGTGAAGAATATACCCTTGATGAACTTCAAAAAGTTTATGAAATCTTGGATGGAAAGAATCTGAAGGCAGATACCCTTATAAATTATTCTGTTGCGGTGTTGGCAGAAGTTGCTGAGTCCGCAAAACAGGAAGATGCACCCATTTACAAAGGAGATAAAGAAGTAGACCAATGGGTGCGATTATCTGACGTAGAGAACGCAATCAATAAATACTTACATAAAGATTTTTGAAAATAGAGCATAACCATCATTTCTACTAGCTATGTTCTAACACGAGGATAATTAAGATGATTAAAATGAAAATAATACTTTTTTGTTTACCTGCGATTATAGCAGGAGTTATAGTGGGGGCTATTTTAATTTCTACTGCCAGCGATAAAATTAACGAACGTAAAGAATATCATGGTTTTTCTCCCATCTTAGCATTTCTGTTCATGATTTTTGCAGCTTTTGTTGCCATTATGGTTCAAAAACTTGTAACAGGCATTGGAGTATTTAGTCTTTTGCCAATTACCTCTGGTGTAGTAAAGATGGAGCAATTGTCAGATCAACTTAACCAGGAAAAGAATTCAAAAAACAAAAAAGAATCTAAAGATCCGGGAAAAGTAAATTCTAAACAGAACATTCAGGAATCTCAAAAGAAAACCAGAGAAAATCAAGAGAAGAAATTGCGCAAGCTGGCTGTTTCCGGTGAAGCGGATATTTTTATTAACGGCGAACCGACCAGCGATGACTTCGATCTGGACGGCATCCGGTTGAAAGACTACGAGATTAAGTTTAAAAATGGAAAAGTATATCTGATCAGTTATTGATTGAAGAAAGCATGAAAGGTTACAGTTTTGTAGCCCTCTATATTTTTAAAAAATTAAGAAAGGAATAATTTATGAGAGAAACAGATTTATTAAAAGTTATTGTCATATCCGCATTGGCACTTGTATTCGGAATATGCATAATTGGCAGTATGGATAAAACTCAGTCTAAAGATATGCAGAGGATTGATAAAATGTCTGAACTTGTCAAAAAAGAAACAAAAAATAAGGAAAAAACTGTTAAGAAAGCTAAATCTGAAAACGCCACTTGTTACATTGATGGAATAAAGCAAGACTCATCTTTTGATCCGGATGGTCTTAATATCTACGATTATGATATTTCATATAAAAATAATCGTTTATATTTTAAAACCATTAAAAAATCGGAATATACACCGTCAATGAATAATGGAAGCGGTTGGTATTTTCCTTTGTATTTTCCGGTTTTTCGGTAAGCTTAAGCAATCAAATGGAAATTATTATGTAAGAACAATAACTATCCGTATCGCACATAAGAAGGAACATTTGGGATTACCCCTGTTCCTTCTTTTTTGCTTTACTTGGCTTGGCTGCATTTTCGCAGGTATGGCATCCACGGCATCTCTCATTCGGTAAATTAAATACTGCGGTGCCTGGACCGGAAGAGCATCATTTGCGAGGTCGTAAATGTGCCGCCGCAGATGTCTGTTGGAAAAGGAGTATCACTCACTGCCACAAATGACAACAGAAAATGAAGTATCATGCAGCTGCCCATGGGAACCTGTAATTACTCAAAAATATATAATTATCAGTATCTTTTTGGTGTTGACAATTTATGAGCATTTGTGCATATACTTTCCCATCAATGAACGAAAGAGGGAAAAAATGAAAAGCAAAATTATTTTGTCAGCAATTTCAGTCTGTATGATGTTTTCCTTTATTCCGGCGATTTCTGCTGAGATGAAGGAAAGCGATATACTTCGAGAAAACATAGTTTCTCCACAGGCAGGTTTTTCTGCAGCTGCATCTGGTCTTCTTGATGAGTCTGTCAATGATATGAATTCTATAGATGATTCAACAGATTCTAATAAAAAGTCCACATCAGATGAACATGACAGGAAAAAACTTGTAGTTTCCAAAAGCAAAAAATCGCTGTTTATGTTTAAGACAAACGATTTGAAAGGATCGCTTGTTGGAATGTTACCTGCGGGTGGAGCTGGAGAAATTCTGGGAGAAGGGAAGGACTGGTATCTTGTTAATTCCGGCTATTACACCGGTTTTATGTCGAAGGATTCTCTTATGACTGGAAAAGATGCAGAGGAATACGCGAAAAAAAATTTTAGCAAAGAAGCAACTATCGGCGTAAATACATCGTTTGTTCATGAGAATAAAGACGGAACCGGTGCAGTTCTTATGGTTCTTCCAAAAAATAATAAGGTGAAAGTGGATGGAACTGGCGATGAAGGAACATATCAGGTCGCAATTGGTAAAACAACTGGTTATATAAGCCGTTCGGACGTATCTGTTAAAAACCTGTTTAAAACAGCAGAAGAACCCGATCTTGTATTATATGAGGACGAATATGCTGATGAAGCCTTGCCTACATATGGTGGATCTGACGAATATGAGGCAGCGCAGAAGCCGGAACCAACCATCGAAGACATTCCATCTGATGATTATACTTCTCTTATGCAGGAGGTAGTGGATTACGCTATGCAGTTTTTAGGGAACCCGTATGTGTGGGGAGGGGAAAGTCTAACTGACGGTTGCGACTGTTCTGGCTTTGTAATGAAAATCTATGAACACTTTGGATATTCTCTCCCACATAGTTCTTTTGCCCAAAGAAGTGTAGGATATGATGTATGTGGGGATACATGGGATGAGTCTGTCGCGCTTCCAGGTGACATAATTTGCTATGATGGCCATGTTGGCATTTACATTGGGAATGGAAAGATGATAAATGCCTCTAATCCACGCGATGGAATTAAAATAAGCAAAGTAACATATCGAAAAGATTTTATTTGTGCGCGGCGCATAATTGCTGGACGCTCAAATTCATCTTCCCTTTCAGAAGATGATTACGAAATTTTATGCAGAATCGTCGAAGCAGAAGCTGGAGGGAGCTCAGAATCAGTTAAGATTGCTGTTGCAGACACCATTTTAAACCGTGTTGCAAGCGATAAATTTCCAAACTCAATATATGACGTAGTTTTTGCCGGACATCAGTTTTCCCCTGTATGGAACGGCAGATATTATAAAGTAACTATACAGCAGGCAACCAGAAATGCAGTGGATAAAGCCTTAAATGGAGCTGATCGAAGCATGGGCGCATTGTATTTTATGAATCCGGATTACTCTGACCCTGGTAATGTAAAATGGTTCCATGGGTCTCTTACCTATCTCTTTACAGATGGAGGTGTCGAGTTCTTTAGATAATTATAATAAGGTAAAATCCCTGGGTTTGATGAGACCCAGGGATTTTCGTAACCCAAATTAGATGTGTTTTCCGTCAACAACAAAATCATCCAAATAGCAATCAAGAGCAATTGCGATATTCTGCAGATCATTAACCCTGACCGGAGAATGTCGGTGCTGTTCCCAATCTGCCAAAGTCTGTATTGGTATACCTGTCATAGTTGCTAGCCTTTCTCTTGTTATATGTTTTTCTTCCCGGATGTGCCGGATCTTATCAACGTCCCAAAACAACTTCTATTACCTCCTGTCACTTTTTGATATATTTTACATAATTTTACAAAAAATGCAATGGTTATGGAACAGGAAATGCAATGGAATATTATGATAAAGCCATTGCCTCTGAAATTTGTTGTATATTTATCAAAATTTGTTATAATATAGGTAAATATATTATTTTGTTTTTTACGTCCTTCCGGATGTATGATTTTTTATTTTTACCGTGGTTGTTTTTCTGCGGGATATAGGGTTATCCCTGATATGTAACAGGGATAACCACTATTTCCCTGCTTATATATAACAAAAACTGCATAAGCAGGGAAAGAGAGGTATAGTGGACATGGGAGAAAAAGACATGTCAGAAAAGATTCTGGAAGATTACAATGATGTATTTTCCGATATCGTAAACGTTCTTTTATTTCACGGTCAGGAACTGATCGAGCCGTCAGCACTTGAGAGCATATCCGTACATTCCCAGTATAAGGGAGAGGATGCTAAGTTGCATGAACAGGAGCGTGATGTTGCAAAGAAGTGGAAAAGGTACAATGTGCAACTTGCTATCATAGGCATTGAGAACCAGACGGCGGTAGAAAAGAAAATGCCGTTCCGTCTGATTGGATATGACGGTGCAAGCTACAAAAGCCAGCTGCAGGCGAATGCAGCTTCAATTGCTCCAGTTGTTACCATTGTATTGTATTTTGGTGAAAAGCACTGGTGCAAGGAGAGAAATATCAAGTCATTGATGAATATCCCAAAAGAACTTGATCCATATGTCAATGACTACAAAATGGAGGTTTTTGAGATCGCATGGCTGACGGATGAACAGCTTGAAATGTTTAAAAGTGATTTCAAGGTTGTTGCACGTTTTTTCGTTAACAAAAGAAGGGACCCTGACTATGTTGCGGATGACCCAACAGAAATCCAGCACGTAGATGAAGTCTTAAAGCTTTTATCTGTTATGACAGGGGACCGGGACTATGAAAAAGTTATATGCGATGAAATGAAAGGTCAGGTGAAGAGCATGTGTGATGTTGCTGAAAGATTAAAAAATATCGGGCGGCAGGAAGGATTTCAGGCAGGTCGTTCAGAAGGTCGTTCAGAAGGTCGTTTAGAAGGTCGTTCAGAAGGTCGTTCAGAGGAACGTATCAAAGCAGTCAAGTTTGCAATTTCCCTTGGAGCGTCTGAGGAAAAGATCCTTACGCAGTATTCCAAAGAGGAATACGAAAAAGCTTTGGCTCTTATGAAAGCCTGATTGTGGAAAGAAAAATTGCTGTTTTGAAAACATATAGAAGCATAAGAGCTTGGGTTTTATTCTGTTAAAACCTTTAAATTCCTTTATCAATCCGTATTCTAGTGGAGAGAAGGTCAGGTGAAGAGCATGTGTGATGTCGCTGAAAGATTAAAAAATATGGGACGGCAAGAGGAACGTATCAATGCAGTCAAGTTTGCAATTTCCCTTGGGGCATCTGAGGAAAAGATCCTTACGCAGTATTCCAAGGAGGAATACGAAAAAGCGCTGGCTCTTATGAAAGCCTGATTGTGGAAAGCAGAATAGTTTTTCAAATCAAGCAGCATAGATGCTGAAACGGCAGCGCTTGCATGATCAATTAAATAAGCACGAGATAAAAGAGTCATCCATCTGGATGGCTCTTTTATTGATCCTGATATCTGCGCAGATTTCGACAAACAGCTCTTATGGTAAATTTAAAGAAATTATCACTTAAAAATTTTTATACCGCATGTTTTTCTTTTTCTGCTTGACAAATACCATTTGATTGTTCCTATACTTTTTTTGAAAATTCTGGTATTTCTTTTCTCCTATTTTTATTGCCATTCGTATAAAAAGAAGTTATAGTGGTATCAGAACAAAGAAAACAGGTGTTTCCCAAAGGAAACCAGAGTATAAAGTGGAGGAAATGTATATGAAAAACAAATGGTTAAAAAACAGCAACAGACAGCACCTGAGATATTCCATGCGTCAGGCATCCGGAATTGCACTTGCCCTTGTAATGGGAATTTCCGTAGCGGCTGCAGGACAGACCCAGAGTGTAAAGGCGGCCGTTGATACACAGACTGCAGATACCGGTGTGGTAGCAACAACAGATACAGCAAATCAGACTACAGAAACAACTACTATCGGGAAGAACCAGATCAGCATCAAGGATTTTGCCAGCCAGGTGCAGAAAGTAACAGGGAAAGACGTATTAAAGAATGCCGGCATTAAAAATACCGCTGCCGCTACTACAAACGAGATAGCAGCATATCTTCTGAATGAAGCTGATTCCGCAGTTAATGGAGGGGAGAACTCCTATAACTACGATCTGTATGGCTATGTGAAATACTTTAACCGTATCAGTGATATCAAGAAGGCTGATGACAAATATAAGGAATCCCTGTACAAATGCTTCACCAAGGGCATTATGGTAGGAAAGAGTAACGGAACATATTCCAGCACCCGGAAATTTCTGCCAAAGACAAAGATCACCAAGGACGAAGCAAAGAAGATGATGAATCGCCTGAAAAACAAAGGAAAGAGATTCAAACTTTCCTACGATGGACAGGTGTTAAGAATCATTAACCTGCCAAAGAACTATAAGGATTACCCGTATATCCTTGCAAGTTTTCCAAATTCTTATTATGAAAAAGAAACAAGTGCAACAAAACAGAAGAGTAAAAAAGATAAAACTCCAGCACAGACAGCAAAAATTTTAAGTGATGAAGATAAGGATATGATTTGTGCGAAGATTAAAAAGAACGTAGAGTTGAGACTTAACGTTGATTATAGAAAAACATTCACATCCAAGTGGAAAAGCGATCTGATGAACACTTACCTTGATTCAAACAAACAGAAGTCAGTAAATGCATACATAAAGGCAGCAAAAGCAAGAAAGGTTGTAATTAGCAGTGGTGAAGTCATTGTTGATCCGTCTTCATTATGGAAAGATGAAACTGGAATATGTTACGCTCGTGTATATGTAAAATTCCGTGTAGAAAAAGGAAAAATTCCATCGGTAAAAAGTAAATTACAAAATGAAGTAATTTATGGAAGTTATACAGCTGTAAAAAATCTTTCATCAAAGAAAACAATTACTTATTTAAATGATCAGGGCTGTGGTCTTTCATATACAGGTGATAAAATAACGTCATATGGTCTTAGTTGGTACTTTGATGGTATTGATAATTACTACTAAAATATATTTATATAGCACCGGAAAATCAAATTTTTCCGGTGCTCTTTTTTTGGTTGACATTATATATAGGTTTATGCTTACAATACTTCCATTAAAAATGGAGGTAAATTATGAGAAAAGTCAAAATTAAGAATTTAGTTATTTTTTTATTGTGTTTTGTTTTACTCGCTTTGTTTGAACCATTTGGGGACGCATCAGCGTATGCGGCCATCAATAGGAGTATTTCAAGTGAAAGTGATAAAGTTGCTAGAATTGACGATGATGGGACTTTAAAGTTTGTTCTTACAGCACAAGCTGCATCAAGTGGAACCCGGTGGAAGACAGTGGGATTGTATGTCACCAGTGATCCAACTGGAAGAAATGGAAAAGAAAGTACCAAAGCAAAAGATTGTGTATTTTTTGACAAGCTTCCCAAAGGTTGCTCAAAATCAGATAGAGTCAGGGGAGATACTGTTATTACTACCTTCACCATCTCCAAAGAAGTCTTTAACCGCATGTGTGACAAAGCCGGTGTAAATCTGAAAACATTGCAGAAGAATGGTGGCAAGGTATATATCCAGGGCGTGCTGCAGGGATACTCGATCCGCAAAGGCGGATCAAAGCGCAACGTTACCGAACGCTGCTATACCTATAGGCAGATGTCGAACACACGTAACACGAGACGGGTAAACGGATCTACATGGTATGGCATCGGCTGGCCGGCCATCTGTAACGAAGGCTGGCGGGCACGGTATGATATTGCGGTTGAGTACAAGAAGGTCGAAGCACCGGTTACTATCAATTATTACCAAAGTTATGAGGGCAAATGGAAACTGGTTTTATCTGTCACAAACTCAGATGATGGAAAAATTGAAAAGAATCCTGCCACAAGAAACCTGAATAAAGCGAATACCGGTTACCAGTGGAGCAGCACCAGTGGTTCCGGCTCTATCGCCAGTGGTGACCGTGGACTTGGACTGGAAAAGAAATACTACATCAGCCTTTCGGAGATAAAAACATCCTCAAAGAGCCTTCCGGCACGTCTTTCAGGTGTCGGCGCCGGAGAAGGAAAAACATCAAATTATTATTTGTATAAGACGTTTGTGTCGAAGCAGAAAAGCAAAAAAAATGGAGCCATCCGGAACAAAGTTGCAAAAACCAGTGCTCCGATCTTTAAAAGCTGCAATTTTGCAGACAAGGATGGAAACCTGACTGGCAGCTATACCAAGTGGCTTAAAACAGCACGTCAGACTTTTGAAGTCTACAATGGCGGTACTGTTATCAACGTGCTTTATAAGAAAAACAGCCCGAAACCGAAACCAGACTCTCATGAGGATGAGGATGTAATCTCGGTAGAGAAGCTCACACCAGCCAGCACAAGTGCTGTAATCCAGTCAGACAAACGAGACAATGAACAGTTTGACAGTACACAGGGAATTCCGACATCCGAGACGCAGTATGTCAACGTGTTTACGGATTCCTACCTATATAAATACCGGTTTGTCCGAAAATATGGAAAGAAGCAATTTAACCATTATATTAGCTGCAGCCACACCGATAAACATGGGAAAAAATTACACGATCATGATACCGAACTGGTATGGCGGGAATATTCCTATTGGAAGGTGGACTACCTGGTGGTGTACCAAATATATTCTGCTACGGTAATGAATTATTCGCTCCCGGATGAACACGTCACCATAAAACCGGATGCATCCTATAATGTCGGAAATGTATCATTTATGGCATGTGGAAGGATAGGTATATCCCCGTCAGACGGATGGACGGTCGGGCAGTATATTGTCATGAATGATTACCTTGAATTTGATGGGAAGATCATCATGAATGCCGATCCAGTGGAAAAGAAAACCCCGACTCCGGGCAGAATCCCGGAATCTACGCAGATTGACAGGGATATACTTTATCAGCCAGACCTGCTGATTGAGCCGGAAAAATCAAATGGTACCTTCAATTCGAGTGGTGATGTACAGTTTTATCCATCGTTTGTTTATAATACGAATATTCCGGATGTCGACATTGAAATAAACCCGGTCAACGACGTTGTGATCCATACCCCTACCGTATGTTATCCGACGATTACGGATGCGAAGGAATATACCCAGCTGGTGTCACCGGGTAACTGTTACCATCTGGTACTGGACCGGTATTTTACCGTCAACCTGCCTACCAGCGGTTACCACAGTTCGCTGAAGGGATACGGGGAACGTGACTACGCAAAATACATCAAATCGCGGGAAGTCAAATTCCCGTTTGAGGTATACATGTGCGATGGGGATGATTACACCTATTATGATGCGGATACGTGGATCACGCTGCACGAGGATTCCACAAAGTTCTATCTCCCTATCTGGGTCAATGAAACTGCTGCCGTTGGTATTGATTTCCGGGCACGTGCAATTAACTGTGACGCCAACGATGGACTGGAAATGGAAGAAGTGTGTGCTAATGCAGACAATTCCAACTATGTTGCGGTTGATACCAAAAATGCCGAAGTATCCGGACGTTTATACAATCTGAATATGTACGACTATTCGGATTACCCGTTCTGGCTTGACGTTTTCCGGAAACCGAAATCACTGGAACTTAAAAGGTTTGCATACCATGTGGGATTCAACAACCAGAATGGGGAAAAAGTAAGAAGTGCATTTACCCTGCCGACCGTGGATGGAAGCCACCCTTATATGCGAAATCTCGGTGTGCTAAAACCGGGCTATACATCCCGGATGAGCCTCATAACCATCGGAAATATCTACCACGGCACGGATTATATCAAGATTTACCCGACATTTTATTATGTTTCAAAAAAGGGAAATGTGAATGGATCTGATATTACAAAGTTGGAAGAGGTTGACCTTTACTACAATGGCACGATCAATGGCAAATACCGCAATGTTGTAAAAGTCGGCAGTGATCTGGATAAACAGAATGTCAAAAAGATGATGCTTGGAAACCCATATACCGGGGTAACAGATGAAGAATTCAACCAGAAGGCGAAAATCGCAGGACTCAAACCAAAAGATATCCGGTCCACAACTTATGATGTCTACACGTATGGGGAGATTACCATTCCATCCCGTATGTCCACATATATCGGAATGGACTGTGCACCGGACGGGGTAATTCCGGATGGGGTTGATCCTGACAGGGTCACAAAATCAAAACAGAAATGGTACTTCGAATACTCACTGCCATCTGATGTGCATGCGGTCAAAAAAGGATTTGACGTAACGAAATACGCGCATGAGAACGGAGGGATTGACTATAAAGAAGGCTTCTGGAAAAAAGATGGATACATTGTAGTCAATTTCGAGATCGTAACCTTTGAAGCCGGATTTGAAAATATCCAGGGTGATGGAGATACCGGCATGGGCTGGATGGAGGGAGCAGAAATCTTTGACAAGGAAAGCGAAACGCCAACCCCGCATCTTACATATACAAACCGGCAGAATGTTGATTATGGCTACTGCAGCATGTATAAGATGGAAGACCAGCAGTTGCGGAGGAGAGACTGGCATAAGGCACAGTATGCTTTCCGGTATGGAGATGTACTGATGTATTCGCTTGATGGATCAGCCAAAAAGGATTACCGGTCTTACGGTACACATTAACCAGTTATATATATAATTGCTTAACAGGGACTCTTACTTATGGAGCCCCTGTTATTTTTTAACAGAGAAAGAGTGCTGGTAAATGCATATTGTAAAATGAACGGCGTATGCTATAATATAGATATACAAATTATATTATTTAATTTTAAGCGATACTTCCGTATTGCTGTAGGTTAGGGACATTCCCTGGAAAACTATCAGGGAATGCAGTAATCGCTTTCCCTGTTTATATAAATACAAATATCTGCTTTTATAAGTAGGAAAAGAGAGGAAAGGTAGTATGGGTGAAAAGGATTTAACCGAAAAAATACTTGAGGATTATAATGATGTTTTTGCAGATATTATGAATGCTCTTGTATTTAAAGGAAAAGATGTAGTACATCCGGATTCGCTGAGAAACAGTTCTGTTCACTCGCAATACAAAGCGGATGATCAAAAGCTTCATGAATTGGAGCGTGATGTTGCAAAGTATTGGATGGACGGAAATGTCCAGATCGCCTTATGTGGCATGGAGAATCAGACTAAAGTCGAAAAATTTATGCCATTTCGAGTGTTCAGCTACGACGGAACTGCGTACCGGAGCCAGTTATTGGATCAGGAAAATAAAATCGTCCCAGTAATTACCATTGTATTATACTTTGGAAATGAACATTGGACGGCACCGAAAAACATCAAGGAGCTTTTGGATATCCCAGAGGGACTTGATGAATATGTGGATGATTATAACATTCATGTATTTGAGATCGCATGGCTTACGGATGAACAGATTGCAAGGTTTAAAAGCGATTTTGGAATTGTGGCGCGGTTCTTTTCCGAGAGAAGGAAAAATCCGGACTATGTGCCTGACGATCGAACAGTCATTACACATGTCGATGCCATGTTAAAGCTTTTGGCAGTAATGGCAAAAGATCGAAGATATGAGGAAATTTTGGAATCTGATGATAAGAAGGAGGTTGGTTGTATGTGTGATGTAGCTGAAAGACTTGAACGCAGAGGCATAGAGAAAGGCCGCCTTGACGAAATCTTTGATTCGGTGCAAGCGGAAGATTACAGTGTCGAACGTGGCGCACAGAAAGCCAATATGAGCATTCCAGAGTTTGAAAAAGCAATGGAATCTGCCGGATATAAAATTCCGACATATGCTTAGAAAGGTAGTTTTTATCAAAAAGGATCATCTCCGCACGAGGTGGTTCTTTTTTTGGTAAATGACGACTTACTTAACAACTGTCGGCCGTTAAAGGATTATATGACGCTGATCAATGAAATCCGTAAAAATTGTAAAACCATGGAGTTTGAGAGTGCTGTCGATGCAGCGGTAACTTATTGTATTGAGCATGATGTTTTAAAGACATTTTTGCTTAAACACAGAGCGGAGGTGAAAGACGTGTGTATCACTGAGTATAATGAAAAATCGTTTGTTGACGGGATACGTGCGGAGGGTCGTGCAGAGGGTCGTGCAGAAGGTCAGAACGAAAAAGGACTGGCGGTATACCGTAATCTTCGGAAGAGAGGTTTTTCAAAGGAAGACGCTCTGGTAATCGCAGATATTTCGCCGGATCTGGTAGTTAACGAAGACTAGCCGATCTGTAACATAACCTTAGCAATGATTCATAGAAGTACCACATAGAATCTTCTTGTAGCTGTGGTAAACCGTTTAAAAAATGGCAAGGCAGCAGAGCAGATCATTGTAAGCGGCAAAGATGCAGAAAGGGTGGTGCTTACACAGTCAGTTTAATAAACGACGAATTTCAAGAGTTATCCATCTGGATGGCTCTTTTCTCAATCCAGGTGGCAACAAAAATTTCAATACGGTAACCAATACGGCGAATCTTAATCAACCATCTTAATAACAGCTATCTTTAAAACCCAAATTTCCTATATTTTCATATAAATTAAATCTAGGTTGCATTTTTCAGTTAAATATGATATATAATATGTATAACTTTTTAATCTTTTTAAAGAATCTCTTCGAGGTTCTTGACATTTGGCTTTTTGCCGGTCCAGTTTTATGGGCTGGTTTTTTTATTGTCAAAAAGCATAGCAAAAGATAATTAGTATGAAAGCATTGAAAACGGTTTTATTATTCCCGTTGATCTGTCATTTGATGGTGATAACAGGAAATAATTTTATTGTTATAAATGTTTTTCGCATACTTGTTTGTTTTATGTGAAGTTTTTTGCAGAAAAAAGGTCAATTTTAATGGCAGTTCCGCCGTCTTAGATGCGGAAAGAAAGAAGGTTTTTATGAAAAAATTAATGGTAGCAGTAATGGTAATGGCAGTAATGGTAAGTGGAGCTACAAATGTATATGCATCCACAAGTTATAGTGTGGATACAGCAACCGAGTCCTTCGGTCCAGCTCCATCACCAGCACCAACTCCATCACCATCACCGGCTCCAACTCCTGACAACAAGGATAATGGAGCAACCGGTACAACAGATACCAAAACAGACGTTGTACCAACACCGGATAATTCAAAATCTGATATAAAGGCAGATTCAACAACTCCGGCTCCGACTCCATCAGGAGACAAGGAAGATCAGAATTCTTCAAAGCCTACGGGAAGTAATTCTGAAAATAAAGTGGAATATATATATGTATCCACTCCAAGTACCACAACTGATGTTGTAGTACCTGCTGTTAAGCCAGAGGCAAATGCTTCGGTGAAACAGCAGACAAGTGACGGTGTCTCTTCTGCCGTCCGTTCAGCCTGGGAATATAAGTTGAACAATACAAAAAGAGAAATCACACTTATTTCCTACATTGGAAATAAGTCAACAGTAAGTGTGCCAAATACTGTAAAAGTAAACGGTACTCCTTACCAGGTTGTTGCATATAAGACATTGTTTTATGGCAACAACAAAATTAAAACCGTTTCTTTTGGGAAAAGTGTCCGGACAATTAAGGGTAATGCCTATAAAATGTTTTTCGGATGTAAAAACTTGACAACTGTCAAGTCACTTCCTTGGGACATCACCTATTTGAACAAAACGTTCATGGGATGTTCCAATTTAAAAAAAATAAACGGTGTGCCTGCATCTGTAATCAATGCAAATTATGCATTCAACGGATGCAAAAACCTGACAACGGTTAAGTTGTCAAATAACCTTCGAAATGCATACAAAATTTTCGAGGGCTGTAAAAAGCTCAAGTCTGTAAAAGGCGTGAGCAAAGCCACTGTAAAAACTATAAAAGGCTTTTATGATGGCGTAAATAGAAAAATTGTTTAGCGGTCCCGCCGTTTTAGTTGCGGGAAGAAAGAAGGTTTTTATATGATGAAGCTGAACGATTGTTCCGCAACTTTTAATATGGTGGTGGAACAAACCATGCAATATTATCGCCACAACAAAACACAAATACTGTGTGGCGGTGATATTGATAAGCGTTTTTCCCAGCTTGTGCAAAGATGTACAAATTGGGCAGTAAGGGCTAATTTGTGGGATTATTCTACATACAAAGATAATACCACAAAAGAGATTCTCATGCAGTTTCAACGCATGGTTTCCTTAGCTTCATAGAACAGTTGTTGTTTAACCGGATATACCGGAGAAAGGAAAGTTGTTATGGACGTTATGGACGAAAAAGCTGTTATGGAAGCATTAAAAGGACTACGATATTCCATTATCGTGGATGGTGGAAGCGGCAGCATGGAATGTGCGTATATAAGAGATGCACGCTTTTATGCTATGACAGAAACTCTCAATGCAAAGGAGAGAGTTGAAATTTACGATCGTGAAGTCGATGATGTTATTGAGACTTACTATCCAGAAGATTTGTAATTATCACTATGTTTTTTAGTTAATCCGTCATAAAGACGGATGCACCTCATGGGTGTAATTATGCACCTATAAGTTAGGTGTATCTGTTTTTAGGAGGAAAATATGTTAGGAAAAATTTTATTTAAAAAAAAGCAAGTATATAATAACAGTGCGATTTTGCACGGCAAAGAAGCCTATATGAAGGCTTTGATTCTTTATACAGGTGTAAACGAATGCAACAACCGTGAAGCAATTGAGGCTGTGCGTTCTGTTATGGAACACCTGAGAAATGAAAGTGATTTTGGTTATGGAAGTGACGAAGTAATCGCTTCCGAAAATAAAATTCATGGCTATCTGATGGATATTGAAAATAATATCCACCGGATGGAATTTGAAGAAATTATTAAAAACTGTAAAAAAATCCATTCTGAGCTTAAGATCAGAATGGAATTAAAAAAATTATAGTTTCAAAGGGATCGCTCAGACTTACAAAAGTCTGGGCGATTTTAGGTATTTCCCTGACGTTCTTGGTATATGCGATGGTGGAGTATTGGAGTTTCTTTTGTATTACCGCTGGTTTCCAAAATAAATCTATAATCCAAGCAGCAATATACCCAACGGATAAATCAAAGTAAGCTTTTCTGAAATTTTCAGATTATTTTCAGAAATATCCTGTTCCATGGAGTAGTCCATCAATTCATTGATTTGTTTTAATACATCTTCCTGATTTTTACATACGCATGGGGTGGATAATTCATCTTCTGAAAAAGGTACCAGTTCTCCAACTGCCTGTGTATATTTATCTAGCAGGAAATTCATTTTATCCCATACTACCGAATATTCCTCAGTCTCCACCGAGAGATCCTGCATTCTGATTATTTCCTCTTTAATGAGAGGAGCGTATTTTTTTATTCGATCAGCTGGCGATCCTTTGAAATCAAGAAATCTATATTCTTCTTTGATTTTTTCATTCTGCAATACCCCGGTAAGATCAATGTCCTTTTCCAACTCATTCATAAAATTTTGAAATAAATTTTTTGATCTTTCTCTTTCTTGAAATTTGTTTACATGTTCCTTAAAATCTATATTTTTTCCCATATTTTTTCCTCCAACGTTGTGTCTATATCATATCATCATAGGAATCAATGTAAAGAATAATAGAACATTATTTTTCACATCAGGCTTGACTTTTTCTATGGGTTTATGGTTAAAATCGTTTCACCATACGAAAGGAGTAAAAGAGTATGAAAAAGAAAACTTTAGCAATGTTTTTGGCTTTTTCGCTGTGTGCCACTTTTATAGTTCCGGACAGCGCAAAAGCAGCAAATTTATCTGTTCCAAGAGAAGTATCAATTCTTGATATGGTTGCAGATGATCAGCCAGGGATAGACTCTCTGACAATCTTAAAAGACGGGTCCATCGAAGCCGATGGAGAATCTGTTGATCTTGATGATATCGTAAAGGTATCGCCCTTAAAAGCTCATTCATTAAAAAGCGCATCTTCTGTAAGTTCATATTTCAAGAGCAAAGGGTACCAGGTTGAGAAAGAAGGGGATGGTTTTAAAGTATCCTCTCTTTTTTCATCAAAACGCCTGTTTGTGTCGGGAGAATCTTTCCGTAACTACCATGGTGCAAGAAAAATTTCTGCGAGTGGTGGAATTTCCCTTATGTCATTTGACTCTCCGGATGATGCCGCTGCAGCATATGAAAGTTTTAAAGCTGATGGATATACCGTATACCCGGATAAGCTTTACGATGATGACATGGTAGATTCTTCAAATGTCACATATTCCCCAGATGTTATCGGAGAATATGGGGCAACTGTATCAGATTCAACAAATACTGTTTCTTTGACTACAAGCCCCGAGATCATGGGACTCACTGTATCATCAAACAACATTGTTGGAGCACAAAGTGCTGCCACCATTAGTCAGGTTGGGGTAGCAGTAGTGGATTCCGGTGTTGACAGTGGAAGTAACTTTTCTTCCAGATTCCCTGGACGTGTGATCAACGGCTATAATGTTCTTTCCCAGGCATCAAGCGCGATTGATGATTATGGGCACGGAACATTTATTGCAAGTATCATTGCAAATAACACTCCATCCAATGTCAAAATTGTACCTGTTAAAGCAGTGGATTCTAATGGAGGATTTACCGCTTCCAGACTTGCTGCAGCTTTACAGTACATTGTATCTAATCCTGCTGGTATCAATGTGGTAAACTTGTCTCTTTCTATCTGCACGCTTGACAGCAACCAGATGGATCAGATTGCATCTTATATCAATCCATATATCGATGCTTTGTATTCCAAAGGAATTCTCGTCGTAACCTCTGCCGGCAATAAAAATTCTTCTTATCCGGCAATGACTGCTGACGATTCCTATCCGGCAAATTATGGCAAAACATTGGCTGTATCCGGGATTGCGCAAAATGGTGGGAGCTGGGGTGCATATTCCCAATCTCTGACCGGATCATGTGTGGATTTTACTGCACCTGGACGTTATATCCGTGGTATCGAAGCATCAAGCATGAATATGTCAAAGGCATCTGCTTCCAATAACTGGAGTGCAGAATACTTATCCTTGGGTGATGGAACATGCATTATGTCTGGTACTTCCCAATCTACAGCATTTGTGTCGGCAGCTCTTGCCCACATTTACAGTTATGATCCATCTTACTCTGCAAGCAATGCTGAATCTATTCTGATTCGCAATACTTCTAAGACCTTTATTGGCGGTGGCAGCGGAAAAGATTCGACTTTTGGATATGGATATCCGGAATTAAGTGCATATGTACATTCCACAGGAGTTATTACCAATCCGGATAATAACAATAATGCAAACAACAATCAAAACAATAATACAAACAATCCAAACAACAATAACACAAACAATCCAAATAACAATAACACAAACAACACTGCATCTAATAACCAGAAAGTAGTTTCTGGACTTGTTGACGGGTTTGACGTTATTGTAAATGATACCAAGGGTACAGTTACTCTCGTAAAATATACTGGCAACAGTTCTTCTGTCCGTGTGGAAGATACTTATGCAATTAATGGGAAACGTTATGATACGATTCTCGGAAAATCAACTGCTTCAAGTGGAGTATTTTCCGGAAATACAACTATCAGCATTGTAAATCTTGGTGAATCTGTTAAAGCGAGTGACGGAGATGCATCATATCTTTTCTATCAGTGCAGCAATCTTACATCGCTTAACAGACTTCCATACAACGCAACAGATATTTCCTATGCTCTTTATGGGTGCGGTAAATTAAATAAACTTCCATCTGTGCCATATGGGGTTACAAAGATGGACTATGCTTTTTACAACTGTACCTCAGCAACCGGAGAGAATAAGGTAGATTCCTCTGTTGTATCAAGTGCAAAAGATGCTTATACAGGTACTAAAGCATATATTCTTGTTCCTGCAGATTCCCTCACTTATACAACCATCTCCAAAATATTGAACAGCTATGGAAAAGATGTTACTTTGAACGGCAAAACATCATCCGAAATCGGAAACAATGAAAATTCCACTGGAAACGGAACTTACGAGGTGATTTTCCACTATCGGGATAATCGTGTCAATGTAAACGGACGCGAAACAAAAGCAACGGTAAAAGCAGGAGAGTGCATCAAGAAACCTGCAAATCCGAAGCTTAAAAACTATTATTTTGCCGGATGGTATACATATGCCGGAGTTAAATTCAATTTTAGCAAAAAGGTAGATTCTCCTGTCGATCTGTATGCAAAATGGATTTCCACAAAGACAGCTGCAACAAAAATTACTAAACTGAAAAGAGTAAATTCCAGCTACTTTAATATTACATACAAGAAGTCAAATGGAGCAACCGGTTACCAGATCCGATATTCTCACCATAAGAATTTTCAAAACTGGGGAGATGTGCGTACCACAAAGCTGTCCCGTAAATTGCATACGGTAAATTCCGGAACCATTTATGTTCGCGTGCGTCCTTATAAAAAGATTGGGAAAACCTACCATTACGGAAAATGGAGTCCTATCAAAAAAGTAAAACTATAATATAGTTATCAATTTTATTTGTTCTATATTTCTTGTATCTCCTTCTTTTATATGATATACCATAATCAAGTAAAGGGAAGGAGATACTTGATTATGAAAAAAACAATTCTTACATTTTTAACAGGAATTATAGTTGTATTATTTTCATCCAGCATTTGTTCGGCGGAAGTAAATGAAAATTTTGCCGCTCAGGAATTACAAAATGCCGTAGATCATCAGCAAGAAGGATATTCCGTCTCTTATGGAAACTATTATAGTTATAGTGAAGCAGAAAAGGCGGGTAAGGAAATTATTCATAAAATGGATAATGGAAAAGCATTTCCGCAAACCTTGATTTACATTTCAAACCGTATTGTCTCAAACGGAACAACATATTCTGTTTGTTCAACGGTAGAGAAATACCGGAATATAAATGATATTGACTGGAAAACATTAGCTGCATCCTTTAAAATTGATAATCTTACAGGTATCGAAAAAGCCGTATGGATTCATCAGTGGTTATGTGATCATCTGCGTTATGATCTTGGAAAAGGCCGATCCTTATCTGAATGTCTGGAGAGTGGACTTGCAAAATGTGACGAGTATTCTATTATATATGCCAACCTGTTAAACCAGCTTGGAGTTGAAACCGTATGTGCCGATGGATTTGAAAGCGGATCTTCTGTAGGCCACATGTGGAATCTGGTTAAACTTGATGGAAAATGGTATTATTGCGATGTTTCCATGGATGATGAGACAGGATCTATGGATTATTTCATGAAGGGGTATGCAGATGATGCATTTTTATGTGATCATAAACAGTATATGAATGGGAAATACCCAAATTACATATTTACTGATTGCAGTAGATACAATGTATCTAAATCAAACTACTTCTCGCTTATGGAAAGCACGGAAGATAATAAGATCAATCTATATGATTACGCGGGTATTTCCAAGAAATATGCCAAAAACGTTAAAATAAAATCTGTAACTGTTGGTTGTTCAGGGAAATATACCAAAAAGGGAACGACCGTATACACCAATGGAAAAGCCGGGATCTTATTTGGATCATCAAAAAAATCTGGAAAAATCTATAGAATACTCATCCAAAAGTATTAAAAATAACATTGTATGATGGTTGAAACTTGTGTTTGATGAAAATATTCAAAAAGACGCTTTCTGTAATGAAGGCGATGGTTGAAACAGAATATATAGAATTAATTTGCCTAAAAAGCCCATGCTAAATAATAATTTATGTCTGGGTTTTTCAAGGCATAAATTATTTGAAATTGTATGGAAAGTAATTCATGGCAAAATATTTGGATAAATCAAGAGAAAAGTGGGAAGATTTAGTGGATCAGTGGCATAACGATTCATCAGTAACATGTTCCCTTCAAGAATATCTTGAGTTGGATGACATCGAATATCTCAAATTTGCACATGGCATCGACGAACCGGATATATCTGATACGGAAGTATTAGAAAAATCAGCAGAGATTACGCGAGATGCAGTTATAGAACTTGTGATAAAACCAGCTCTTGATAAAGTAAAGCAGACATTACAATAAAAAGAATACTGATTGAATACGGCAGCCTTACACCATTTGAGGACTTTGATCCCGTCATTTACTTTCCCCTTACGGAAAACAAGCTGGATGGGTGGAAAGAAGCCTGCGGAGCAGAGACATACGAGGAATGGATTCATTTCGCAGAAAAGATGATTGCCGGGCATAACAGCTTTAAGACAGAAAAATAAGCATAAAAATCATTGAAAACGTTCCTCATTGAGGGACGTTTTTTTGAGGGAGAAAGGTGTGATCCAGAAATAGAAGAATAAAATATGTGCAGTAGGTTGAAATTCCATTCAATATTACTCCCTCATCAGTCTATGAACATAAATCAAATGTTAAATACCTCGCAAAAAAGGAGAAAAAATATGTTAGAAATGATCGAAAAAGTTATTAGAGATGGAGGAAATCTGCATATTGAACCTGCATTATACGGAGGAGATATCTTTGTCTGCATTGATTTCCCGTGTCGTTGGGGTTTAAACAATGCAACTGAGTTGTCAGACGCTACTATTGTTTACGAAGGAACAGAACTAAAAGACACCATTGTCGACATCTGCTCACCTGGAGATATACGTGCGATAGCAGTTGAAGATTTTTTAACGGATTATGCAGTCAAAGATCCGGCTTTGTTGGTTGCAAGAGCAGAAAATTTACAGACGGCATTAAACCATCTCGAAGAGCGTCTGGCAGAATGGTACCATCTGACAGATGCTCAACAGAAAACAATACTGCTCTCTTTTGCAGCGGAACGGAAAAAATACCTCGAAAATGTAGTACAATATTGAAAACTATCATGACTTAAAGGGATAGAGAAAACTGGGAACCACGTTTTGTATCGCGTAACACCGATTTTTAAGGGAAACAATCTGCTCGCATCCGGAGTCCTTATGGAAGGATATTCTGTTGAGGATAAAGGAAAAGGCATTTGCTTCTGCGTGTACGCCTATAATGTGCAGCCAGGGGTCAAGATCGACTATAAAACTGGTGAAAGCAATTTAAAATCAACCACAAGTGGGTCATCCAATACAGAATCTTGTTTTGTATCATTTATACGCAAATAAATCAGCTGTTTTGTATTAACAGAATGCAATATCAGCATCTTTGTATTATTTATATGCAAAGTGACAATGTACATTTAGCATTTACACCCAGATGGGATAGTGGTATTATATATTTATATTGTGTCGCAAAATAATCATTTTGCGACACAAATTGGATAAAATCAGGCAAATAGTACCAATATGCTCATTATACGAACAATTTGTCTATTTTATCCTTACCAATCATGCTATACCAATTTTGCTGCATAGCATTCTGAAAAACTAACCGGAGGGAAAAATAAATGGAAGAAAAAAATTATCAGGTTAAAAGAAACTTATCTGCTATAGAAAAAACAACATCACTTTTAAATGATCTGCCGGATTACATGACACGTTTTGTTTCGCATATGTCCACTATGAAGAACTCCAGCCGGCTCACTGTCTATGAGTATGTACGGGACATTTCCATCATTTTTCAGATTATCACAGAAATCAATCCTGTTATACACAATAAAAAAGATATAACCGTGGATGTTCTGGATCATCTGAATACTGATGACTTTGAGGACATTATGATGAAACTGCAAAATGGCTATGAGAAAAATGGGAAGACATTTATGGATGATAATACTTCCCGTGCCCGCAAGCTGGCATCCATACGTGCGCTGTATAAATACCTGCTTGGCAAAAACCTGATCAAAAACAATCCTGCCGCTGCTTTCCCGTCACCAAAGATTACCGTACAGCCGATCACCTTCCTTTCTGATGATGAAATTTCTCTCCTGCTAGATGTAATAACTACCGGTGCTGGACTTACAGAACGTCAACAGGTTTTCTCCGACAGATATAGAACCCGTGACATGGCAATGGTTTATCTAATGCTTTCCACAGGAATCCGCATTTCGGAGTGTGTTGGAATTGACATAGATGATATTGACTGGGAAGAAAACAGTGTTTATCTTGAAAGAAAGGGTAGAAAATTCCAGAATGTCTATTTTGATAAAAAATGCGCTGAATTATTGAGTGCATATATGGATGAGCGCGAAGATATGGACCTGGATGAACCTACTACTGCCCTTTTTATATCGCGTAATGGTACAAGAATCACTCCGCGCTCTGTGCAACGCATGGTAAAAAAATACGCTTCCGTCGCCGTAAAGAACAAACATATAACACCACACAAGTTGCGTAGCACATATGCTACCGGCATTTACAACTCGACAGGAGACATCTACCTAGCACAAAATGCCCTTGGCCACAAATCCGTGAATACAACGGCAAGATATGCTAACGTAAGTGACGAAAAGAGAAGGGAAGCTTCCACCGCAGCCGAAAATTGGCTAAGCAACGTAACAAATGGAATGATCAAAAAATGAAAATTTATAATAGTAAATCAATCAAAATAATATTTATTGGCAAACATAAAAAATCCCAGCACCATCCACATATAAATGATGCTGGGATTTTTTATACCCTGAAATATTCCAATTTTTTTACAAGATTCCTTGCTTTGGATGTAAGTAATTCTGAATTATCATCTAATATTCGATTTTTTAAGCATCTCTATAAGTAGTTTTTTTGCCTTTTCCAACTCTGGATCTAACTGCTCAGAGTTCATTTTTTCATATTGAAAAGCATCATATAAAGGTTCCTTAAAAAGTTTTTTCCCTCTTTTATATTTTCTAAAACCAACAACTCTCAAAAATCCGCTCTTTCGTAACAGCTTAGTAAGTCTTGGATCGAAACGGAACCGATCCAGATATACTTTTCCAGGAATTCCAATTTGATATTTTTCCGCAATCTGCTCAGGGGTATACTTTCCACTTTCCATCAATGCATCATATATTTCTTCTTTTGAATATTTCCAGATTGGCATTTTCAGTCCATGTTCCTCAGCAATTGCTCCCAGATCCGCTTTTGAGCATGCGGCCTTTCCACCGCAGGCAAGTACCTCTCTTTTTACATACTCGGCTGCTGTAATCTTTTTCCCATATGCTTCAATCAAATTCATAGTTCAATTTTCCTCCTGCTGCTTTTCCCTTTCAATTAAACAGAAATTTAACATTTTCGTTCTCTGCTTTTGAATGGATTCCGTTTGACGAACACAATGGGAACGTTTGTTGTACTTACTTTTGCCAGGTACCGTATAATTTTTCCTTATACATGTTCCGATAATGTATTTCTCATGATCTGCATCATTATGGAAATCTTTTATTTTCTCATAATATTCCTCTTGTGGAACAACAACACAGCATTTGTAGATTTTCCCGCTGTCGTAATATTCACACAGAACATGAACACAATTTTTTACATACTCATTCTCTTCTATAACATTGGCAGCAATAAAAGAAACCTCATCCAATCTCCACGGGCGATACCATATTGTTGATAATTCATAATGGTTTTCTTTGCGATCCTTTACTACAATGCCTGATGCATTTTGCCTGATAGACTTTAAATAATCATATCTTCCATTATCAGAAGGTAAAGCTATCATTGAACAAATATCTAATAAATTTGATTCTCCTTTCTTTTTGACATCTTTTCCTTTTCTTCCGGTCAGTGGAAAGCTGACCAATACCTCTTTCATTTGCAATCCTCCTCGTATAATATCTTTTAGATACATAAATACATGTATCTTGGTTAATAAGTTACAAAATAAATATTGTTCAATAGGCTTAGGAAGCCCATGATATAATTGTCCTAGTGTCAATCAGGTGCCAGCTGTATCCGGGCGATAACCCCGTAGCTCTCATCGTAAGAGGGACAGCTGCTCAGTTAAGCTCCTGACAGCATCAGGAGTCGGTTAACTCGCCAAATGGAAAATCGCAAGAAGGTATAGTACATCCACCTTCTCCGTTACCGAATGGACAATCTACGCACCTACTGATACCAATTTGTTTTTGTGAAAGATATTCCTCATAGGCTTCTTGATATCGCCGAAAATCTTCTTCAATCATCTGATTAAGCACACGGATATTATTTTTTAAAGAGATAGCTAACAACCGATTGCTATCAGATAACAGTTGTAAATGATCTCTTACATCTTGAGGATTTCCATAGTAATCACAAAGTTGTGCAATACTATGTTTTTTCAAGAAAATAAATTTAAAGACATCCTTGCAAGAAATAGTTTCGTTTTCCATCTGTTATTCTCCTTTTGTTGAATTGTTTTAAAATAATAGGCATAAACCCAGATAAAAAGTCAAACAGCAAAACAAAAAGCTGCAATGCAAACGTTCATTTTTGCACTGCAGCTCTGATTTCTTTTATTTCCGATTTTCTATGGAATATACTTAAGTAACGGTGGGTACACATCAATACACTTAACCGCATCCCCTTCAGGACATTGCCATTCCCATATTCCATTATCATACCAGTGCTTCTGGTATGATTCACTCAATTTTCCCTCTTCCGTAACAACAGCTTCTATCCTGTCATCAACAAACACCAAAACATATTGTCGGTACAGTCCCCTTACATATATATAACCGTGGTTCAGAAATTCTTCTTTATTTTCAGGGGAAGGCTCATACATTCCATGCTCACGAACCATTTCATGCGCCCAGGATAATCCTGCAGAAATACATTTTTCTCTTCCCCTTACTGCTTCAAGGGATTTTGTGATCTCGTAATCTGGTGACTCCAATTCAATTTTTGAATTCCCTTTTATAGTCCCATATATCCAATATGGAAGCGGACATATATCCAGAAGTTTCGCTTTATGAGTGTTTAATACATTTTCATCAAGCACAATTTTTATCTGTACCATTGTATTTGCAATTGTTTCCGGTTTGAGATCACGCGGAAGATGATACACAAATCCTTTCAGATCAAAGAACGGATCAGAAAGCTGCAAAACATATCCCCCATCTTTTCGATAAACTGCGGAACAGTTCATAACTGCAAAACCGATACAAGATGACTTATTGTGTTCCCTTATCTGGCTAAAAAGTTTTATAATCATTTCATTTTCAAATGAAAAAGAAAGCAGATTTACTATTTCGTCATTTTTCAGGTGATACACAGTTTTTAAATACGATATTGGTAGTCTCTTGTATATGCAGCTATCTTTCAGGTAATTGTTTGTAAAAATTCTGGCTTCCTTGAAATCCTCTTCCTTTTCCAGCTCATATATTTCTCTTTTTACAAATGCAATTTCTCTTAAAAGTTCTGATTTTTCCTCATCAAAATTGTTGATTTTCATCTATGTCATCCCTTATGATATTTTGTTATGGTGCACTAATTATAACATTGGTGATGCTTTTCCGCATCTAATATCGAATATTTTTCTGTAGTTTACTTGTAATATGTTCCTATAAATAAAATGTATATCACAAATTCCTTTTCTTATACTCTTTTTTCTGTTATTATGAAAAAAACATAGAAGTTCGATTATTTAAAAAGGAAATTATAATGATAGAAATAAAAGGATTTGATCAAAGCTTTCTTTATCGAAAAACACTGCTGCCCAAACAGCTGATTTTGATCACTTTGATATCGCTGTGTGCTGCAAACGGAATAGGGATTGCTTTATATGGAATACGCCCTGTCGTCTTAATATGTAGCGTATTCTTTCTTATTATAATGTGTATCGTCAAACGAAGAACTGATGGAGAACTACAATGTGAAACAGTGAAAGCGACTACAAAGATAGAATTTCTTCCGGATATGATTCGGATAGTGAATTTGTTTGATCAAAATATTCCTGTTCAAAACTTCATCTGCTTTATATGCACATCTGATGCTACTGAAAAAACGCAGACATATGATATTCCGTATAAGGATATATTGGAAATTTTTCAGATCACAGACCTGCATTCCACTGTCATTGTGTTTCGATCAGGAAAACACAAATGTCCGGTTTCCATCTTCGGAAATTGTGTCCGACTTACTGATTTTTTAACCACGAAAATTCATAAACCGGTTCCAGCCAGCATTGACGAGGTGTGGAATTATGTTCTCCTGAAGAAAAAATAATTCCTTAAATCCGCATAATGATATTAAGCAAAAGTTTCCAATGATACTTTGCTATTCACATAAAAACTATTTTGTCAAGTATTTGGCACTCAAAATTGTCAACTTATTGACATTTAGAAACTATTCTAATATAATAAAAATACAAAAAGCAATACCGTAGACGGTTTGCCAAAGTGATGCTAAAAAATAACCGATCTTTGGAAGGGGCGGTTATTTTTTATTGTTAAAAATCTGAATAATCAGACTTATAATAGCAACGATCAATAAGCAAAACTGAAATAATTCTGGATATGTAACCATGCTATCGCCCCCTTTCTTTTTACTGGGGGCGCACATAGCCCCCGTAATGAGGGCAAACCGCCTGCCGTGCTAATGCATGTACTGCTTTTTGTATGGTCTTATTATATCATTTTTTCATTTTTTACACAACGAAATTCCCAACCGTTCCAAAAAACATACCAGCTTTAAAATATCATGTAAATTTAGAATAGGAATTCCTGTTTGACTTTTTTCCCATATTTCGGTCTATAATGGGACAAAACAAAAGGAGGTTCCCTGAATAACATGGATAAACATATATGCCTGTTTTATCTGTCCGACAAGCTCACCGTCGATCAAATGCAGGAATTTTACTATCGAATGTGCACGGCTCTTGGATATGATGCAAATAAATTTGAATCCTATTATATGCTATACTCCACACAATACCATTTGTTTGGTGGAAGCAGAATTACAGATGATAAGAAAAAAAAGCTTTCAAAGCGAGCAGGATGTAAAAACTGCCATCATTTATGTACAAAAGCTCTTTCATATGTAAGAACTTATGATATCGAAAGCAATGCATGCCGGATGTGCAAATATAGCAGTGGATACACGAACGCACGAAAAAAACAGGAAGATATTGTATTACGACGTATGATGGATGAAAACTATTCATATGAAAAAATGCCCTTTATTAATCCTGGCATGGCGTTTTGGTCATGTGATCGTCTTGCTCGAGACTACATGATAGGAGATGCTCTTGTTATACCTTTGAATTATTATATTTATGAATATCTCTGGAACTGTAAGGGATACGGTGACCGAACCAAGGAACAGTTCTTAAATGATTTTGTGTCCTACCTGAAAAATGCTGCACAGGCTGGGGATACGGAACTGGTCCCACTACTTAGAGCAGAATATAGTGGTGAACTTTCATCTCTCATTTCCTTAAAGCTTGAAGCGATCTATGGTATCAGCATCGACTACATAACCGATGTAATGTTTGAAAAGAGTGTTTCAGAGTTACAAGAAATGTATCAGTACATTCCTCCTCTTCCGTCTTTAGTGGGCCGACCTATCAAGTTTGATGATGGAAAAAGGGAGACTCTCGATAAGGCTTCTAATGAAAATAAAACGAAGCCAGATGGTAAAATGGAAGTTACAAGTGCATCGTATAATCTTCAACCATCAAACGATACAAAAAACTCTAAGGAAGACGGCCCTGACACGTTCGTATCTGATGATAAAACACGAACCGATACTTCAAATGCCGATATTCCAACAGACATAGACAAAATAAAAGAGGAATCCAATAAGGATACTTTAAATTCAGAGGAGACAGATGCAGAGCCATCTTATACCGATGTTCGTGATTTACCGGAAAATACGAACCCCGAAATCTATGAGGTAGAGCCACCTTTAGATATCCCGGAATATGCCTATGAATGTACGGCTCCATATGATGCTATGCCCTACGAAGAAGAAATTTATGACGGAGAAATTCCTCTGGATATGGGTGATATATATGGCATTCCTGCTGCTTCACCCGAAACTGATCCTGCAGAATACTCCTCTGAGTTTTATGATCCACAGGAGTTCCCGGACATAACAACAGGCGAGGAAATAGCCACCGAGCCGGTTCATATTGAAAAAGAAACACCATCTGAAGAAGCATCAAACGCTGAGACATTATCTGCTGCTGCCAATTCAAAAAAACAGCATGCAGAAAAAGACCAAGTAATTGATTCGTCTGCTTCCTCAAAAAACAAACCACCAAAATCAAAAGTGAAGAAATCGCCTGAACGTTTAAAGAAAGATGCTCAGTCTGAAAATTCTCCAGTTATAACAGAACCAGGTTTTTCATACCGCGAGAATATAACTGAATTTGTTTCAAGCGGTGATATCATCCACATGGAAAGAACCGATGGTCGAACGATATGTTCTGAGGCCTCCTGTAGCAACTTCATATGTCTACTGCCGGCTATCTGGTATGATGAAAATGGATTTGTGCTTTACTTTTCTTCTTCTGGGAAATATTACTTTTATGATCTGGACCTCATGGGGTGCTCTTATTTTGATACCCTGTTAACTAATCCATCCCATGATCAAATTGTCTGTACTTTCCATTCCATGGCCTGTTCCGATTTATTGGATAACCACGGATGCAGCTTTAAAAAAGTCTTCCCGGTGGATATCCTGCTGGCTACTATATTTCATGTGGACACCTTCCGGGATCTGCTGGCCCACATGAGCATCAAAGAGATCTCTTATGCTACCATGCCGGACTACCCTAAATGGTACAATAATTATGCAGCTAAATGCACAAAAGAAGTTTTACGCAAAATAAACCTGACAAGCATCCTTTATAGTGTCCTGGCACATTCAAATCATCCTGAGAAAGTTAATGAGGATCTAACAGACAACGTTATTACCAGCGGCTACTATCAATTCGATTTTCGGTATAAAACAGGAATGGAAATTCACAAGATTGGATGTGTTATTACTGTCTGCCTTCCATCGGGATCATTAGATACAGATTATTCCCCTGATACCCTGCTATCTCGTATGGTTATGATGATGAACAATCTACCTCACAGATACCGCGTCAAGGCATATATCTTATCCATATATCAGGACACTATCAATTTTTTCTTTGACGGGAACGAACAGCTGGCAAATCAGTTTTATGACATTATAATGCCAGCCATACAATCTCTTTTCCTCAAGGCATATAATATCCCATTATCAAGCCACACCTATTGCATTTCTTACGGATTTTGGCACAATAATATTTAATTTTTAATCAAATATGCAGCGGTTTTATCAAGAACTGCTGCATATTTTTTATTTATACGTTATTGTGGTGTTGTATTTTTCATTATATTTATTGTATTCTTTTGTATTTTCCTATATGTTTTCTTATTTAATACGACCTCAAACAGATGCGCAATCATACTATCATTATTTGTCACTGTTTTACCATAAAACACTGAAGAAGGGTTTTTTGAGGATTTAAAAGTGTAAGCTCTTTCAAATTTCATGTTTATCTATCCTAACATGAAATGATATGCACGTATGATCTGTTGAACATCTCATTTAATTGCTTTTGTGTTTTCCTATAAAATACCAAATAGCATAGAATATCCCGGAAACAACGCTATTTCTTTTTATGATACACATGCATTTTATTCTATATGGATGTATTGTAAGTCAGATCAAGGAAATAGGAAAAACGAGGCGAGACAATAGATTACATTCTCTTGTTACACCCCATGCATTGGTTAGCCCGGTACACAGAGGAAAGCCTTTAATTTTTCCTAACTAACCCCAAGAAAATATATTTATTACGGCTCCCCGGAAATTCCCTATCCTGCTTGACTTTTCCTATCGGTTTAAGCCTATCATCCGGATATGAAACCCAGAAGGAAAATAAGGAGGATAATGCCCACTATGAGTTCAAAGCGAATAAGAAGAACGGCTCCCCGGAAAACACAGCAGAATGCCAAAGAGAAAGCCTATTATCTGGAGCGCTGCCACTATTCCTATGAGCACATGCTTCACATGATGTTCTGCGATCCCGAATTTGATCTGCATTGCAGGAAATCAAAGCAGATATGTGTATTGTCATACTGCATGTATTATTATGGGATCACGGTCCAGCAGCTGTGTGCCACAGGAATCACCCCCGCAGCAAAGCCCGAATGTGAGCTTGTGTTTTTAAACCGGCTTGTGAGAGAGGATGTGCTTGAGGTGGATAAGAGCATCCAGCCTGGAGAAAACCAAAACGTTTACTTTCTTACCCAAAAAGGAGCGGACTTTGTAGAACAGCGACTTAATGCATTGTCTGGCACCCCGGTAGTTGGTAAACATATTGATAAGAATGCCGTTCACGAAATCAGAAAGAGATTTGACAGCTTCACTGCCCCTACCAATATATCCCACTTTGTTGCCGCGCGTGATCTCCACGCTTTTATGCTGTCAAGCGTGAAGGATACCCGTTTTCATTTTCAATCTGAAGTTGGCATGGGACCTGACGGGATTGTGCTCGATCTGCATGAGAAAATCCTTGCACTGCAGTCAAACCGTCTGCATGAGGGTACCGTCTTTTTCTCTGATGCGCTTTTTACCAGATCAAGCATCACGGACGGGGTCCCGCAGATTTCCAGGGCGCGGATCTCTTCTGAGAATACGAACGAGGAAGATTCAGAGAGAAATAACTCGAAAGAAAAAGAGCCGGAAAGCTCTCAGGGACATGACAGGAATACAGATACCGGCTCCCCGGGCAGCAGTGGGAACACAGATGGGAAAAACCACTGCCGGGTAGGGGCAGATGCTGTAGACGTTCCTGACAATATGTGGGTGCCAGGCATGGCCGCATACCCAGATCAAACATGCTATACCTATATTGAACAGGATATGTCAACACAGCGGCTGAATGTTATCTCTGGCAAATTGAATGCTTACATGAACACTGCTGCCAGCCACGCAAAACATCCGGCATTACATACCCTGTTGTTTACCCTGCAGACCAAACTCACCAAAAGCGACCTTAAGAGCCTTAAGAAACCATACAGGGAACCCACTGCTATGGGCAGCAGTAGTGATAATAATATAAATAGCAGTACAGATAGTGGTTATGGTTTCCCGTCAGGCAGACAGATGCCCGGAAGTTCCGCCCGCGGCCGGTTTAATCGTTTTCAAAGTAATAAGCCCATGCCTGAACTTAAAAGAAGTGCATGGAGGGAACGGGATGCCATGATAGCGGTACCCGGAATATGCATTACAAAATATGGATCAGCCTGGAGGGAAGCCACTCTTTCTGACGTGGCCGATCTGTGTTCAGCGGTTTCCCGTGAGTGTGAAGAATACCCATTGTATTATGAGAACCTCGCATCACATCTCTTAGAACTCGCCAAGCAGTCCAGTGATCTTACCATCGGGGAATATCTCTCCTATGTATGGGAAATGAGAAGGCTTTCCGGCTCCCCGGACGCAAACCCTCAGACCGTGGCAGGAAATCGTCTCCATGCAAAACGCTATATCGCCCGCAGGGAGACCATAGAACACGCAATTGACGGCATCCCGGATCTGCATAAGATGTTTAAGGCGGGCTTTTCTGTCTGTACAGCCCCGAACCGAGACCTTGGTTCCGTAGTTCCTTATCTCATGCCAAATGTATGTTTTGATCTCCCGGAGATTATGCGTGGCTTTGCGATCAATTATTTCCCCATGGAGAACAGCCGGGAAGATGTCCCGGTGTATTCCAGCTACCAGGATGATCCAAAACTTTCACTCTCTTTCCGGAACCGACTTACATGGGAAGATGGAACGAATGCTTTCGTTGAAAATATCTCTGATGACTTCGGGGGATATGATCGCGTAAAAGGATACCTTGATTACATGAGCTGGAATGGCGGCAAAGGATATCTTATCTGCCTGCTTTCGGATACAGACACAGAAACACTTAAGAAGCTGGCAAAATGTAAGTATTACATCCGTGTGGACGAAACCTCATATCCTTCGGATGAAGCAACGGGAAACGGACAGAATATCTCTCCCTCCTCCTCTCCTCTCTCATCGGATCAAGGAACTGGCAAAACCAGACGTGAAGGAAAATCTCCAAAACATGATCTTCCCCTGCGGGTTGTATTCTGCACATACAGTATGTTTGAAAATTCTGCCGGCCTGTTTGAGATTAACCGGAGCGGGAAACGGACCAATCTTCCCCTTAACCTTTAATACTCCTTTTTTTATGGGAATCCCTATATACCACATACCGGTTCCCCGGATAATCCGGAAAATATAAATATTCTTACGGCAGCAGTCATAAGCACTGCTGCTTTTTACTTTTACCTTTACCTTCATGAGATTTCCCTAGATAAAATGAAAAACAGGACAGACCATATACCACCCACCTACATTTATGACCTCTGTTCATTTTGCAGAGGTGGTTTTATTGTATAGTTCTTCCAGGGCACCTTCTCTTATCGTATTACACCACCTGTATCATTTTCCATTATTTTTCTTTCGTATTTTCCTTATTGTTTTTAATGTATATCATTTTTAAAATCTTTACATCTTCATCATAGAAACGACAGATATAGCCAGATGTTAAGGCTATGCATCTCCAACCACGGGAAATCCAATATATGGCCAGCATGTAAATAAGTAAATAAAAGGACAAAATCTCTCACACGGATCACGTTGGAGCGCAGCGGAGACCTCGTTTCGATTAGTGTATACAATATACAACGCATTTTCCATATATCCTGTCAAGTTGACAAAACAACCGTGGAATGATATGATAAATACATAAAAAGAGTGCCTGCTGCTAACAGACACTCGGTGAAGCATCACTCCAAAGGTGGAGCTTCCCAACAACGTTTCTACGTGTTCAACGAACACCGCCTACCTTGTTGGCCGCAGGGTAGGCATTATTTTTTGCGCTTCTTGTTTCTCTTATTATCGAGAAAGGTGAGCAACGCAATCAGTAACTGTCCAAAGCATATAAGTAAACTAATAATCCCAAGGAACACCATAATAATTTCATATGTAGTCATGATCACGCACCTCCCTTCCATTGTATATCGGTCGGGAAGCTGCCGCCCCTGTTGTGGCTTCATAGATATTTTATCATAAATTCACCACCAGCTCAACAGATCTTCGAACATATTTTCCTGGCACATTCATCGTATACCCGATGAATGCCCCTATCTTATATATTCTCCCTTATACCCTCTGTCTCATCTTCACTTTTCAATCATTGTTTTATGAGAATGTAAAAAATTCTGCATTTTTATTGCATACTATTTTTTTATATAAATTTATTTTCTATCACTATATAAACATCATAAGTTTCAGCATATAAGACATATCAGGATCCGGCACATTTTCCGGTATGGAAGGGAAAGGATATATCTAATCAAGAGTCACCAGAAGCAAAGTGACATAAATCACTGTATCGGTAAGTGCAGCAGTTGCCGCAAAACAACTTCCGGCGCAGATATGTGTATACAATATACAAAAGACCGTTTTTTTTGCCAAAGTTTTATCCTGCTGCAGAATATGCTGAAACGGCTATATTTCTTTCTCTATAATCTTTCCCCCGGTGTAGTCCCATATATACGTTTTCCCACGATATGTGACGCTGGTAACACCCTGGCTGGTTTTGAAACAGTCAGGTGGTGTATCCTCTATCAGTTCATCCAACAACATCAGTTTTCCAAGCAGCACAAGACTGTTTAGCGTATCCGACCCGAATGATGCCTGCTTTGTCCCTGCCAATTTGTTATACGCATCCACTGCCACATCCCTATTTTCTCCACAGCGACAGGCAAGTATACTCCGGACTTGTCTGAAAACTGCTGCCGGATGATCCTCACAGGACGCATTATCATCTTCCTCTGCAATCAGAAGTTCGTTTTTCATATAGACAGCAATTTTCCCTTCATTCATTTGAAAATTATTTTTGATATAGTCAATGATCTGCTCCGCAACAAAAATATAAGTATCATATGCCGCCTTCCATCGGAGCTCCGCCATCACGGCCTCACTTAAACCCTCATCCCCATTAAGAGCATCATTGTTCCGGCTGCCCGGTACCGGACAGACCTTTACCCGGTAATTTCTTTCTTCTTTTTCCCGGAGATATTTTTCTATCCCACGGATTTCACCCGAAGTTTTCAAAAAACAGAACGTTTTCCCTGGTGCTGGTTTTTCCAGATGCAGTTCAAACGGATGTTTTCCAATGGATTCCAAACCGGCAGCAGTGCTCTGCTCTTGATCACCTGGTGTAACTGTCCATCCCATATTGCTGTGAAGATTGATTTCTTTATATATTTCCAGTTTCTTTATGAATTCTTCCGTAATTTTTATCATTTGATTCTCTCCTGCCGCATTTTACATAATCCTGTTCCTGTTTATTCTTCCTTCTGCAATATGCCATATCCGGAACCCTTTGTGGATCTGCTGGTATTTCTCTTTTGATGCATTAAAAGTTGTATTTTACATATACCATATCGAAGAATGATTTGCAAGATTGCATTACAACTTTTTAAGTCAAATGTAATATTTAATTTATTTTTATGTAATATTATGGCAAATTATATGTAAGAAAAGATGTATCCCCGATTTATAATTAAGGGGGATAATAATATGAGTGTATCGATGATTGCGGACATTGTAACAATTCTAGCTTTTGTTTCGGGCGTTGGTTTAGCAACCAAGGCAAGTGTCTCTAGGAAATCAGAAGAGTGGATAAGATCTCTCATTATCAATTGTCTCGACGATTATTTTGGTGATGATTCAAACACCGGAAAACCCGCAGATGGAAACGGGAATTTGGGTAAGGATTCAAACACCAGGAAATCAACAAATAGGGGGGGCAGGAAAAATGTAGGTCGTAGCCGTGGAAGCAAATCTGGTTTTTAGTTTCGCGGTAGGGGTGATTCAGCCATTAGCCGATACATTTCTACCTTGATTATATAGATGCCGCTTTTCAACAAAGGATACATCTTTTCCGATCAGTTTTACGTCGCGGGATGTATTATAGAAATATAATACACCCCGCCTGACACCATTATCTGTATCATTTCTTAAATCATGTAGATAGACATTATCTCACTTATCAAATATGTTATTTCGGTTTCCCTGTAAATGCAAAACACAAGTGTCCGTAGTGAAGAGTCTCTGTTTTATTTTGGCCTTCACAAAAAAGCTAAGCCGGAAGCTGCCGCGTCTTCGCGTACAGATCAGTTAGCGGTTCGTAAGACAACCTGGAGTATACTGCTGCCATCCTGCTGATCAGACGATAGGCACATGGTTTCCCGTACAGAATCTTAAGCCGGATATCTTCATAATATCATTTGGTCTTACCGATACCTAAACACAGGTACAAAAAACGGTCCGGATACTATCCTTCCCGTTTTTTCAAAATCATTAAATGTCAGTAGCTGTCCCCTGCCTTGATTTTATCAAGCCGTGAGCAAGAAATCCCCCACCTCTATAGGTGGTGGGATGAATTACGGGTTACACGGCTTTTTTTGACTTTTTTATCTTATTGTATTATAATATATTTGTAAATCAGTCGTATCAAACAGAAATGGTATAAATATAATGCAATTAGATACAAATAATCATTCGGTATTCATGCTTCATTATCATCTGATCATGTGCATAAAGTATCGTAACAAAATAATTAACGAAGTTATCTCTAATCGTTTGAAAGAGATATTTGAAAAGATCGCCCCAGCCTATAACATTACGTTAGAAGAATGGAATCATGACGTGGATCATATCCATGTCTTATTCCGTGGCCAGCCAAACACTGAGATGAGTAAGTTTATCAATGCATATAAATCAGCAAGCAGCAGACTCATAAAGAAGGAGTTTCCTCAGATACGCAAGTCTCTATGGAAAGAGATGTTCTGGTCGCAGAGTTTTTGTCTGCTGACCACAGGTGGAGCTACCGTAGATCTTATCAAACAGTACATCATGTCACAGGGAAAGAAAAATGGCAAACAAAGCAATTAAATATCGCATATATCCTACAACTGAACAAAGTATTATGTTTGCCAAGACCTTTGGCTGTTGCCGTAAGGTCTATAATCTTATGCTTTCGGATAAGATCGACGGCTATAAGACAACCGGGAAATTCCCTGCTGTAACACCTGCGAAATACAAGAAAGTTTATCCCTATCTTAAAGAAGTAGACAGTCTTGCACTTGCTAATAAACAGATGGATTTGCAGGCAGCATTTCGTAATACATTTAGTAAATCCCGCAAAAAGAAAAACGGATTTCCTAAATTCAAGTCTGCAAAACACTGCAGGAAGGCTTATACTACAAACAACCAGAAAGGTACAGTTGCTATTATAGAGAATAAATATATTAAACTTCCTAAGATCGGTAAGGTGAAAACTGTTATTCATCGTATTCCCGCTGATCATTGGATTATCAAATCTGCTACAGTATCACAGGAATCAGATGGCAGGTATTATATTTCTGTACTTTTTGAGTTTGATAAAGTAGAAAATACTTATGTAGCCGATAAAACGAACGCCATTGGATTAGATTATGCTTCTGATGGCTTATATATGGACAGTAATGGCAATGTTGGTACGAATCATAAGTATTACCGTGAAAGCCATGATAAACTTGCAAAAGCACAGCGCAAACTATCTCGTATGCAAGGTTCTAAAAAACATGAAGATAAATCTAAGAACTATATTAAGCAGCTCTGTAAAGTAAACAAGATTCATAGACATATCGCAAACCAGAGACTCGACAACCTGCATAAGTTGTCAACCGGGATAGCCAACCGGTATGATGTTGTATGCGTAGAATCACTGAACATGAAGTCGATCTCCAACCGTGGATTCGGTAATGGGAAAGCCACAATGGATAACGGATATGGTATGTTTCTTTCCATGCTTGAATATAAGCTATCTGATAGAAACAAATACCTTGTAAAGATAGACAAGTGGTTTCCATCATCACAGATCTGTCACTGTTGCGGTACATTGCATCCAGAAATGAAAGATTTATCTAACCGCAAAATGGTATGTGATTGTGGTCTTACAATAAACCGTGACCAAAACGCTGCTATCAACATCCTAAATGAAGGATTACGTCTACTTAGTGAAGCAGCATAAGCAAAATATATAGTAGGGACGGAATCAGCCCGAACTTATACGCCTGTGGACATTGTGTAAGACATTGAGTTGCTAACATCGCAGCCCATGCAGTAGTGGCTGAAGCAGGAAGCTCCGACTTCTATAAGTCGGAGTAGTTCACAAATGGGCTCCTGTCAGCAGCTATTTCAATTTACAGATGGCATCAAATAAAATATTCGCAGTTCAGGATTTTATCGAGAAACGCTTCATCCACATCATGATGATCCATCTTCGTCAGATCTTCAATACTGTAGTTCATGTTATATATCATATCTTTCATAAGGCTCATTTCCTTTTCCGTGAGTGGTTTCTTTGAACTGCTGCCTTCTTCATTCTCGCCGGCCGGAATATATTTCCTCATCATTTTGTAAGCCTCTTTAACGATCACACCTGCTTTTGATGGCATTTTCACAGGCTCTTTGCCAGACATGTTCTGATCTCTTACATCCACCATCAAGCGCATCCAGTCCCCGTCGGCCGGATACACATCTGTAAAATAGATGAAACGTCCGGGAAAGAGAGACGAGTAACATGCATAAACCATTTTACCGGCATAAAAAAATCTAATAACATAGGGATTTACAATAGGTATCTCTTCATATATAATATTGTTTTTCCGGAGCAAGTCAGTAAAAGATCTGGAATCTTTTGAAAAAACTCTGACAACACGGTTATAATGCAGAAATTCCCCTTCAAAAATAAGCCCTTGGTTGTCAACCCCCTGCATGACCGGCTCATCAAGATAAGAGAGGTTAACTGCCTCATAGTGTCTGCGTAATTCATCTCCCAACCGATTCAGATCATCTGGATTATACAAATCACATTTTACCTTTATAACGTTACATTTCATGCGTTCGGCAATAAAATCTGAAATCTGCTCAATTTCATCCCTTTCTTTGTTTTTTATGCCAATGAATTCTTTTCCTGCATATGCCATAGTGAAGAATGTATTTGCCACATGAACTTTTACAACAGATAATGCCCTGGCATCCCATGGAATACTTTCTTCTATCATCCAGTCTCGCCCTACTTTAACTGCCGGTACTGTTCCTCTCAATGCTTTCTGGCGAGCCAGCACAGGATCTTTCCCCAGACTTCTCGCCCAATCAGATAATTGTATCAGAGCCATTTTTGTAACCCCTTTCTTTAAATTTTGCTTAATTGTACTACTATAAAGTAGTGTTTGTCAATAATTTTACTCTTATCCGTATAATTACCGGTGTTCTGAAATTATCCAGGCTGAAATTATCCAGCCTGCGCGTGGGGCAGAAAATGGATAAAAAAAGCATCCGGAGTATGATATGTCCGAATGCTGTTTGAATTTCTTTAATTTTCTATGTATTTATCGCACGAGTAATCCCAGGTAAGAGTATGATTTGATGCGTTTTTATTTTTCCTTTTACCCCTCACTATTATTTATTACGCTTATATTTTTATTGCTGCATATCTTCTTATACCGGAAATAAGTCGATCTGCTGATCTCCATGGCGTCCATGATCTGCTTTTCACTATATCCTTTTCCACAAAGATCCATAAACTGCTTTAACTGCGCCTGCATGGCCTTATCCATTTTTTTTCGACCCGCACCACGCGCATTGTGAACGTTTTCAGTTTTATGTGCATACATTCCCACCTGCTTAAGCAGCCTTGAAATTTCATTATCTCTTGCATCAATGGAAAATTGCATCTGGGCAAGTTTTGCTTTCAGCTGCCTAATCTCCTCCTGAACATGCATCCATTCTTCAGCACTGTGATAATTTTCCGTAATCCCCACAAAATACTCCATGTCGGCATTTTCAGATGTAAGCCGCTCATTATCCTTATAAATCTGCTTCACATAATCGTCCATTTTAAGACGACGTTTTTCAGCATCAGATACAAAAGATTCACTCAGATTACCTATATTTTCCCAGAATTTCAGTTTTTCTTCCATCTGAACGAAATAAGGACTTCTTCTGAAATCATCATCTTCCTTCTGCAAAACCTCATGATAGTTTTTCTGCAGCCTTTCAATTGCCTCTTCATAAGTCTCCAGTTGTTTTTTCTGTCTGTCGATGATGTCCTGTTTTGTTTTTCTACCCATACATATGAACCCCGTGCTTCATTTTCTAAGTGATTACCCTTTTTCATTATATTTCATTCTTTAAAAAATCTCAATATTTAATTTATGACACAACAAATCAAACTGCTGCCATTCACAGTGAACTACCCATTTTGTGAACTACTCGGCAATTGAATAACCGAGGATTCCCACTTGTTTTCCTAAAGCCAGTGGGATTGCGGTAGCCCTATTTCAAATTTCTGTCTGCAAAAACCGTCTATTTTTTTAATGATGTGTTATACTATGAGGGATATTTCACGAATTAAGCCCGCAAAGACTTAATTACCGCCACATTAACCACCAATGACGATTGGAGATCCAGACGATATGCAGAATGAAAATACAAGTTTCCCAGCACAGGTTGCCAGCATAACTGATACCGATGGAACAATTCATCCACAATGGTTCCGCTTCAAAAACTCTGATGGTGAACTTATTACCATAAAAAACTTTCGCATAAAAAGAGAAAGTCCTGATTCCAATTTAATTGGAAAGAACTTTCTCTGTGTGTCTGCTGTATATGGTCAGGAACAGGAATTCTTTCTGTGTTACAATTATAGCCGACATACATGGACAATCGAATATCGGACTACAGAACAGGAAAGACAGTATCTCCTTACTGGGCAAACAAGGTTATAGCACTGGGCTTTTGTGCCTATGAAAAGTCTTTTTCCAAGCATCTTCAAAATCAAACAATTCTCCGGAATCGGTCGACAGCGAATTTTCTTTTATATTTTCTTTCTCTTTATCTTCTTCTTTTTCTTCTTCTTTATCTGAAACAGCGACGTCAGACGATTGTGTCGTGTTATGTCATACGATTGTCAGACGATTTTTTGTAAAAACTGATACTATTCTATCATTTTTGGACTTGTCAAAGACCTAATGAACCTAGCCTTGTTTATAAAGATTTAAGAAAAGTTTTACGGTTTGTTTACGGTTTTTCGGAGATTTTGTAAGATATGCCCGGATGTGTTGTTGATTTTGGACATGGCAAAAAGAAAAGGCAGCCAGAAAAGTTGCCCTTTGTTAAATATTTACTTACATTTTGCCCGATCTTATGATAGACTATAGATATGTCACACGGCATGGATGCTTGCCGATGTGGTGCCGCCAGCGATCCCGGCGACCACGGATTGAAACAATAGTCTTTTTAGTAAAAGCAAAACATTTAATTTATGTTTTGTGTCGCGTGCAGTGGATGCTCTGCGCGTGGTATCTGGAGCAATTCCCCCAGATACAAGGATTGAAATAATTATATTCTCAGTGACAGAAAAAGAGTGGGGCAGATTTTTAGTCTTTCCCACTCTCTTTCTGTGCCATTAAGCACTGGATAAATAATAATCCTGTTTCTATTCCCACCTTTTACAAGGTGCTTTATTATATTACAATGCATTTTCTTACTTGTCAATAGCATTTCCTATCCAAAACGCTTCTATTGGAATGTTATTTTTAAACAGAACTATATAATTTTGTTCTAATTTATTTGAATCTAGGCTATAATTTCCGTCTGCTTTCCAAGAATAACCGGCTTCTTCTTTGCTGCTTGTTTGCAAAGAGTTGTCTAACATATTCTCTACGAAAGATTTAATTTCTTCTTCTGTGCCATTTTTAACCCATTCTTCAGAAAATTCAAGATACTCACTTTCTTCCTCTATCTTGTAATATTCTATATTTCCATTTTCGTCATAACTTTCGTTATCTAAATATATTCTATTGCAAAATATCCCTTTCATGGTATTTTCTCTCTCTTTTTGCTTCTGTACCAGCTCGTAAACCAAGGCGTCAATACGTTTTTCCATTTCGTCAAACTCGCAAGTCTCATTTTCCTGAAACGCTGGCATTAGTACATAACTTTCAAACGCTTTTGTTATGTCGTTCCACTTTCCTCCGGTCGCAAAAGACAAATCCCCATTTTTCAATATTGCCAAGCTATCAACATTCATCTGCGATTCAACCAATTTTCTGACATATACAGAAATCGGCTCGCCGCTTGGCAACTTATAATTATCTCCTGTAAATTGCCATTGGCTTCTAATTTTTATAATCTTTTTGAAATCATTTCTTTTCATGTTTCCTCCCATATGCTCTTGTTGACTCCACAAGTCAACTGTGCTATTATACTTTTGCGGCGCACTTAAACCGTAACATGAGATGTTTTGAAATACTCACTTTATGAGGTATTTCGCGCCGCAGGGGGAATTTTATTCCCCCCTATTTCTTGCAAATTTCTTGTATTCTTCAAAATCTTTCATAATCGCGTTTACAATCATATCTATAACATCGCTTTTGTCGTAATAATTTCCTGACTTGTCGCTGTATCTATTTTTATCAAATGTTTCAGCTCCAATGATATATTCATATTCACCGCCAGAATAACCATATGGAATCAGCCTCAGATCCACTCCAAGGTATTCATGCTTTTTTTCTTTTACATTGTATTCAGTCCAATTCATGAGTACAATATAATGCGATCCCCATATTTTATGATTATCTACGCCTCTCATAAAGCTATTTGCTTTCTTTTCAATTTCTTCTCTATTTAAATTTTTGCTGATTTCCATGATTATTCATCCTTTCTTCATCTATTTATTGTTCACCAAAATTCTTCCCTGCTCCGTAGCACTCATAAAAGCTATCTACGAGTTTCCCAAGCTGTTCTGGTGCCAACTCTTCTTTCAAATCTTCCGGAATCCACTTATACGATTCCCGGAATGTATCGCTATTCCGTCCGATCTTGGATGATCTCTTGACCATTTCGAGCTTGTACATATCGCCAAGCTCTTCCAGTGTAATATCTCCACTCTTTACTGCTTTTCTTCCCTCTCTTGTTAGGATGCTCATTGCATCTTCTTTTCTGATTGTTCCGATTCCTTTGATCTTCATATGCCGTTCCCCTTTCCTGGCTTTCGCCTTTGCTCTATTTCTTTGATCTGATTACATTATATATAGTTAGTGCTTAATTGTCAATACCTAATTAGTGCTTAATTCGTTATTTTTTCATTCTATCCATTTTATCGAGTTCCGCAAGAATTAACTCCCTAGCAAATGCGCTTGTCTTTAGTCCGTATGAGTTGATTCTTTCTATTGTTCCAAGCGGCAATATAATGTTTATTCTGTCTTTGTTTCTCATACATTTCTTTACCGCTTGCCTGTTCTTTTCTGCTTTTGTGTTTTCGTCCATCTTTCTACACCTCCGTATTTTTTCTTACATTATATATAGTTAGTGCTTAATTGTCAATACTTAATTAGTGCTTAATAATGATGCACAATTTCTAATATAATATTAGTGCTTAACTTTGTATGTTTTTCCTATACACTTTAGTGCTTAATTTCTGTATAATACAAGTATCAAATGAAGCGCAGGAAACGGAGGAAACAACATGGAAAAGAAATACAGACTTGTAACGAAAACCGGACGCATTCTTCTTGGCGGAGAGACATACAACCACAACGCAGCCGAAAGATGGTTTGATGATTTCAACGGAATCTATGAGGATGAAGAAACCGGATCAGAAGAAAGAATATATATTGAGGAGGTATAGAACATGGAAGAATATTACATCACTTACAACGATTATTTTGGTTTTTGCGTTGTCGAAAAAATCAACGGAAACGGCAAAATCGTATTTACCGGATCAATCGAGGATTGTAATAGAAAATGCATTGAATTAAATAGCCTTAATTAGCCGAAACGCTCCAGATCGGAGCGTCAACTGCGGGACGGTCGCCGCGGCTCTGATGATGACAGACCAGAAAGGGAAAATATGAAAAATTTAAGCGAATGCAAAGAATATTATAAAGATTTATATATAGATTGTTTAGAAAATGATTCATTTGAAAAAAGCATTTTTGAAAGCACCGAAAAAGCCCGGTATGAAACTTTTTGCGAAACATTAAAATTTATCTATGGTGAAGATTTTAAAAACATTATGCCGAACTGGTCAAATGATGCATCGAAAGAATTTTATTCAAGAAAATAGTCGAAACCGCCACTTCTGGCGGTCTGTAGGAACTGCCCCACCTGCACTGATGAGACAGGGCACACGATGAAAGGATGGTTGATAATATGAAGTGGTACGCAGCAGAGATCGAAGACGATAATTTTGAAATGATTTTAGCCAATAGCGAAGAGGATGCTATCAAGTGCATTTTGCACTCTTTGGCGGTCGCAAATGCGTTTTAGAGCGGTCGCTCTGCGGAGCATAACGGCCGCCCGTTTTTAATTAATTGACCACCACTTATCGAGTGTTAATCTTGATAGTGTAGTGTTTTGTAACTCGCTTCATAATAGAATTAGCTGACACTTCATCGTTGAGAATCATTGCCTTCCAACTAGCTGGATCACGCTGTGAGCATACAATGGTGCTTTTTCTCTGTTCGTTACGTTTTTCAAGCAGTTCGAACAGAATCTTGATCTCACGTTCATCTGTAATGGTATGAAGAAGAAAATCATCCAGAATAATTAACTCCCATTTGAGATACTTCTTCATTTTACGAGCATATTTATCATAATCCTGTTCTTTTAAGGCGACCATGCTCTCCAACAGTTCTTCGCTGTGGAAGTAACCGACGTTATATCGATTACAGGCTTTAATGCCGATAGCCTTTGCAAGATATGACTTTCCTGCATCAGATTCACCAAGAATGCAGAGATTGTAGCCTCTTTCAATGAAATCCAAGGAAGAAAGCATCTCTGTTATGCCTGTTGGCAGATACTCTCGTTTATCAGAATCAACGCAGTCTGTCAACTCTTCAGGAGATCCTTTTAGGTGTGCAGCTGTTAACCGATTCTTTAGTGTTGTATTGACTTTTTCCTGAAACTGTGGAGCAATCAATTCTGCTATCATTGTAAGACGATCCATTTCAAGAAATCCAGGTCTGTGATACAGATCATCCAATGTAGCCGCCATTGTTGAAAGCTTCAATTCATTTAATTCATCAACAAGCTCATTCATGAGTTCAGTTCCGGTAAGCATCAGTCATCCGCCTCCTCTCGCATTTGATTTGCAAGAGCCTTGCTGCGGGATAAGAGAGTGTCAATACTGGACGCCTCAGGTGGCATTACATATCCACCGCGTACAAGTTCTTTCTTGGATGGAGATGAATGCCGGTATCCAGCCTCGCCGAGATCATCTGCAACTACGGATATCGTATTCTTGATGAATGTATATTTCTGCTTGTTCAATGCAATAGCCTGCTTACAGCATTCCTCCAGGGCTTTATTACTGTATTTCTTAGTGAAGTTCAGGATACCAAGACACATGCGGTAGGTCTGGACTTCATACAACCTTGATTTAAGAACAGTGCGGATAACGGTTTCCGTATTCTTTCCAATAAGCTGGGCTTTTTGGATAAAGTATGGGCCATTCCACTGAGTAAATCCTTTATAATTATCCGGCAAATGCTCTGGATTTGTAGACCACTGGCCTTTTCTTGTTGCTCTTGGCCATTCACAAAGAAATTCTCCGGAAAGAGAATAAATACGGACAACAGTTGAGGATGCCTTAATAGATACTTTCTTATGCAAAAACGCTTTATCTACGCTATAATAAGCATTGTCAAAGCGTACGTGGAAGTCGCTTGACACCTTTACCGTTTTTCTCTCCATGTACTCGTAATGCATGGAGGGAAGCGGCATTAATTCAAGTTTCTCTTCCTCCCAATAATAGTATCTGTTATGCTCTTTCTTTTTGAATGGTGCCTTATTCAGAGCCTCCAGTTCATCCCAAAGATCCTTATTAAACTGTTCCAATGAAAAATACTGACGTTCTTCCAGCTTATGGAAAAACCCTTTTTCAAGAATACCTACTGCGTTTTCTACAGAACTTTTGAACTTCGGTTTCCGAACTTTTGCCGGAAGAATGGCTGTGCCATAATGATCCGCCCAGTCGGCATAGTCCTTGTTTAATTCTGGTTCAACCCAGTCCTGATTTACGATGACTGCCTGCTTACAGTTATCGCACACAACCAATGCAGGTACACCGCCGAAATAATCAAGGGCATGGTTATTGACTTCGATCCACTGTGGTTCCTTTGTTGAGAGCATCCCTTCAGCATAAATGTACTGGGAATACGGCAGAATCGCTACAAAAACAACGATTGGCAGTATTTCTCCTGTGAGAGGATCCGTCATGGCAAACGTCTGTCCTGCGAAATCCACTTCCATCTTTTGGGCTATTACGGCATCAAAGTGGGAAGTCTCATAATTCTCTTCGCACCATTTGTTGTAGAGTTCGCAGTACTGTCGATACTGATAAAACCGCTTTCCTTCTTCAGCGCATTTTTTAGAGTATCTGTTCCATAGGAAAACTAAAGTCATGTTTTTTCGTGTTGCCATAAGCTTTGCATCTGCTTCATAGTTAGGATACTCTATATTTTCATTACGACCTCCAGATCCAGGTACAGAACCATACACAAGTTCAGCGATTCCATAATTCGTGATACCTGGTGGGAGAGGATAAGAAAGTGACTCGCATTTATCAAATGCTCTTAAAAAGTCATTCACTCCTGATTTGCTTGCACCCAGCTGACGGGCAATTTCGCTTCCTGAAAGAGAAAGCGCATAATGTTTGATAATGATGTTCTTGTAATCCAGCATACACTATCCTCCTGTAATAAATGTATTTTCATCCATTGGATGAATACACTTATTATCACTGAGGCTGAATTAATAATCAAAGGTGATGCGACCGTTCAGCTTCGCATTTCGGCCGTTTTGCTCCGCAAACCCGGCCGTTAGGATGCGCCATATGCAA
>OFMV01000038.1_pt1 | contig 104026 bp, 90 predicted proteins | sample 1541881 | NCBI WGS metagenome assembly OFMV01 (sample SAMN04209220, study PRJEB22552) | human gut metagenome | biome: gut; material: feces | host: Homo sapiens | place: USA: Oklahoma
CGGTATAACAGGATTATATCCTATGGACGTGGTACTCTGCCACAACTGATAGAATCTTAAAGTACGGATTTCTTTCTCTGTAAGATATCCATCGATCCAGTTGTAAGCAGGGGCATTTTGAGGAAGGGAAAAAATATCTTCCATATTCACGGAACCGTAAATATTCACCCCATCTCCCTGACAGTATGATAATGACCACTGCACTTTTAAGTCGCTGTTTGGAAAGATACACGAAAGATCACTCTCGTAGCTATCTGTTAATTCCCATGACAGTGTTTCATCGTTTAAATACCATTCCTTTGCTTTTTCCTTTGCCTCCCCGTTAAGTTCCGGGAAAGTAAAAACCTTGATTTCCTTAATGTATTTGTCCATAGTTTTTCCTCCGTTTTGATAGTTATATTGTTTTACTCCTTTCGTTTTATTTGCATTGAAAAAATGGAGAATAATAAAGGATAATAAAAAACCGCCATCGTAATGACAGCGGTTTATCCAAAAATCAATCTAACAGTTTGTCCAGTTCCTCTACGGTCTCCGCGGAGGCAACCACAGTACAGGAAATGATCCGGTTACGGTATGCTCCTAATTCTTTCTCTAATGAACGAAACAGCTCTTCCGCTTCCTTTGTTCCTGCCCTGGTAAGGATATTATGATACACATATATCTGTGTCTCATCTTCTATTCCTTCATTATTAATGAAATCGATGTCTATGGCAGAGCATCTGTGGATTGCAGAAACCTCCGTCTGAAGTCTTTTGGTAAGGCATTCATGAAGGCTTATGCATTCCTGCTTTGTCTGCTCCTCCGGAATTTCCTCAAGAAGATTATTGAGATTGTCCCAGTAAGAAAGATTGCAGTCATATCTTCCGTTCGCATAAGCCCCGGATACTTTTTCTGCTCTCTTCTTAGACACTTTCTTGTCCATGCCTCTGATGTCCTCATATACATGTTCAGCCCAAATTTTCCGATAAAAGGAGTCTTTGATATCAGATGGAAGTGTATCGAGAAACCCCTCCATGGTGTGACCAAGAGAAGTTCTTTCTGAATTAACCATTTTGGCAAAATTGTTCAGGATCTTTAAATCCCTGACAGGATACCTGTCCAGTAAACAGGAAATGCTTCCGATCAAAACAGAAGTTTCTTTGATCAGTTTGTATCTGATCGCAGCTTCTTTGGCAGTTTCTTTTTTGCCATAGATTTCAAGGCCGTATACAGAATCGCTTTCTTTTGGATCCTGCCAGATCTGCCCTGTTTCTTCATTAAATCCGAAGCATGATTTTTGTCCTTCAGTGTTTACTTTGAGATAGTTTTTTCCCATTTCAGAAATAATTCCTTCTGTGATGGAATATTTTTTTCGGGGAGCATACTTTCCTACACTGAGATCGTATCCTGTGTATAAAAGATATACTGTCATCCCCTCTTTAAGGTTATCTTTGTTAAAATTAGCAGTCATGTGTTTTCCTCCTTGGTTTTCTTATATGTTTTAAGCCAGCAGTCAGACCAGCTTATGCTCTTTCTCAAATTCTACGAGCCGGATCACTGCATCATCAAACGCTTTATCCGTTCTTTCATTTTTACTGATGCTGTTCATGGCACCTGCTTCTTTAACAGTTTTTAAAAGTTCCCTCCAGTGATAGTACTCTTCCAAAGTTAATCCGTAATGAGCTGCCTCACAGGTCATTGCCTGACTTGCTGAATCGTATACTTTCCTGCACTTCTCACGCTGATACATCATGATTGTTTTCATTTGTTTTCCTCCTTAATCTATGACTGGAACATTCCCTTTATTGTGGAAAGCTACTAAAACCTTTTTCACGGTTTCCTTGATCAGCTTCCCAATTGCCAGGGTACATCCGTTTCCACATTGCTGCTGACGGCTGTCTAAAGAGCCATGGAACTGAAAATCCTTATCAAACCCCATCAGTGCGGAAGCCTCCGCTACGGTAAGGGTCCGGTTCTCAGTCGGATGGATCAATGGCAGTTTCCTCCAATTGACAATGGTCGGAGACGGGCTGTTCGGATCCAGACGGTAATACCTGTCGGAATGCATATTGGGATTGTCCCTTAGTTCCGGGATATCTTTAAAATTATGTCCCTGGCGGACACAGGACATTTTTTTCACCGTTTCCGGACGGCTGACTGTCTGATCGGTATAGTTGAACCATTCCGGGTTCACTTTTTCAAGTGCTTCCCGGACAGTGCGGACAGGATGGATGACCTTATCCGGCAGGCGGATCAATCCGATCCGGGACCCGATCAGGATCGCACGTTTCCTTAATGTGTATCCACCGACATCTGTGTCCCTGACTATGGCCGAGGTGATCTCATAGGTATTCCCCAGCCCATTCATTACCCTGTCCATGTACCTACCATGTTCACAGGTGATAAACTGAGGGACGTTTTCGATCACAAATACTTCCGGTCTGTTCTCCTTTGTGATCCGGATATACTCATTGACCAGATCCACATCCTGGTGGTCTCCTGCCATCTTCCTTCTGTTGCTGGCAGAAAACGGTTTACAGGATGGTCCTCCGACAATAAGGTTATAGGAGTCAGCATTTCCATGTACTGTTCTTACATCCCCATGAAAAATATGATTACCTATATTGTGCCGGTATGATTCACAGGCCCCCTTGTCATAGTCACAGGCAAACCGTATCTCAAAGGCCGGGTCTTTATAAAAAGCCCAGTCCAGCATACCTGCCCCGGAAAACAGGGACATGACGGAAAATACCTGTTTCAGATCATTTTCCAGCTGTGTGTCTTCAGCAATGGATGCCAGATATTCGTCAAAAGAAATCTGTCCTTCCAGGCCTGCAGCCATCGACAGTGTTGCTTTGGAAATGCAGAATTCTTTCAATACTTCCTCAAGGGAAATGATCCTGTTTCTGACCTCCTTGACGCACCTGACAACTATCCTGTCTTCTTTTACTTCCATCTCCAGGTAGTCGCTTGTGGATACGGCTCTGCGGACATCCTTCTGCCGGATGTCAAACAGTGCTTTTTCTTTTTCTCCACATTTCTTCCTCGACACTGTCATGCCTTCCTCAGAGGGTCTGATGATAATGCAGTTCTTTCTTACCTCATAGACATAATGGCTTCCCGGATGATACTGTTCATCCGGGGTGATGGAGAAGGTAAGCCCGCGTTTTGAAGTTTTATATCTTCTCATTTGTTTCCTCCTTAAAGATTTCTCCCTGCTTCAATGATGATGGTGCATCCGGTCACTGTCAGATACAGGACCTGCATATCAAGGACCGCATCAAGGGGTTTCCGGTTGCCATCCCTGACTGTGTCGTAAATACATGCTGCCCCACTGTTGTAATGAGCATCCGCGGCGGTACAGTCATAGATCTTGTAGTTACAGTCGCAGTCAAAATTGTCGTTGTAGACGAGATCTCCTACCAGCATGATAAATTCCTCCTTTGTTTTCTTGATCTTTGCATATTTTTTCTCCTTTCGTTTTGATTTACAAAAAGAAAATGGAAAAAGAACCCGGTTCATAAAAATGGACAGGGATTTTTTATACTTTTTCATTTTTGGGATTTTTTTTCAATTTATCTTTATCTTTAAAAACGAAGGGAGAAAAAAAATATGTTTAGAATCAAAGAAGAATCAGGAAAAAAAGTAGTAGAAGAGATTCGCGAGGGAAGTATCGTGAGACGTGCAGAGGACGACTCTCTGTATAAGTTTCTTGGCGTAGCCAAGAATACATCTTCATGCGAGTACGAAGTAGTCTTGATGGCCCTTAGCGGAGATTTCGGTTTATATACCGTTTCTGTTAAGGATTTCACCAAGATTGCGGATTTTGGTTCCCATCAGAACTACGCATACGAGACATGCGGAAACGTTGATGGAAACTTTAGTATCATCTGCTAATCTTTTTTCCATATACATCACTGGCTAAAAAGAGCCGGGTTATGTCCAAACGAGAAGAAGCCTTTCAGGGCTTCTTTTTTATGCGCACAAAAAAAGGAGCCGCAACAGGCTCCTAAAAAAATTACCACTCCTCTCTCATTCCACCAGGTCTGAATGACCATATCTGTTTACCCATCACTTTAAAATCAAGAATGTCCGAAAACAATACCAGAACAGCGTTTTGATATATCCTTGCAGGAACCGGGTTCTCATCATTTCCGAAATTCTCGAAGAACGGTTCCATTGCATCAGCATCCAGCCAAATGGCAACATCAAGTTCTTCCGGAAACTCAGAAACATATATTTCTTTCTTTTTCAGCCAGGCCCAGATCTCTTTGATCTGGTCTTCATCGTCCTCGTTTAATAAGTATTCTTTTTCCGGTCGGGTTTTGGTATGGATCACCATGCCACATTCCTTCTCCAGCCATTGGAATCCTTTTTCTGTCAAATAATAGGTAACTGACTGCTTTCCACGGTCTGCTTCTGCAAGTCCTTCAGATTCCAGTTTGTCAAAGTATTCATCCCCCAGTCTGCTCGAAACAGAGTAATTTCGGTAGGAAATGAAGTGTTTCTCTCCATACTTGTAAAAGGGATTCTTATTATCCATTCCGATCGCATGGCAGGCTCTTCTTACTGTTTCATTATTCATTTCCATCCTCCCCGTTATCCTGTTCTTCATCACAAATTTCTGATACGTCCCCTGATACCAGAAGGTATAATCCTTCCTCCGATACACTTACCGGTTCATACCCGATATCCATCAGTAACGGACTTCCTGTCAGTTTTTCCGAGATAAGGTCCAGGAATCCATCAAGGTCATTCTCGATCATATCAGAGAGTTCTACTTTGACAATTCCGCGGATGTAATTATTGTCATCCTTATATCTGCAGACTGCCTCTTTCGTTACTGGCCCAACTGGATAACTTACTCCTTTGTAGCAATAGAGCTGTTCCGAAAATGTTTCTTTGAATTCTGAAATCAGTTTTTTCAATCCATATTCCAATTCATCATTATTTGCTTTTATTGGAATACTTTCTGTTTTGGTTATCTCTTCCCCGGTGGGCCGTATTCCTATACAGGATATAACATATTTCCATTCACTGTTATCCTCTGTCACAGACAGTCTCAGTATTCCTCCTGGGATTCCGGCTCGATATGTACAATAATATTCTTTATTGAATGTAACCGGCATCTCTCCTGTTCCGTCCCATCTTTCATAGTTCGTTCTTAAAAGAAAGTTGTATCCAACTTTATGCAAATAGGAATCGGATGTTCCTGCATCATCCCAGAGTGCATCATGTTCCTTCTCAAATTGAAACAGATTCTCTAATGAACAATGCTCCTTCTTTAAGGCGTATTCTTCCATTTTTAATAAGAAGAACTCCTCTTCCTTATCGGTCAGCGGCCAGTCAATTACTTTTGATGTTTCTTCGCTGTCAATTTCATACACCGCCGTCACTCTTCCATTAGAATGCCAGTAAGTGTAAAAATTGATCCAGGTTTCATCATCAGAACCTGTATCTGTTCCAAAATAGCGGTCGACATCAATCCATAGTTCCCAGTCTGCTTCTATGATTTCTTTTTCCAGATCCACACACAGTTCGTCTGTATATTTGATATTCTCGCTTATAATGTCAATCTGACGTTTTCCTCCAAGGAAGAATTTTGCGAAATCAGCTTCACAATATCTTGTCCAGTCTTCCTCTCCTGACCGTACCCAGATAGTTGGGTAGAGAGCTCGGTTAAGATTAATAGAATAATCAGATTTACGTAACAGAAACTTGTACGTTGTCCACAGCTCTTTTGCGGAATCATAGAATAATTCCTTATCCAGATTACCTTTTTCTGGACCTGTTTTCTTGTAAAGTCTTAACTTGAATTCGTTGTTCATTTTTTCTTCCTCCGTATTTTAGATTTTCTTTTTATTGATGTTTTAATTTACTTTTCCATTCTGCTGCGGATGGATTTGAGAAGGCTCTCTTTCGCTTTCTTAGTTCAAGATACAGTAGTTATTTCTTCTCATGGATTTTATAGTAGGTTACGTGATATTTTTTTTATTCTCCTTTCTTTTTTATTATGTTTAGAAAATGTAAAATGGGGTATAATTATGAAAACTGATATTTTAAAGAAATGTAGTTAGATAATTAAAGCATCATTATTTCAAGCGGAACCGGGTTCTGATTACTGTCCTGATTCCTTTTAATAAACCATGGTTTTTCATCCTTGTGGCATATGTGGTTATCATATTTCGAGTTTCTGAAAAAATTGCTACAATCGGAACCCGGTTCCGATTGTAGTATTTTGTCTTGCTCTAACCTGAATATATGTTTTGGTACAATCGTAACTGGGTTCTCATTTAATAGGATCTGTGTTTTCTTAAGAAATATTTCTTTAACGTTCTATTTAGAAATCAGAACCCGGTTCCGATTTAAAATAATCATACGCTATTACTCTTTTTCTCTTATACAATTCTCTATATCTTTTTCAAAAAATCAATATTTACACAATTGGAACCGGGTTCTGATTGCAGTATTCTGCCTTGCTCTGGCCTGAATGTATGTTCTGACGTGATCGGAACCGGGTTCCGATTTGACATTTTTTTCGTGTGAAAACATTCCAAAATTGAAATTTATATAATAGAAGTTGTCAATCATATTGAATTTTAAAAATGTATGTGTCATAATAACAAATGATCAAAAGGACACGGAAAGGAGAAAATTATGGCAAAAGTAATTGCTGTATACAATAGAAAAGGCGGTGTCGGCAAGACAACCAGCCTGTTGAACTTAGGAGCAGAATTTGCTCTTTTAGGGAAAAAAGTCCTCCTTGTAGACGGGGACTCACAGATGAACCTTACTCAATATTTTTTCTCAGATGAACTTGATATAGAGATTGGAATCGACCCAAATGAGTGTATTTTGAGTCAGGGCCGTACAAAAGCAGGTGTAGAAAATCTATACACCGTCCTTGAAGATAAAATACCTGTTTTTAATGCCATCCGAACAATCGAACGATCCACGAAAAGAAAGTTCGGGAACAGATTTAAAACCGTAAGCTGTAAATTTGATATATTACTTGGTAGCCGGGAAATGGATTGTTATGAAATAAATGACATTGAGAGCGTGAAAAAACTGTTAAACCAGACTGAGGATGAATATGATTATATCTTTATCGATTTTCCTCCGCAGAACAGCCTTGTTACAATGATGTATCTGGTAGCATCTGATTATCTGATTGCCCCTCTCCACCTCGCAAAAGAATCCAGTCTTTTTGCTTATAACGATATAATAGATTGCTGTGAAGAGGCAATTAATAATTTTAATAACAAGAACCTGGTTCGCCTTGGTGCTTTTTATACCCAGACACAGCTCTACAAAGGATATCAAAAGGAAAAATATTCCGAAAGTATGACAGAAGAAATGCGGCAGGCAATGCGTTTCTTTAAAACAACAATCAAATATGATTATGCAACAACAACAGCTGCGGAGGCATATAAAGAACCGGTCTGCATCAGTGCAGGACGAAGTGAAATTGCTAAAAATTATAAGGACCTTGCAAAAGAGATCTTACAGAGGATAAAGGAGGTTGAACAGCATGGCTAGATACGCAAAACAAAACCTGCGCAGAAATTCCACAATGGCCATGGTTGCACAAAGGTCTGAAAAATATTCCTCAGACATCACGCAGGATATGAATACGGATGAACTTCCGGAATCCCAGAAAGTCAAGCTACGCTTCTTAAGGGATCAAGACCTGGTGGATGATCCTGACAATATCACTGTATACGGCAGTGAATACCAAATAGATAATCTGGCGGAAGTAATGAAAGAATACGGTTTCCAGGGTGTTATTCTTGCATATCCGATTGAAGGAGGAAAATACCGTATTGAATCCGGTCACAGAAGAAGACTTGCAGCAAGAAAAGCAGGAATAGAAACAATACCTGTTTTGGAAACCGTACCTCCCAAAACAGAGTATGAAAGAAAGAGACGTCTCTTTGGGGCGAACCTGTTAGAAAGGGATAAAAATCCCATCATTACGGCAAGGGTCGCAGATAATCTGTATTATACATTTAGAGATGAATATGAATATAAAAAAGAAAACGACCTGCTTGATAAAGATGAAGATGGAAATTTAATTGAATCTGGAGACATTATTAAGAAAGTCAGTGCGTTCATGGGTCTGGATGTAAGAACGATAACAAAATATCGTACTCTTCTTAAATTAATTCCAAAACTGCAGGAAATGGCCGCTTCCAAAGAATATTCCTGGACTGCACTCACAGATGCTGTAACTCTTTCTGATCAAAAGCAGGAAGAGCTTGTATGTGATATTCAGAATGAACCGGAATCGGTTACAAAAGCATGGATCATCAAAAAATGCAGGGAATTAAAGCAGGAAGAGATAAAAATAGACCAGGAAAATAACAAGGGCCAAGCAGTTACACAGGCAAACGCTCCAAAGTCTAAAGCAGCTGGTTATATCAAGCCAAAGGTTGCCACAAAAAAGATCAAAAAATACTCTTCTGAATTAACAGAGGTATTAAAAGATGAATATGTGATTCCAGAGAAGGATCTGGAACAAACGATCAACGAGCTGGAAGATCTGAGTAAGATCATTTCTGAAAAGATAGAAGTATTAATGAACCGCTTTGCAAATTAAATAGGAACCGGGTTCTGATCGAAAGAGATAATGCAGTGCATTATCTCTTTTTTTATTTTGTCTATAATAATTTCATTTTATGTTGCAAACAACAACGAAAGGAGAAAATTATGAACAGAAATGAAATTATTGCAAGACTTATGGAGAACGACAGTACGGTACTGTCGTTTCCAGACAGAGGACCATGGGGAGATCAAAAATACAGGGGGAACTGCTCTGGCTGGTATCAGGCATTCTTGATCTGGAAGTATAAGGTCAAAAAATTTGCAGAATTATTTGCCGGATCAGGGACAGGTTTTGATGTAGCCAAAGATATGAAAATTGATTATGTTGGAGCGGACTTAAATCCTACGCCGGTACGCCCCGGGATCTTATGCGTAAACGCAGTGACAGATGAAGTTCCGATACAGTTTACAGATGCCGACTTTTTATTTATGCATCCGCCATATGGAGCTGAGATCAGGATCCCCTATGCCGGTTCTATGTATCCGGACCCAAGTGGTGAATTATCAAAATGTGACCTGGGGCAGATGCCATGGGAAACATTTATGAAAACCCTAAACGGTATCGTTATGAAATATTTCGCCTCTTTACAGAGTGGGGCACGAATGGGAATCTTAATGGGGGATGTACGCAGAAACGGGTTGCATTCCATGTTAACAGACATCGTAAAACCAGGCGGACTGGAACAGGTGCTCATTAAAATGCAGCACAATACATGTTCTGGAGGTCGAAGTTATTCTTCCAAAAACTTTGTTCCGATCGTACATGAGTATATTCTCGTACTCAAAAAGCTTGCTCCTTATATCCTCGATTTTCAGATTCCACTCAAAAAGAAACTGGATATCAGGGACAGCAGATCCGCAACCTGGCGGGATGTTGTTTTTGCGGTACTCAAAAAGCTTGGAAGAGCATCATCCCTTTCAAATATCTACAGAGAAGTGGAAGGGTATGCGAAGGCTCTTTCCAATCCACACTGGAAGGATAAAGTCAGACAGGTACTCCAGATGTATCCGGATTTTGTATCCGAAAGCCGCGGTATCTGGAGTCTTGCTGCATGAACCGACAGATAAAAAAGTGAATTCGAATTCACTTTTTTATCGGAACCCGGTTCTGATTGTAACAATTTCATCAATTAAAAAAGATCCTCCGATTGATAAATTCGGAAGATCTTTTTTTATTCTATGGAAAAATCATTATTCTAATTTTTTTTTGATCTCAGTAATATAATCATTAAGGTTATCCTGCATCTCAATCAGGATGGATAAACAATCCTCAAGACGATTCGCCTTAATGATCGAATCATCTTCAAAAGCAGATTTCAGAAAATCATAGCTTTTTTCTATCCTTTTATATCCGTCTTTATGACGGAATTTAGTTTTTTCTTTAACTTCAGGATGATCTGGTTTTTCTTCCCTGTATACAGAATACACGTAATCCTTTTTTATACATTTCGCTTTATCGATCTCGTCTTTGATCCAATTACCCGAAACAGCAGATTGAATACTGCCCTGCATCGTAATCTTTCTGTATAGCATATTTTGCTGGAAATCATTAAGCTGACTTGCCTGGCTTAAAATCGCCCATGAATAATTTCCACTCTCTGCTAAGGACTGCATTTTCGGATTTAACTTAAAGACAGGAACTTCTGTTATATCTGCAAGCATAGCTGCGTCATATCTACGATGCCCGGATTCGATCCGGTATTTTTCTCCTTCGATCGGGTATGCTACAAGATCTCCAAAGAAACCTATATTCTTCATTGATTCAGCAAGATTGCTTACATCTGTATCCAGATATGCCTCTTCATTTAAAGGATCTTTTTCCAGACAGGTAAGCGGTAATATTTTAATTTTAAAATCTTTGTATTCCTTGAACTACCCCAACCGACTGACGTCTGATGGGGATTCTGTGGGCCGAAGCCCACAAAATACTGATTCAGCCCAGCTTACAGTTATCCGATATGTTCCCCGAAACCCGAAGGAAAGGGCAGCATACCGGACGGGTGCTCCGGATATCCCGTCCATCCAGGTACCTGCCGCCCCATACAATTGGAACGTACAGAATCCCTGGTAAGATACCCGGAGAGGTTGACAGTTACAAAAACCATAAGAAATGGTTACAATCTATGTAAAAGAAACATTGTCTTAAGTTACAGGTGATCAGCAGTAACGGACCGTCCAGCCCTTCATCTCCCTTGCGATGGCACCCAGGGATTTCGGTTTTTTCAGCTTCCCGGTCTTTGTCCGTTCCTCTTTATGGGCATAGGGGATCTTACGGTAGAAGCTGTGGGTATATACACCGCTGAATTTCTTTGTGATCTCTCTCCAGGCGGCCATAAGACCTGGCATGTCCTTTCCTTGCAGCATCCTCTCGCGGATGGAAGGGGAAAGCCTTTCCGTCATCTCCTTATCCGGGAGAAGCAGTTCCAGAAGCCCCATGCCTTTCAGACCGATGGCATAGGAGGCTGCGGCGTGGATGGAGATACCCATCTTCCGCATGAACAGGAATTTCCCCATCTGGCTTGTATACGCAGGGTCGATCTTTATGAGGCCGAAGCTCCTTTCGTAAGCCTGGTTCTCCAGGCAGGAAGTCATCTTGCGGTAGGCAAAAACGGATGCATGGCGGTTGCCCTTTGCATTTCCGTAGCGCATACCGCCCCTGGAGATGACCGTGTCGATATCCTCCATGATGAGCGGTTTCTTTCTGTCTGCACAGAACTTTCCGACTTTGGACATGACACGCCCGATCTCATCCGAGATCTGCCCGGAGGTCTTGTTCTCCGGATCGAACTTCAGGATCTCGCCGGAAATATACCTTCCGTCCTTATCGATGTCCGTCAGTGCCACGTGGTCATAGTTCAGGTCGATGGATACACAGCCGTCCTCCAGGGACTCATTGCAATGGTGGTTCTCCAAGAGGAGGGTGACGGAAGGAATCAGGTACAGCCTGCCATCCGGGTCACGCTTTAACTGGATGCTGTAGCATACCGGTTTCCGGCTGACGGGTGCCGTAAAAAGAGCCTCCAGCCATTCTTCCTCCAGCTGTGCCGGGTGGAAACCGTAAAGGACTGCTTCCGTACCGTCCATACACCGGATGATCAGGGCGTCTTTGTCCCCTTTCAGGTATTTCTTTTCCTTCAGGTCTTTGACAGAGGCCCTTCTTACCAGGAAGTTGCAGTCCCTTGAGGTATGGCGCCCCGGAAGGCTGATGGAGGCATGCCGTTTATCATTGAGTTCCTGTTTCCATTCCTCCCGATCCACAGCGGGGTTCCCTTCCTTATCTACGGCATCTTTCCGGGAATACAGTTTCTTTGTCCCGAACAGGATGCGTTTCGGAGGGAATCTCTTCAGGTCCTCCAGTTTCTTGCCGGCACGTTCCCGGGAGGAGATGAGCATCTTCAGGCGGTGCTTCAGGTCACGGATATTCTGTTCGACCATCCGTTCAAAGGACCCCGTGTCCATTGTCTTTTTTCCGGAAAGATGTACCGTCCCATTGTCTATTGCAAGCTGGCAACCGGTATAAGGCGTCTTCCATTTTTTGGTGGTACGGTAAAGGTCCAGGGACTTTTTGACAGCCTGTTTCCTCTCAAGCTGTTCCTTTACGGAGCCGATCTTTGTGTCACGTGCTTTTAGATCCTCCTCTTTGGAACGGATATATATCTTGTTCAGCTCGTTCTGGGATGAGAGTGCCCCGGAAGCAGCGGAGTAAATGGCACAGGCATAATAAGCATTGATCCCGAAGGTATCCGTGCACCATTGGGAATAAGTTATATCTGAAAAGACACCGGTATTATCGTATCTCAGGTCATACAGATGGTTATACATCTGGATCTTTATGTCATTAAATCTCCGGATCGTATCGACCAGGGAGTCTGCATTGTAGATCTTATCTTCGTCGAGATAATAACGCCTGTCTGCATTTACTGTCCTTATGATATCCATCTGTATCCCCCGCTTTCCTTAATCGGTCATATTAAAAACGTTTCTGTTATATGTTAATATCATTATAACACAAACATGTGTTTGCGACAAGGCTTATCAGGAAAAATTTCAGGAGGGATCTTATGTCAGAAAAGAAAACTGTTTATAGCAGGAGGGCACACTCTGTATGCCGTCTTACATACCATGCCGTTTTTGTAGTCAAATACAGGAGGAAGGTCATCAGTCCCGGGATCATGGACTTTTTTAAGGTTCATACGAAATATCTGATAGAGGAGCGTTTCAGGGGAAATCTGATAGAGTTCAACGGGGAGGCGGACCATGTCCATATCCTGTTTGAGCTGCCTCCCTCCGCAGCACCCTCCATGGTCATATGCAGTCTGAAGACACAGCTTTCCAAGGAAGCAAGAAAGCGGTATCCAGAGCAGATCCGCGGGAAATTATGGAAAGACTCTTTCTGGAGTGACAGTTATTTTCCGGCAACGACTGGAGGGGCTGATATTGAAACCCTGGAAAAATATATCCAGACACAGGGGACCAAAAAACCACGCAGTCTGAAATCTGACCATCGGAAATGAGCAGGACAGTGAAATGGGAACGCATTCATCCCCACCCGACTAACGTCGGATGGGGTTTTCTGCTATATATCAGATAAAATTCAATTATAAATAAGAGTAAACTGTTAAAATAATGTCTGGATCGTATCAAATTATTATCAAAAAAAAGACTCATTTCAATCGGAACCGGGTTCCGATTGAGAAGAGTCTTTTTTTTATTCAGGAATATAACCATTTTCTACCATTTGCAGATAATTCTCGTATAATCGGTATTCCTCATCAGGAAGGATTTCCTTCATATACGCCCTGTCCTCAAATACTGTCTGACAGAATTTTCTGTAAGACAAATTCTTAGGATATTTTATGGAGTTATCATCCTGAATATAGGAACTGAAGCAAAGGTTCCGTATCATTTCGCTGTCATATTCAAATGGCTCATTGTACTCTGGTTCTTCCTTGTACATTTTTGTATACACAACAGCTCTAAGATGATTTTCCTTCTGCTCGATAAGAGCAAGTGGCATGATGTCACCATCAGCTCTGGTAAAATCAACGGAAATCCCAGGATAATCTGGGTCATTAATCTCTGAGGCCTCCAGAAAACCTCCGCGGACTGCCACCTTGCAGCATTCCTCCCTGATCAGCCAGTGGTAGCATTCAGCTCCTGCATGAATAAACGCTGCTTTGTCTGAGAGTTCGGAAGCGGATACAGATTTCATTTTTGTGATCTCCTGAAAATCCTTTCTCATTTTTTCCTGAAGAAACGACAGACTAAGGCTTTCCTCTACGGAAATACCTCCAAATGAAGTAGATTTAATTAACTGATACATAATTTTCTCCTTTCGTTTTTTATTTGTGTCAATATGAAGGTTCATGCGATATAATAAAAACAGTGGGATTTTTCGCACCATTAAAAAGAAATCAAAAAATTAATTATGATAAAGAAAAAAAGGAGAAATAAGGAATGGCAGAATTAAAATTCGAAATCATTAAAAGTATCGGCGTACTTTCTGAGTCAAGCAATGGCTGGAAGAAAGAAGTTAACATCGTATCCTGGAATGGCGGAGATCCAAAATATGACATCCGCAGCTGGAACCAGGATCGTACAAAGATGGGAAAAGGCGTGACGCTTTCATCCACGGAGATTGAAAAATTGCGTGAACTTCTTGGATAAGAAATCGGAACCGGGTTCCGATTGAAAAAAAGACATGCATCTGCATGTCTTTTCGTTTTTGAACAATCAGGCAAACATCCGACAGTGCGACTTTTCACACTCTCTGATGTACGCAAGAGCTTCCTTTTTTGAACTCACATGAATCTGTTCCTGCCAGTAACCAAAGGAATCATTCCAGAACATCAAAAGATATTTTGGAGTAAATTCATTATGATACTTCGCATCATTCAAATGGAACTGCAATCCCTTATAAATAAAATCGCGGCTCTTCAATGCTCCCATATCCATTCCTCCTATCTGAAATCATCGATCACGAAAACATAATCCCCATCTCTTAATGCATCGCTAATAGAATAGATTTCATCCATTGTAAGAGAGAAGATGTCATGATCCTCAGCATCCGATTTTCCGTTTCTCTCATAACATTTAATATTTGAGAGAAAGTCAGCATATGGATTATCAGTCTTAGCTGACAGATATGCATCGTTGTATCCATCACAGCTTATAATGTTGCAATAGAGGCTGTTTGCATCAGAAAAGCAGTCTCTGTCGAGAAGGTTCTCCTCCGGATGTTTTGCCATTACATAATTATAATTCTCAGCATCTTCCATCCACCCGAGAAAATAGTATTCCCCGTTTTTGATGCGAATGGCAATTACAGAATCGCAATCCGGTTCACTTGAAATAAATACAGCATCACTTAATCTTATCATGATTCTTCCTCCTTTGTTTTAGCAGCGTACAAATTCATAATCTTTGGTTTCCTCTCCGTCTGAAAAACGGACGTACAAGGTTTCATCGGCCTCTACTGTTTCGCAGTACCAGCCATTTCCCAGCATCTCAATAATTTCTCTTAATTCGTCCTCAGTAATACTATATTCCATAATTTTCTCCTTTTTCTTCAAATATATCCAATATGTATGTTAGAAAAGCATTCTCATTTCCCGGATAGTAAAATTCCGATAATCCCGGATCATCAGGTTTGCATTTACAACGAAATTTGGCAAAAAGTCTATCCAGATTGCTTTCCGGATTGACACATGGCTCCAACTCAATGTTTTTTATGATATAGAGATCAACATCACTTATGTCAAACTCAATATGCGAGACATAAAATGTGCGGCAGGTAAACATATCCATATCTGGTTTATCTAACAGCCAGCATTCCCCAGTCAGATCGGAATCTGGTACATATTCCAAAATATCTTCCATATACCGTATCCCTTTTGCTTTTTCTTCCGGGTAATGTACCAGAATACATTGATCCTCCGGTATTGTATAGACATATAATACCGGGCAGATTCCAAGTTTCAGCATACAGGAGATATTTCGTCCTCCTTCCGGAATGGCACTTAAAGCCTTCAACGCTGAGAATTGGCTGAACGAAATTCTGGATATATAGGAATTTTCTCCGCAGCATCTGGAAACAGGTATCCTGGGATAAAACTGTTTGACTGGAAATAAGCTCACATGATAGAGCATATCAATCCTCCTTAGTTATCCATAATCCATCAGGTTTTCTTGTCGGATATCCACGCAGCCTGCCACAGGCATTGCAGTATCCGGCAATTACTCCATCTACATCTCTGTAATGAAAGCAGTTAGAGCCACAAATGCAGCGGCTTCCCTTACTGATAAAAGTACATATACTTTTGTCTTCAGGATGGCATAATATCTTACTCATGTTATTCCTCCTAAGTTCCCGGCTGCTTTCAGGCAGCCGGGTTGTTATGTTTAAACAGCATAGATGCTCCAGCAACAGGTTCCGTCGCCGTTTAAGTACAACAGTGCAGATTCTTCTCCGAGATAAGACATATCTGCCCAGGTTTCATTCTGGTCTTCCGGATAATACTCTTCATAAGACTTGACCATCTTCTCATGAGCCTCTTTTCTTGTTTCGCATGTTTCTGCCTCGATGCTTTCGCCGTCAGAAAAAATAAGTACATATTTCATAATGTTTCCTCCTGTGTTTTAAATTTTTCTAAAAATTCCTCTTCCGTGATGACCGGCACACCAAGTTTTGCTGCTTTCACAGACTTGGCAGAAGTGGATGGTTCATTGGAAATCAGGTAATCTGTCTTTGAAGAAACAGAACCGGATACCTTTCCATTTCTGGATTCGATCTCTTCTTTCAACGCGTTTCTGTTCTTGAAGATGTGGACTGCTCCAGTAATCACAAAGGTCATCCCTTCCAAGGAAGCAGATATTTCTTTCTTCTGGATCAGATCATCTGAAATGGTGAGAAGATTTAGCAGTTTTTTGTATTCTGCTTCATTCGTCTCAAACCAGTCCTGCATGGCCTTTGCCCGTACATCCCCGATCCCATCCATAGATAAAGTATCAAGGATATCAGCAGTACCAATAAGATTGGACAGGAGAGCAGTCTTGCTACATCCGGTTTTTTTGCCAAATTCTTTTTCCAGGATCTTTGCCACGTCATGTCCGCAGCCGGGGATCCCCAGACAGTAGAAGAACTGGCGGAAGGTCGTAGTTCTTGCTTTGGCGATAGCCTGCATTAATTTTCCTGCAGATTTTTCACCCCATCCATCAAATGAAGCAATTTCACCCTCGTATTGACTAAGACTGAAAAGATCACTCCTGTTTCTGATAAAACCATTGTCGATCAATTGTTCTAACTTAGAAGTGGACAGCCCCACTACGTTTAATCCGTCCCTGCAGACAAAACGCTCGAACATTCCGATATGTTTTGCCGCACAGTCAGGATTTGTACAGTAAAGAGATTCCGTAAGACCATCCGCCCCGATTCGCCGTTTCGTATCGTGTCCGCAGACCGGACATTTGGTCGGAACCGGGACCGGAGGGTTTTCACCTGCAGTCAGGTTTTCATCCAGCTGGGGAATGATCTTGTTTGCCTTGTAGACGGAAACAGTGTCGCCAATGCCGAGCTGTAAATCCTGCATGTATCTGAGATTGTGCAGGCTTGCCCGGGATACATCTGTCCCCTCAAGCTGTACCGTATCAAAGACGGCAACCGGGTTGATGAGTCCCGTCCTTGATGCAGACCATTCGACATTACGAAGAACGGTTTCTGCGGTCTCGTCCTGCCATTTAAAAGCGATGGCGTTTCGAGGAAACTTTCCCGTCATTCCAAGAGATTCCCCATATTCAAGGTCGTCCAATGCAAGTACCAGGCCATCTGAAGGATAAGGATTTTCTTCGATCTGCTGTTCAAACTGTGCGACTGCCTTGATGACATTTTCCGGGGAAACAATCCGGTATTCCACTGGATCAAACCCCCATTCTTTAAGGAGTCTTAAGGAAGCATCATAAGAACCGTTAAAATCCAGAGCGTTTACAAATGTAAATGCCTTAAAATGCACGTGTCTCTCTGCGCATTTTTTTGGATCAAACTGACGGATGCTGCCGCTTGCAAGATTTCTTGGATTCTGGTAAGTATCACCCTCAGGAAGGGACTTATTGATTTCCTCAAAATCCTGATAGCTGATCACAGCTTCTCCGCGGACAATGACTTTTCCTTTTTCCGGAATGGTCATTGGCATACCATGAATCACCGGGGCGTTGTGGGTAATGTCTTCCCCTACAACACCGTTTCCGCGGGTCACTGCACGGACAAGCTTTCCACCTAAATAGGTCACAACAACAGTCAGTCCGTCCATCTTCCAGGACAGGACTCCGGTTCTTCCATTTAACCAGGCAGCAAGTGCTTCCCTGTCCTTAGTCTTATCCAGAGAGAGGGCAGGGACCTCGTGGGTAACTTTTTTAAGGTGGGATACGACACGGTATCCGATATTCTTTGTCGGACTGTCAGGAAGAGAGTATCCCAGTTTGTGTTCAAGGGAAACCAGCTCATCATATTTAGCATCCCATTCCTTGTTGCTCATGATCTGTCTGTTTTCTGTGTAATAGATTCTGGAAGCTTCATTGAGTTCCTTTGTTAGAAGTTCTAATTTGTTCATTTGTTATTTCTCCTTTCGTTTTTCTAACAAAGAAAATATGGAGAATATATTGCTGGATGAAATATGTGGGAGGGAAGGAGAGTAGGAGAGTAATCTATACAGAGTTTTATATAATTAAACATAATTAAACATAATTGGTAAAAGAGATACATAAGAATCTTTGTAACAGCAAGTGTTTAGGTCAATTTTGAGGGGGAGATAAGGATATGTGTGTGGACGTAAAAAAGAAGGCCATGGATGAAAGACTTGCGGAAGTGGATATATTTTTTTTTATTGTGGAATTAATTTTCCCGAATGTGGATGAAAATATATTAAAAGTGAATGAATAATTTCTCTTGTGGAATAAATTATTATTTATGTGGATGAATTTTTTCCGGCAGTAAATAAAAAAACAGCTAATTATAGCAATCTTACAACTGATAGGAATCATTAATGGAGGATAAAGGGGTGGGAGAGTAGTGCAGAGATAAAAAAGCGCACAAAAATAAGACCTGCTACAGGGAAACAGACTGCAGATTTAGTGGAAATGTTTCATCTTTTAAAAGCGTTCGGGCTAATGCACCAAAATTATCGATCGTCTTTAATTTGGCAACGTAGTTTTTATGTATGTATCTTATTACTTTCTTGACCGCATCTATAGAATAAGTAGAAACCAATAGTCCAAGATCTTTAAAATCTTCCGCGGAGAGATCAAATGCCACGTACAATTTTTCTTTCTTAATCTTCGATGCTATGGAAGGCTCAATCTCCTGATCGGAAAGAAATTCTGCTTCAAAAGGCTTGTCTTCCAGTATCGCCTGATTGACTGTTTCAATGGAAGAGTCAATTTTTTGGATATACTCATAGATTTCGTTTTCCCCGGAGATCTGGGAGTTTTCATACTCCGTCCTTCCATGGAAGATTGTATTTAATGTAAATTTGATCTTATCATTATCAAATACAAGATCATATAGACGGGATGCTGCGGAAAGAGCCTTCTGGATCACGCCTTTTTTACAGTAATCAGGAAGAAAACGCTGCAGTGAAGAATAGGAGATTTCTTCTTCCGGATCTTTTTTTGTATCCAGATCGAGAGCAATACGTAAGAAAACTCTTAACTGGTTAATATCTGTGATCTGCATTATCTCATCCAGAAATTCCTTATTAAAAGTAGCATATCCGCGGCCGCCTTCCCTTGCAGTCTTGGCATAATCCTTGTATTCCATAAGCATCACGTCAAAGTGGTTCTTTTTAAAGCTTTCCAAAACATGGATGTAACCGAATTCCGCGAGAGTTATATTGGCATTACGAACAGACCTTGGAGAGCATCCAAGGTAAGCAGCAAGCTGTGTTGTATTATATCCGCGGACGATCCCCTGCGGATTCGGGGAACCGAAATGATATACTAGCAGCAGTTTTAACGGAATGGCAGTAAGCCTTCTCGCATACCCGAACATATTTTTTTCATTAATATATTTTACATGTTCCTTGTAAACTGTTTTATACTGCGCAAACGGGCAGCTGGCGCAGCATTGTTTCGCCTTTGTCTGAATCTGCGGAGGCATAAATTCGGCAAATTCCACATTTTTGTAATTTGGACACGAAAAACAGCCGGATGCATAGCGATCCAGCTCAAGAGTTTCTGTATAGAAAACTTCTTTGAAATTTTTTTGCAGACCGACGGCTTTGATCAATGGAGATCTACCGACTCTGGCATACGGTGTTATTTTCATATACCCCAGCTCCTGTTTTTAAGTATCACTAAAAAACCTAAAAAACTGGCTTAAGGGTATTGCAAATAAACTTCTGTTAAGATATAATAATCCCAGAAGCCAGTCATAGATTAATGATTGGTTATAAGGTCTTTCTTGGCGGTTGGACCTATCTATTCCCAATGTCTCCGGAACTCCAATTCCGGAGATATTTTTTCTATCTCCCACTATACAATACTTGGGGGAGATTGTAAATCAAAAAAAAAGTCACAAAATAGTGGGTATTTTAACGCCTGCTATTTTTTTTGTCAAAATCTGCCCCTATTTTGGAGGCAGAAATGAAATTTTGTTAAAACCACAGTGTTTAACAGAAAAAAAACAAACGACACATTTGACAGGGTAAAATTTTTAAAGTGGGTAAATTTCGATTTTTAAAAGAATAAACGACACATTTGACAGGGTAAAGTTGGATCAGAGGGGTAAATCTTGATTTTTTTTAGAAACAAACGACACATTTGACGGGGTAAAATTTTTCAAAGTGGGTAAATTTATAATTTTAAAAAAAACAAACGACACATTTGACAGGGTAAAATTAATTATATTATGAAATTTGCCTGTTTTTAGAAACAAACGACACATTTAACGGGGTAAAATTAATGCAAAGTGGGTAAATTTATGATTCCTGAAAAAACAAACGACACATTTGACGGGGTAAAATTATCATGACAGGGAAAAATGATTTTTTACGAGAAAAACAAACGACACATTTGACGGGGTATTTTTTTAAAATGAAATAAACGACACATATAACAGGGTAAAATACAATGAAAATAAACAAAAGACACATTTGACGGGGTAAAATTGTCATAACAGGGTAAAATTATATTATTATCAGGGTAAATTTTAATTTTAAGGGAAAAATTGCTTTTATTTTGAAAAGAAAATCTTAAAAATAAACAAACGACACGTTTAACAGGGTATTTTTGAAAAAAGCCCATGGTTTTTAATCCATGGGCGGTATCTGTTATTGTAAGTTATTGTTATCTTCTAACTGGTGGGTTTCGGAATATCCGTAAGCTATTATTTCCGTTTTCGTGAGTTCTTTAAAACTGATCCTGACTGAAGTATTCCTGTGTACAAGTTCATAAGTTTCTACGACTACCCCTTCAGCTATCAGCGTGTCAAGGTGTTTTGTGAGTTCCTTAATAAACACAGAATTTGGTACTTTTATCAATTTCATATGCGTTCGGAAAAATTTGATGGTTAAGGTAGTTTCATTCATCCCTCTTGAATAACAGGCAAGTCGTTCCTGTTGGAGAAGCATCAGGATGGCTCTTGTTTGATATGAAGATATCCTTGTGTATGATTCAGCTTCGATCTGTATATAAGAATTAGTTATATAACTATTCTTCCACTCCGCACTTGGGGAGAATGTCAGTATGTTCTGTTCCCTGTCAATGTTTATGGAGTTAATGAAGCCGATACTTGACTGCGTTTTTATATCTCCTGTTTCCTTGTTATACTCTGTATAGGAGTATCCGAGATATTTCAGACGTTGGAGCCGGGACGCTATATCATCGTAAGTGGATTTCCTTGGTCTGGTTTCTCGGCGGCCGACCTTTTGGACGAAATCCCTGAAGTCACAGGAAATAAATGGCTCTCCAATATTTTCACCGCTTATCATGCTAAATAGCTGAGTAACAATAGCCTGATCCATAGTGTCTAGTTCGCGGACATTTACTCCAATGTTAAAATTATTTAATTTTTTAACCAACTGTTCCTCCGTCATTTCCATATCGACTGTAAAATCGGCTGGAAGAAGTGGAGTATATCTCATATCCATAACATTTGTTCCATCGTCTTCATCCTGATAGGTATACTTCGAAGATAATACAACTTCCTTATTAGGAGTGATTGAGGGTTTTGCTTCAATGTCCGCTGTACGATAGGAGGATAATGGTTTGGTTGTAAAATCTGATGGCACCTTCATGTTAAAACCTTCCAGAGAACCATTGAATTGATTCTGCAGAATCAGTAATGATTCACACGTAATGTCATACAGGAAGGCTCTGGCAACGGAATAGTCAGGTTTGTCTGGACAAAAGAAAAAGTCTGTCAGGTAGGCGGTTCGATTTTTTTTCCATTCGTCAATGATCTTTGCTGTTTCTGCCATACATTCTTCTATGTCTATATTTTTTTTCTCATATCTTTTCGCAATTTGTACTCCCTCTGCATAATGTCTCAATGACTCTGGGTTACCAGGGGTTATTTGGCCTTTTAATTCTTCCTGGATTGGTCTGTACCAGTTCTTTTTATAGTTCCTTTTTTTTGCAAGATAAGAGGAAATTGCCTGGTTTAATGGCTCCGCGGAAAGTGCGATGTATAGCCCGTAAGAGATTATATCTTCCAGTGATATTTCCGAAGCATCAGATAGTTCTGATATTTCACAAAGATATTTCTTTTTTAAAACGTCTTCCGGAGCTTTATCCTTAATCCGGAATTCATAGAGATCAACGAGTTCATCTGACAAATATTTCCGAATAAAGACAGCAGATGTTTTATACCGTAAATAAAGAGAGCTTTCTTCGTTTGTATCCAATTGTTATGCCGCCTTTCATTTTTCTTTCTATTATATAAGATAGAAAAAGTTTTCGCAAGCAGTTAGAGAGCCTGATTTTTCTAACCGTTAGAAAACAGATAAAAAATCTCAAGAATAATCAGATATTAGATAATTCGTATCATAAAACAAATGGCATAACAAGCTGTATCCTTTGGGCATAAGAAATAGACAGGCCCGTATATTTTATTACAGCTGAGGAGGAAAATACTATGGATAAAAGATTATTTAAAGAGATTAAAAGAACGGATGAGAAAAAAATAGAAGACATGCTGCTTCAGTATATTAAAACAGCGAGAAAATCTTTCAAGTGTGACATATGGCAGGAAAGCCTGGCAGATGAAAGAATCTTAACGGAAGATGCGAGGTGTGGGGACTCCACAGCACAATATCTTCTGTCGATCTACTGGCTTTTAAAATCCGCGGATATATATTACCCACCGGCAGTAAAGTCCATAGGGATCCTATATGGGGAAATGTTAAAATTACCATCCGCGGAAAAAAGCTATACAAAACTCTGTCAGGATACAATAGCCTTTCTGAGAGAGAAAGGGATTGATACGGAAGTTGCAAAAGCACTGGAAATAGAAGTGTGCGGATGTATGTATGAGAGATAAAGATTTTCCGTATGAGAATCTGGCATATTATGAATAAGGTATAATAAAGAAAAAAGAAAGGAGGGCCTGTTTATTTCTTTTGCCGGATAAGGCACAATACACAATACATAAGAAGGGAAGAACTGAAATGTTCTTCCTTTTTGTATTGAAAAAAAGTGAATTCGAATTCACTTTTTTAATCAGAACCGGGTTCCGATTGTAAAGACTTATTTTTCCGCGGACAAATCATCATGCTGGATATTTATTAAGATGTGCGGGAATCCCGCAACTTTAGTTGTGTGGAGATTTCAGAGGAGCAGGAGAAAAAGGAAGCTTAATCGGAACCCGGTTCCGATTAAGCAACATAATTTGTCGAAATCCTGTATTTGCAGGAAGTTTTTTTCGCATCAAAAATCATATTGTTTTAAAAGGTGTATCGTGAAACAAAAGAAAGGTGGTAAAAGATGATGAAAAACAAGGCGGTTGCATATGTGGATGGAAGTTATAATAAGAAAGAAGACCTCTGCGGATGGGGTGTCGTATTCCTGTACGAGGATGAGCCCCCGGAATATTTCAGTGGATGCTGCAGGGGGATCCATTGGAATGTTACGGGCGAGATCAACGCAGCGATGTTTGCCGTAGAGAAAGCACTGGAATATGGCTGTACTGCCGTGGAAATCCATTATGATTATGTTGGGATCGAAAGATGGGTAACCGGTACGTGGAAGGCAAAAAAAGAAGAAACACAGGAATATCGGGATAAGATGAGAGGATTCTTTGGCATGATCGATATCGGATTTGTACATGTCAAAGGCCATTCCGGGGATGCGTACAACGATAAGGCGGATGAGTTGGCAAAGACCGGTGCCGGGATCCTGGAAGAAACCTTTGCAGAGGATGCCGAGGTGAAAGAGCCTGCAAAGAAAGGCAAGAAAACAAAAGACCTGCCGGGAATAGGAGAAGGAATCAATCCACGATGCGAAAAAGCAATCAGGCTTTTCAGGAAAAAACGAAATCCCAGGTTTAAGGACTTCGTAGAATTGAAATCTTATGGACAGGACAAATATTCCAGGCTTAAAGAGGAAGGTCTGATCCTGATCCTGGGAGAGGATGTCTGTGAGGAAATCCGCGGAAAAGTAAACGAACCGGAAGGATATCTTCCGGCTCTGAGATGGGCTGCAAGAGGTTTGTCCGCGGAGGATGCTTCCCGCAAGGCAAATGTGGATCTGGAAGTGTCGGCGAACTGTAGATAAAAAAGGGACGTTCAGTTTTTCTTGAACGTCCTTTCATTATTTAATAAGTTTGAAACCAGGGTAATATCTGAACACTGCTTTTCCCAGAATCTCGTCGAACCTGACATAGGTGTTGTCCCAGAACCTGGAATCATAAGAACAGTTCCGGTTGTCTCCCATGACAAAATAAGAGTCTTTTGGGACTGTGTATGGACCAAAGCTGCCTTCTGTTTTCTCCGCGGTAAAACTGTCATCCAAAGGTTTTTTGCTGCCGTCAATATAGACGTCCCCGTCTTTGATCTCCACTGTCTCTCCGGGGAGTCCGATGACCCTCTTTATATATAGTTCGGATTCATCGTCCGGATATCTGAAAATGATGATATCGAACCGTTTTGGATCACGCATCTTTTTGCATATCTGTTTATCCCCTATCTGAAGATTGATCCCATAAGCAAGTCTGTTTCCGATCAGCCGGTCTCCGGTCATGATCGTTTTCTCCATTGACTCGGATGGAATGACTGCATTGATGATGATACAGGTCACCACAAACAATGCCAGGAGAAAAGCAATGAGCGTGGTCTTTACGGTACTGAGTATTTTTTTGACTATAAGTTTATTCATGAAAGTCCTCCAATTATTTTAGGGATAATATGCTTAATTTTATTTTTGGGCTAAAAAATCATATTGTCATTATATTTCGAAACGAGAGGAGAATAAAAATGAAATTTAAAGAAATCGAAATTGGAAAAAGTGAGCAGATCCGTGCCCTGTTAACAGGGATTGAGGAGAGAGGTGCAAAAGCAGGAACCCGGTACCTGGTTTTAAATTTCACAGACGGGGAGCAGACCGTAACGGCAAATTACTGGAACTGCACCAGGGATGAGTTTACTGCAAAGGAAGGGCAGGTACTTGATCTTAGGGTCGATGCCAAACTCTATAAGGGCAGTACCTCATATACCGTCCAGTCTTATCTGCTGACAGATGAATCACCGGAGGCTTATGTGACATCCGCACCCATGGATCCTGTTGATATGTTCAACAAGATCCACAGCTTTGCAGCAAATCTTGGGGTATATGGCATGCTTGTCTGCACCCTGTTAGAGGAAAACCGCGAGAAACTTCTTACATGGGCGGCTGGGAAATCTGTCCATCACAACATCCGCGGAGGGCTTTTGTATCACACTTATACTATGTTACAGTCTGCATCCCAGTTGTACAAGGTGTATAAAAATATCCTTCCGCTGGACAGGGACCTTCTGTTCGCCGGTGTAATCTTACATGATATTGGAAAGGTAAGAGAACTTTCCTGTTCAAGTATCATGAGCATTGATTATACTCCGGACGGAAATCTTCTGGGGCATCTGTTCATCGGTGCAGAAATGGTCGGAGAGTGTGCAAGGAAACTGGGCCTTCCGGAGGAAAAGACACTCCTTCTCCAGCATATGCTGCTTTCCCATCATGGAAAAAGGGAAATGGGGGCAGTCACACTGCCGGCAATCCCGGAAGCATCCATCCTGCATCACGTTGACTGCATGGATGCTGAGATGTACATGTTCCGGTCAGCAAGGGAAGAAACAAAACCGGGAGAAATGTCTGACCGGTTATTCGCCCTGGACTGCCGGGTGTACAATCCAAAAAATTGAATTCGAATTCACTTTTTTATGCCTCCGCAAGGGGGCATTTTTTTATGAAATATAAAAATTGTCAGTTTATAGAAGTAAACAAAAACGATAGGAGAGATCCAGAATAAGGAGGAAAAATCTATGAAGATTAAAGACATCTATGTAATCAAGAAAGACGGAACAAAACAGTCCTTTGACGGTGAGAAGATCGTCAGAGCCATCAATGCATCTGCAAAAAGGATCGGAGAAATCCTTTCCGCGGAAGATGAAGAAAGAACCGTGGAGCTGGTTCTGAAAAATATCCATGAAGCAGAGGTACCGATCCTTACCATGCACTCCCTTGTGGAGAAAGCCTTAGATGAGGTCAATCCAAAGGTTGCAAAATGCTACCGGGACTACAGAAATTACAAAACAGATATGGCCCGGATGTTAGCAGAAGTAAACGGGGAGGCTGACAAGGTGCTGTTTGGTGTCGACCGGAGCAATGCCAACTCCGACGGCAACCTGGTATCCACCAAAAGGGCATTGATCTTTGGTGCTTACGAAAAGACCATGTACCGGGAGTTCTTTCTTAATAAAGAGGAACGCCAGGCAGACAAGGATGGTTATATCTACGTGCATGACAAAAGTGCCCGTATGATCACCATGAACTGCTGTCTGTTTGATATGGAACATGTGTTAAAAGGCGGCTTCAAGATGGGCGGTATCCATTACAATGAACCGTCTTCCCTTGATACGGCGTTTGATGTCATCGGAGACATTATCCTTAATACCGCTGCGCAGCAGTATGGCGGCTTTACCGTTCCGGAGATCGATAAGGTTTTAGGATACTACGCGGAGAAAAGTTACAAAAAATATACGGACGAGTATATCAAAGAAATGCAGGCTGCCCTTTCTGTGATCGTGCTTCCTGCAAAAACCGTAGAACGGGCCCATGATTTTGCCATGAAGAAGATCGAGCGTGAGTTCCGTCAGGGCTGGCAGGGAATCGAGTATAAGTTGAACACTGTCGGTTCTTCCCGCGGAGATTATCCGTTCGTGACCGTAACCTTCGGGCTTGGTGTCAGTCGTTTTGAGCGGATGTGCAGCCATGTCATGATGAAGGTCCATGAGGAAGGACAGGGAGAAGAAGGCTTTAAGATCCCGGTACTTTTCCCTAAATATGTATTCCTTTACGACAAAAACCTGCACTGCAAGGATGGTGTCAACCATGATATCTATGAAGATGCCTTAAGCTGTTCTTCAAAGACCATGTATCCGGACTGGTTAAGCCTGACAGGGGAAGGTTATGTCCCAGAGATCTACAAAAAGTACGGACGTGTGATCTCCCCGATGGGATGCAGGGCATTCTTAAGCCCATGGTATGAAAGAGGCGGCATGTATCCGGCAGATGAAAACGATGCCCCGGTATATGTGGGACGTTTTAATGCAGGGGTTGTATCCCTCCACCTTCCGATGATCCTTGCCAAAGCAAGAGAGGAAAAAAGGGACTTTTATGAGGTGCTGGATTATTATCTTCAGATGATCCGCAACATCCATATCAATACTTATGAATACCTGGCAAAGATGAAGGCGTCCACAAACCCGCTTGCATACTGCGAGGGCGGTTTCTATGGCGGACATTTAAAGCCTGAAGAGGAGATCCGTCCGCTTTTGGCGGCAACAACCTTTTCCTTTGGCATCACTGCCTTAAATGAACTCCAGGAGTTATACAACGGCAAGTCGATTGCCGAGGATTCCGACTTTGCTTATGAGGTCATGGTGTACATCAATAAAAAAGTTGCAGAGTTTAAGGAAGAGGATCATATCCTCTATGCCATTTATGGAACACCAGCGGAGAGTCTGTGCGGGCTTCAGGTCCAGCAGTTCCGGGCAAAATACGGGGTTATCAAAGGGGTTTCCGACCGTGCGTATGTAAGCAACAGTTTCCACTGCCATGTGACGGAGGATATCTCACCGGTACAGAAACAGGATAAGGAAAAACGCTTCTGGAACCTTTTCAACGGGGGCAAGATCCAGTATGTCCGTTATCCGCTCGACTACAATAAGGAAGCAATAAGATCCCTTGTAAACCGGGCAATGGAGATCGGTTTTTATGAAGGTGTCAACCTTGACCTGTGCTACTGTAATACCTGCGGTTATTCCGCAGTTGAAATGAACGGGACCTGTCCGAAATGCGGTTCCCACAAGATCACCCAGGTAGACCGAATGAACGGTTACCTTGGCATCACGAGAAATGCAGACGGTTCCTCCCGTTACAACGATGCAAAACTGGCGGAGATCGCTGAACGAAGATCGATGTGACTGGTTTTAAGAGGCTCGATGGAGCCTCTTTTTTTCGTGTGGGGAGCGTACTTTCCGGTTTTATCATATTATGGTGGAAAATTCAAAAAGGGAGGTTTTCTTATGACAGACTTAGATGTTCAGGTGTACAAAGAGCTTTTGAATGCAGAATACGAAAAGTTAAAAAAAGCATCCATCCGGTCACCGGATGTGCGGCTGTCCGCAAAACAGGATGGGATTCTGACTGCGATCCAGCTTTTAGAGCAGGCGGAGAAACGAAAACGCGGAAGGGCTTCCGCCGTACGGAGAAAACTGATCGATGCAGGGATGTTTACGGAGGATGGCAAGCCGGCAGCGAAGGTCACAATGCAGGTTCCGGACTGGCTTGGGGATTTTGATCCGGAAGCAGGGAGGCTTGTATGAACCGGGTACAGAAAGCGGCAGTCATAATCATCACCCTGTTACTGGTAGTTCTGGGGACAGCCTATGGTGCCGGATATTTTTATTTTGGTTCCCATTTTCTGCCGGGTACAGAGTTAAATGAGTTTGATGTTTCATTCAAGACCGCCGCAGAGGTACAGGACCTGCTCGACCAGAAAGTAAAATCCTATGCGATTGCCGTAGAAGAGAGAAACGGCGGAAGGGAAAAGATCGATGCCAGATCCATCGGAATGAAATATAAACCAGGTGGAACGGTGCAGAAACTCCTTTCCGGACAGGACAGACTTTTATGGTTTATTCCAGAAAGTTCCTTTGAAAAGACCGATCTGGGGTTTGTCCTGGATGAAAAGCTTCTGGAAGAACAGATCTCCGGTCTGGACTGTATGCAGAATATGTCTGCCCCGACAGATGCAAGGATTCTGTATAAAGAAGGGGAAGGGTTTATCCTGATCCCGGAAAAGGAAGGTTCCAAGGTGGATCTCGAACAGGCATCTGAGCTGATCGACACTGCCATCCGCAGAGGAGAAAGCTCCGTCGATATTTCCGGCTGCTATGAGGAGCCAAAGATAAGACAGGCAGATCTGGAGAAGAAATATGAGACATTGAAAAAATTTCAGGATGTCATCATCACCTATGATTTCGGCGACAGGACGGAAACCCTGGATATCGGAAAGATCCGGGATCTTATTGTGGATGATGAACTGAATAGGGAAAAGGTTTCTGCATATGTGGAAGAACTGGCTGCAAAGTATGACACCAAAGGGACAGAAAGGAATTTTGTCACTTATGATGACAGAAAGATCAAAGTTTCCGGAGGAAATTACGGATGGAAGATCGACCAGGAAAAAGAAACGGACGGTCTTATGAATGCCATTTTAAGCGGACAGACGGATGTACGAACCCCTGTCTATGAGCAGGAAGCAAAAGAAAGGGATTCTAATGACATCGGATATACCTATATCGAGGTGGATAAGGAAAACAGCCAGTTTATCCTTTACGTTGATGGGAACCCTGTCATCCAGACAACCGGTATATCCGGCTCCATTGAGAACGGAGTGTATTCCCTGAAAAAACCGGTGAGTGAAGAGGACGGAAAAAACTGGTGCCTGCCATTTGGTTCGGGACAGTGTATCTACGGGGCTGACATGGATATTTCTGATGAGACATCAGACCTCGATACGGCAGAGGAAACGGACAGTTTGGATGACCTGCAGATCGATGATCTGGAAGAGCTCTTGTCTGATCCAGCCCCTGTCCCTGAGGAGGACGGATGTTTTGCAATACCGGAAGACTCCGCCCGGGATGCTTTTTCCCAGTGTAAAAAAGGAATGCCGGTAATCATTTACTAAAAGGAGATTTTCATGAAAACAAGAAAAAAAGGATTTTTTAACCCATTAAAAGTAAAGGAACTGAGGAGAAAGATGCTCCTCATCATAGGCGTGATGTTTATCATCCGCCTGTTGAACCAGATCCCCACACCGGGAGTCAACCATGATTATTTAAAACAGATACTTGGCGGCAGCGGGGCAATGGGATTTATGGATTTGATGACAGGCGGAAGCTTAAGCAGCCTGTCCATCCTGGCGTTAAATATTTCACCGTATATCACTGCTTCCATCGTGATCGAGCTGTTAAGTATCGTGTTCAAGCAGCTGGATGAAATGAAGCGGGATGGAAAGCACGGACAGGAAGAACTGAAAAAGATCACACTGTATTCTGCGATCGGATTATCCTTCATACAGGCGCTTGCCATGTCTGTCGGTTTTGGACGAAAAGGAATGCTGACACATTTTACCTGGTACTGGGTACTGATCATCACGCTTATCTGGACAGCTTCCGCAGGTGCACTGGCTTTTGTGGGAAATTATATGACGGAAAAGAAGCTCTGCAACGGAGTATCCCTTATCCTTGCATGCAATATCTTATCCGGTGTACTGGATGACTTATTCTCCTTATGGGAGACTGCCTTTACCGGTCATAAAACAGCGCAGGGTATCCTTTATATTTCCCTGCTTGTGGTATTTATTTTCCTCATGACATTCTTCGTGGTCTATTTACAGACCGGAAAGAGGGAGATCCCGGTAACAAATGCCAGAAAGTTTAATGGAAGGGTAAATCCGGCAGCCATGAAGTCCACGCTTCCGATCCCGGTAAACCCGAGCAATGTCATACCGGTCATCTTTGCATCCTGTATCTTCTCCATTCCGTCCATGATCGCCATGGTCGTGACGCCGAAATCGGGAAGTGTCTGGGCGCATATCGTGAACCTGACCAATACATCTGACTGGTTTCGCCCGTCTGAGTTTTACTACACAGCGGGATGGATCGTGTATGTGGCCCTGATCCTGTTTTTTGAGGTATTCTACAACAACATTATCTTTAATGTTTTGGAGATCTCAGACAACATGAAAAAGGCAGGAAGCCAGATTCCGGGAATAAGACCGGGGGCAGATACTGCGGAGTATCTCAGAAAGAAAGTCAAACATACAACACTCCTTGGCGGGATCGGGATCTCTATCGTGGCAACAGTACCGATGGTCTTATCCGGAGTATTCCATATCTCCAACATCTCGCTTATGGGAACATCATTAGTCATTATCGTCGGAGTTATCATTGAGAACGCAAGACAGATCGATGCAGACACAAGCGCATATAAATTTGAAGGGATCATCAGGTGAGAGAATTGAAAAATGAACTGAATGAATTTAAGACAAATTTTAAGAAAGTCATATGGCCAAAACCGCTGAAGGGATTAAAGACGACCGGAATGGTGCTTTTGGTATCCGTTGCGGCAGGTTCCCTAATCTCGTTTTCAGACTTTTTGGGAAAATGTGGAGTGAGCCTGTTTATCAAATAAGAAAAAGAGGAGCGTAAGCTTCTCTTTTTTTTGAAAAAAAGTGAATTCGAATTCACTTTTTTCTCACATTATCCCCGACAACCTTGACGGGGATCCAAACTCCGGCGGGAGAAAGGAGATTATATGTCACAGCTGAAAATCAAAGAGAAGAAAAACCACTTTGCCTTTCTGGGAAACTTCATCACTATCCTGATTCTTGTGGTGGCGATCGGAGTATGTGCCTATGCAGGGGGGAACCTGTATAAGATATTCAGTGAATATAAGGCTGGAACGGATGAGTATGCAAAGATATCCGACATGGTAGTGACGGAAAAAAAGGCAGATGTGAAAGACGAAACATGGGTGGACAAAGAAACAAAGAAAAAGGTCTGGACTGCTCCCATAGAGGTCGACTGTAAAAAACTGGCGCAGATCAATCCGGATTTTGTCGGCTGGCTGTATGTGGAAGCACTTCCGGATATCAGCTACCCGATGGTGCATTACAAGGATAATGATTTCTATCTGCACCGGACTTTTGAGAAGCAGGATAATTTTGCAGGGACTATTTTTACTGACTGTCAGAACAAAAGGAACCTGGGAGACAGCAATACCATCATTTATGGACATAACATGAAAAATGGTTCCATGTTCGGACAGCTGAAACAGTTCAAGCAGCCGGAGACCATCCAGAAAAGCAAATACATCTGGATACTGACTCCGGATGAGGTATGCAAGTATGAGATCTTTTCCTGTTATACGGCAGAAGTGGGTTCCGATACGTATACCCTGATCAAAGGGCCCGGCAAGGGACTGGTCGAATATGCCGAAAAGATGCAGGCAAAGGACACCCTGGGGCTTACAAGACGGGAATTTGATGTAAAGGACAAGGTCATCACCTTAAGTACCTGTACGGGCAACGAAGCAACCAGATATGTGGTACAGGCAGTCAAAATCGAACCATGATTTTTCATTTCCTCCTGTTTTTTTTCACTTTCTTTGTAATTTGAAACGCGAAAGGAGAAAAAATTATGTTTGAAGAAATGAAAGAAGAACTCAGGGATATCTTAGATGTACCGGAAGGAGAAGCCTTGCTGCCGGAGCTTGCAAAAACCGTGGCTTGTTCAGCAGTCATTGGAGGAGGTTTTATGGCGATCTATGTATTGTTCGCCATCCTCCTTTGAGAGGCAGGACTTCTGCAAACATGCAGGACTTTTGTCCTGCTTTTTTTATTTTCCATTTTGATATTCATATTTCTTTTTGAAACTTATAATACGAAAGGAGAAAGGTCATCATGGATGAAAAAAGCAGAATTCAGGCAGCAACAATCTTACAGGGTATCGTTAAGGGGTATATGAACCCTGTAAGGCATATGTCCGCGGATGATGAAAACTATGAAAAGTGGATGCGGCTCGTGGAAAGGATGGATCAGGAATATGCAAAAGATCCGTTCTTTGAGCAGGTAATGGTATCCCTTACCGCGGAGGGTTATCTTCCGGGAGGAGAAGCAGGGCTTGGATATAAGCCGGCAAGGAATCTCCTTGACCAGTGGCAGATCGAGGATGTGATACAGGAATTTTACAACTCTATCCTGGAAAGAAAGGTAAACGGTATCCGTTATTCCCTAAAAGGTTTTTGGGATAAATATACCGGCTCCGGTGTGGTTTTTTCTGAAAACTTGATAAAAGCATACCGTCAGGCGTACTGCCAGGCGGCATGATGGCTTTGGCCAGTGTTTTTACACTGGCCTTTTCTTTTTTTTCTTTTTTTGTCATTTTAGCTTTGCGCATGACCAGCGCAGAGGATCCGCAATAAAAATATAAAAAAAAGGAGGGCAGGATAATGTCTGTTTGTGCGGATGCAAACAAAATCCTGCATAATGGTTATGAAGAAAAGATATGTAAATGCTCTTCTTCTCGGCATGAGTCTCTGTGTAGCCGCTCCCGGTACAGCAGTCAGTGCATCAGAAATACCGGCCCAGGAGAGTGCCGTAGAGGACACCAGCGACGCAGAACTCGAAGCAATCATGAGGGAGGCAGAAGCTGCGGCTGCAGGAGCGGACGGGACAGAGGAATCCGGTTCTGATGGATCAGCCACAGAAGAGACAAAGTATGCGGCAAAACTGACCGAAGTGGTAGAAACCCTGGAACAGAAGGTATCCGCCGGAGGCAGTGCCATGTCCAAAGAGGATGTTTCCATCTTAAAGAGCTTCTTTGAGAGTATTTCCCCGGAAGATAATTTTGCCACTGTTTCGGATTTCCTTTCCTTTGTACTGTCCTCTTACAGTGACCAGGGGATTGACGGGGATGACTCCCATGTGATCAAACCATCCTTGGATAAGGTAAAGGAGATCACCGGTGCCTTTGTTTCCGTATACGGTGAAACTGATGTGATCGCCGGTGTCAAAGGATATGTCCAGGATAAGCTGGGAGATCTGTCCTTATCAGAGGAGGAGATCAAAAAGATCACTGATCTTGACAGTATTGATTCCATTTTCGATGCGGCTAAAGATTATCTCCAGAAAGCAGAGGGAGACGGCGATGGTTCCGATGGCGACAACAGCGGAGATAATAACGGCTCCGATGGGGACAACAGCGGAGATAATAACGGCTCCGATGGGGATAACAGCGGAGACAACAACGGAGACAACAACGGGGATAACAATGGAGGCAATTCCGGTGATAATAGTGGAGATAACAGCGGAGATACAGACGAGGCACTGAAGGAAGCCACTGAAGATGCCATCAAAGAGATTGAAGCTATCGACATCAGTTCCCTGACCGGTGAAAGAAAAGAAGCTGCAGAAAAATACCTTGCAGAAGTAAAGGAAAAGATCACAAACGCTTCCTCTGCCGAGGATATCGAGGTCCTTTCCGCGGAAGCTTCTGCCACACTGGAAAGCCTTCTCGCACAGGAAACCATAGAAAGCCAGAGGACAGCTGCAAAAGAAGCATTAAAGGAATTCTTTGATGGTGCGAAATTTGAGACCGATGAATTAAAGGCAGTAGCACAGGAGATCTATGATTCTGCTATGGAAGCCATCGGCCAGGCTGACAGTATTGAAAAGATCAATGACGAACTGGATTCCGCAAAAGAGGACATTCAGAACGTGATCGACCAGAAAGACGGGGTTCTTGATACCTTAAAAGAAAATGCAAAGAAAAACATTGACGAAGCAAGGGATGCGATCCAGACGGAAAGCCAGCTCCCGGATGAGGTCGTAGCCATGGCAAAGGAGCAGATCGATGCAGCTGATTCTGCTAAGACCATCCAGTCCATAAAGACGGTTTCCAAGGAGATCCTTGCAAACATGAAGTCCGCCCTTGACGAAAAGTCAAAATCTTCCGTTTCGGATACCATCAGCAGCTTGAGGGGGATCTCCCTTAACAAGGATGATCCGGATCTGTTAGTATATATGGCAGAAAAAGCCTCCGCAGCAGAATATGCCGATGCATGCACCCTTATGGAGGCCGCTGTGGAGTATGTATCCTTAAGTGATGCAGACTTTAAGGATGTGCTGGTGGATGATATGAAGGATGTCCTTGCCGACGCAAAAGAAGATAAGGCAGAGGATGCCCAGAAGATCTTTGATGAAGCGGTGTCATCCATGAAAGATGTTTCCCGTCTGAACACATATAAGGTATATGAGAATGCCATGACAGAACTTGGCAAACTGAAAGCAACAGATGAAGTTTCCGCAGCAAAAAAAGAAGCAGAAGCAAGCCTTGACAAACTGGTGGAAGGGATCACAGATAAGACTGTCAAAGCAAAAGCAGAGGATATCGTAGCAAAAGCAAAAGAAAGCCTCAAAGATGCCAAGACTGTTGAGGAGATCAATAAGATCGTTGAAGATGCCGCCGGTAAGGTGGAGAAAGTCAAGAAAGAAGCCAGCGATGCAGAAAAGCTTGAGAAGAAAAAGAAAACCTATCAGGCAAAACTGGATAACCTGGTCAAGAACGTTACTGATTCCGAGTTAAAGACTACCTTATCCAAGATCGTTGATTCTGCAAAGGCAGATATCTCCAATGCCACGTCAGAAGAACAGATGAATGAGATCCTTACAAAGGCAAAGAATGATATTAAGAATACAACCGTGGAATACAGCAAAAACAAGGCCCTTGCCACAAAGAAGGCACAGCTGATCGAAAAACTGACTTCACTGGCAGACGGAAAGTCCTTAAGTTCCGAAGCCCTTAGTATCATCAGCCAGGCCAAGACTGACATCATGGATGCATCCACGTCCGAGGATGCGGTTTCCATTTACAACACTGCGGTAGCAAGCTTTAAGGAAACTTATGTCAATGACCTCCATACCTCCTATAAGGAGAAACTGGATGCCCTGGCACCGGATGCCTCCTCTACACTGGATGATACCACAAAGGCAAAGATCAACGACACCATCACAAAGGCAAAAGAAAACATCGATAAGACTTCAAGTGAGGATGCGATGAAACAGATCTATGACCAGGCAGAGAAATCCGTTTCCCTGTTAAAGGAGAACTCATCTTCCCTTGACAAAGTAAAAGAGGATGCCATCAACGAGCTGAAGAACTACACTACCCTGAACACAGAGAGTGTACAGAAGGTTATTTCCGCTTATACAAACAAGATCCAGAGTGCCACCTCTGAAGACCAGGTTAAGCAGTATCTGTCTGATGCCAAAGGACTGTTAGACAAGCTGAATGCAGCCGCAGGCATCACATCTTCCACTGACCAGAACGGTGGAACATCCACAGGCTCCACAGCATCAGGAACCGATGTACAGAGTGCATCCAAGAAGGGTGACGACACCCCGACAAGTTCCGTAAAAACAGGTGATGAGAATGGATTCAATATCATTGCCAGTGTTGCAGCCCTGATTGTTGGTATCGGTGCGGTAGGTGCCCTGATCTACATGAAATTCTTTAAGAAGAAATAAGCTTTCCTGCCCTGCGGGGGCAGGGAGCCGGGCTCCTTTGGACAGGCTGGCAGAAATCCGCCGAAGGTCGATCTGCCTTCGGCTTTTTTCGTGTCAGGGAAAAATTTTCCATAATCCTGTTAAGTTACAAAAAAAAGGAGAGAAAAATGAAGAAAAACATAGAACAGGAAAAAGCCATCGCACAGCTGGAGGGACCGGTCATTTTGATCAGCTGTCCGGGAAGTGGAAAGACGACCACGCTGCTGCGGAGGATCAACCACATGCTTGAGGTGGGTATCCCGCCGAAAAAGATCTTAATGATCACATTTACAAAAGCTGCCGCACAGGAGATGTCCGTAAAATTTAAAAAGAAGTTTGGTGAACCCAACGGGATCACATTTTCCACCATACATGCCCTGTGCCTTAAGATCCTGATGACTTATGGCGGTCTGTCCGCGGAGAATATCATCAAGACCTCAGACCAGTGGAAGTTTTTACTGGAAACGGCAAGGAAATGCCAGAGTGTATGTGACCCGGCAAAGGCAGCCGGAAACTTCCAGATGCTCTACAGTGCGGCCATGAACAACCGTATGTCCCCTTCAGAAGTAAATCCAAAGGATATAAAAGGGATATCCAGAAAAGACTTCCTTTTTATGTCAGAAGAATACCGCAGGATGAAGGAAAGGACTGGGTACATTGATTTTGATGACATGCTGGTAAAGGCATATGAACTGATGACCGGGAACCTGCAAGTGCTCAGGCAGTTAAGAGAGCGATGGGATTACATTCAGGTAGATGAGTACCAGGATGTCAATTACCTGCAGCGTGACCTTGTATACCTGCTGGCAGGAGAGAAAAAGAACCTCTGCGTGGCCGGTGATGATGACCAGAGCATATACCGTTTCCGCGGAGCAAGACCGGAGATCATGCTTAATTTCCCAAAAGATTTCCCGCAGGCTCATGTATTTTGTATCAGTACGAATTACCGCAGTTATCCGGCTATTATCGGATGTGCAGGAAAGCTGATCGGATTCAACAAGAACCGTTATGAAAAACAGTTTTTAAGCGGTCAGACCGGGGATGCGAAGATACGCGTGATCGGAGAGGAGAGCCCTGCTCATCAGATGAAGGACGTTTCCGGGGATGTAAAAAGCTGCGGATATGCCTTTAATGAAAGTGCTGTTCTCTACCGGAACAATCGTCAGGCAGAACAGGTTGCTGAAAAATTCAGTGAAGAGGGTATCCCGTATTATTGTACAGAGGCTATCCCGGATTCTTATGAACACTGGATCTGGTATGATATTTTAGCATATTACCGGTTGTCAAGGGGGATTGCAGCATCCGGGGATTTTAAAAGGATCGCGGACCGCCCAAACCGGTATATGCGCCTGATCCTGCATGAAGCAGGAGGGGAACAGGAAGCAGATCTTTTAGAAGCAGCCAGCCGGAAATATACGGACTGGAGAAGGGACAACGCAAGGAAAATAATTCGGAAATACTTTTATGATATCCGGGAAATGGGGAAGAAAAGCCCAAGGCAGTTTCTTGACTACCTGTTAAAAGACGTTGGATATGAAAAATATCTCAGGGAGTATGCAGAGAGCCTGCAGCAGGACTTTGACGAGATGAAGCACATGCTTTCCATATACCAGAGGGATTCACAGAAGTTCCACACCATGAAAGAATGGCTGCTCTACATAAAGAAACGATCCATGAACTTAAACAATAATAATGACCAGGGTGTGTGCCTGAGCACCATGCACCGTTCCAAGGGACTGGAATGGAAAAACGTTTACATCATAGACTGCAACGAGGGATATATCCCGCCGGGTTCCCCGGATACCCCTATATCACAGGAAGAGGTGGAAGAGGAAAGGCGGCTGTTCTATGTTGCAGTCACAAGGGCAAAGGAAAGATTATTTATCACTTATGTAGGGAACAAAAAAGGCAAACCGGTATCCCGTTTCGTCAGGGAGCTTCAGCTCAAGGAAAGCGGACGGGCTAAAACGGTCAAAAAAAACGACATGGTACGGCACAAAACCTATGGGGTATGCATGGTGCTATCCGTTAATGGCAACAAATGCACAATACGCAGTCTGTCAGATGACAGGGATGCGGAAGTCCTTGTTTCTTCCCTTGACATAAGATAGCAAAAGGAGGCTAACATGAACAAGAAGCTGATCGCCGGGATCGTGATCGCCGCAGCAGTTGTCTGCTGCGGAGGCGGTTACGTGGCAATGCAAAATGAAAAAAAAGTGAAACAGGAAAATGTGCAGATATCGGAAATGCTTGACAAGCTGCCGGATATCACGGTAAAGGAGGGGGAATCCCTCCCGGATCTGAAAAATAACATTGAAGATACCAGTATGATCGAGCCGGATACCTTAAAGGTTGACATCCAGAATGTGGACATCACTGTACCGGGTACCTATGATGTTGTTTATTCTTTTAAAGACATCCATGGAAATGAGAGGAGCAAGACCGTCCAGTGCAAGGTGGAAGCCAATCTTTTAGACCATGTATATGGAATGGATGATATTGAAACAGATTGCGGAAAGGAACTCCCAAAAGATGAAACTACTTTTGACGAGGAGTATGTTTCCAGTGTCACCAGGGATGATTCCGAGGTAGACATTGACACCCCCGGCACTTACAACATCACTTATACGGTACTCGGTACAGATGGCAGCATGGAGGAAGCAGACCGGCTTGCAAAGGTACTTGAGACCGCAGAGACCACACAGGCTCCGGAAGAGATAGTGGAAACACCTGCCCCGACAGAAGAGACTACTCCGGAAACCGGAAACGTGGAACCGATCGAACAGGAAACCGTAAAGACCGCAGACAACACAAATGTGACAGGATGGATCATTGCCGGACTGACAGCCGGAGCTGCAGGTATCGGAGCTGTCCTTTACAGGATGCTTGGAAAAAAACGCAGAAAAAATTAATATTTTTCAAAGGATTCCCACGAGGAGTCCTTTTTTTTCGTGTCAGAATCGTGATCCCCTGGTACAGGGTATTATGAGAAAAAAAGGAAGGGGGCGTAACGATTTCGGGAAAAAACAAAATTTTTCCTTTTTTCCATATTAAGAAAGCAGACAGCACCCGTCAGGGTGCGGATAGAAAACTGGAAAGGAGGGCAGAATATTATTTCTGCAAAAAAGCAAGATGGAAAAACAGATACTGGAAGAGCTGTATGGAAAACTCAGAGAGCTGATCCCTGATTTTGAGACCAGAGAAGAAGGAAATAAGAATTATATTTCCTATAAGATGCAGATCAACGATAAGGACTTCGAGACATCCGTCGTCATTACGAATGGACGTGCGGTGGCCATTACCGGAAAGCGTACTTATATCTACCAAATCAAAGAAAAGAGCTGTGAGCAGTTCAACAATGAAGTACAAACAAGATATCCACTATTCCAAATCTATGGGGGAAATGGGAACATTTCCGTAGGAAGAAGGCTGTTGTTTGATTCTGTAGATGAGCTGGTCACCAATATCCGGGAATTCAATTCCGTATGTAAGGCGGTGATCCCCCAGTTCGAGGGCAGCTGCGTGAACTTCCTTGTAAAGACCAGGGAGGAAGAGACTTATGATCCCACGCAGACATTTACTCCTCTGGAAGAAGAATCATCGAACGAAAAAAACGCCGATTACGTAGAATCCTTTGTAAAAGACCAGCAGGAGTATTGTAAAAAAACTTTTTATGAGCTGGCAGAGGGAACAGAACCCGTTACCAAAGGCAATGACGTTTCTTTTATAAGAAATGAGGGAGATGGCAGTCTTAAGGTGACCATGGACAAAAATGCCCCGGAAGACCTTAAACTGGACTATGCCTATGTAGTCGATGACCAGGAGCTTGCATACATTGCGATTGCAAACATCACAAGTACTTATAAAGAACTGGAAGCTTTTTATAATGAAAAAAAACGCATGCTCCATGTGTATTCTTATGTGACTCCGGATAAATACCTTCCGGATGAACCAAAAGAGGGAATCGAACTGTTAAAGGAAGCAATCCATAGTTCCCTTGAGACAGCGAAAAAATCAACAGTTTCCGGCGAACAGGTTTCTGCCAATATGCAGGCACTCATGAATGAGCAGCTGGAAGAGATCCGGTTAAAGACAGAGGAACTGGAATCTTCCAGGACACAGATCGAAGAGGAGAGGGGAGCCTTTGAAAAGGAAAAGGAAGCCTTTCTTAACGAAAAGAACCAGATGGAGGCAGAACTGGAAGAGGAGCGGACAAAACTTCAGGAGAAGGAGGCAGAACTGGAAGAACGTGAAAACGCGATCGCCGAACAGGAATCCATCAATGATGAAGAAAAAGCCAAGTATGCACTCAGCATGAAGAACCTTACCGGTGAGATCGCAAGGCTCCAGGCAAGGCTCGGACAGGGTTCTGCAGCAAAGGAAGATTCCGGGGAAGTTGCGAAGCTTAAGTCAAGATTAAACTCAGTGACTAAAGCAAGGGCTTCCATGGAAAAAACACTGAACAATGAGAACAACGAACTCAGAAGAAAGAATAAGGAACTGTCAGACCTGCTCCTTGAAAAGACACAGGAAACAGACAAGCTCAAGGAAGATGTCCATGACCAGGCAGTCCATTTGTTTGACTCTGAAAAAGCAGAGTATTTAAAGAAGATCGAAGATCTTCAGAAGATTGCCGATATTGCAGGAGAAGAAATGTCTCCTGAGCGGTGTGAAAAGATGTTAAATGAAGACGGGGTTTACGGGGATGTCTCTATCCTCCACGGAGCCCGCAATGACATCGTTTCCTGCTCTTATTCTGAAAATTTCTCTGTCAAGGTTGTGTTTGGTCCCATTCCGTTTGCGGATGTATGCAAAAAATTAAAGAGAGTGGATACAAAGTCCCTGTCAAAATTAAACGATGAAGTGGCTGATGTAAAATTCTTTACAAAAGAAGACGGTGTTTATGCCCGTAAGTACATCAACAGAAGGATAACAGAAGAGGAACTTCGTTCTGTTCTTTCCGAACTGATCGGGTATTTTGACGATGACAAGAAGCGGAGGTAAATAACATGAGTACTTCCTATATTTTTCTGGCAGGTGCATTGTTCCTGTTCGTTATCGCCATCGTTATCCTGTTTATGGGCAAAGGGAAAAAAGACGATAAGAAAGTGGATAAGGAATTTGATGAAAACTATGCTGTGAATATCAACGAGGTTTATTTAAGGACAGGAGATGTCAGGGAAACACTGGTACAGATGCAGGATTCCTATGAAGACTATAATCCGCTCATGTCCGGTCTCCTTGGAAAAGCGATCACTTATCTGGATGGTGATTATGGGGATTACGAGACTGCGCTTGACATGATCAATGTCAACCATGATGAAACAGTCGATAAGGTTCATAAAGATATCATCTGTATGGCAGTATCAAAGAAGAAGGGGTTACCGGGCTGATGCCCGGTTTCCTGGTATTACAGGAAGCGGAAAGGAGATTTTTATGAAGAAAAACAACAGGCTTCTTATCGTGGTATTTGCAGTCCTGGCTCTTATCATAGGGGTACTGAAAGGGGTAGACTATTACAGGTACACCAAGGTTTCCAAAGAAAGAGTTTCAAGCATACAGGCAGAGTTTGTCGGGGAAACTGCCCCGTCCCAGGAACTGTCGATGTCCATGTTTGATGTGACCGTCTATACAGAGACCGGTTCTGTTTATTCCGCAAGGTCGTTTGATATTGATGAAAAAAAAGCACCGGCCCATGGAGACAGTTTTGACACAAAGATTGAATATCATGGAAGCACAACTACAGTTACTGTTCCGATAACCCGCTCAAAAGTAGTACAATACAAGGTGGGTTATCCGACAAAGGAAAATGTTCTTGCAACTATCTATAACAATGGGGACCTGGAATTCACAGGTTCCGGAAACACTATGAACTTTGCCAATGGCGATACGCCATGGGCTGACGAGGATTACACTTATGTGATCTTTAAAGATGAGATCACACCAACGAATGTCGACTACTGGTTTGAAGGAAACACAGCCCTGACAGGATGCGAAACCCTTCCTAAAAGCATTGAAAGCGCAAGGGGGACATTCCAGGGATGTGAAAACCTGAAAAAAACACCGTCTTTTTTTCAGTGTTCATCACTTAAGATCATTACGGACTGCTTTTCAGGTTGTACAAGTCTTGAACAATCCGATCCGCTTCCGGTAAGTGTCATGGAAGCTGATGGAGCTTTTGAGGACTGTATCAAACTTACAAAAGCCCCGGATATGACAAAAACAAATGCCCTTTCTTCCATCAATGCGATCTTTAAAGGCTGTACGAGCCTGGTAGATGCACCGGTTATCCCGGATTCCGTACTGGACATGTCTGAAGCCTTTTTGGGTGACAGCAATATCTATACGGCATCTGCGTTCCCGGAGAGCGTGGAAGATATCTCTTCTGCTTATGCAGATTGTATCAGTCTGGAAAAAGCAGCTTCCATACCGGCATCCGTGATCAATTGCGATTCCTGTTATTCAGGATGTTCCAATCTGTATGGTGAATTATCCATCAATACAAATACGGAAGATTGTGCCAACCTGCTTTCAAATGCAGTCACTTCCGGAAAGACCTTGAAATTAAAAGGCAAGAGTGGAAGGCTGTTTGAGATCCAGCAGGACAGTGGAAGCAGATATGTTACGATCAAGGATACTGAAAAAGCAGAGAAAAACGCAAAAAAACTGGAACGCCAGAATAACCAGTAAGAGGAGGGGCATACAATGAGGAATTTCTTTGCAGGATTATTTCTTCTGCTCGGAGTAGGCTGTCTTGGTGTGGCAGGGTTTAGTGCCTATCAGGACAGGGTAATCTCCCCTCAGGTGTCAAGCGCATCCAGTCCGGTCCTTTTTTCACAGGTAAGTGACATTTCAAGTTACGTGTCACTGCCTGTACTAGAAGGGATGCAGGTAGAGGAAGTCGTAGAAGAAAAAAACTATGACGATACAGAGAAAGAGATCGTCGACACACTCCTGAAAAATGCAGGGGAGTTAAAAAAGGTCAGCGAAGAGTGTACGGTTTCCATGGATTTTACAATATCCCAGAAAGGAAAATTCGTTGAGAGAAAAAAGAATTACCTTGTAGGGATTGGTAACCGCACCCTGGATCCCGATATAGAAGAAAAACTGATCGGAATGAAGCCGGGGGACTCTGCAGACCTTGGAAAAGTGGAAGAATTTTTAAAATACAAAAATAAAGAGGTTTATGTCAAGGTCAATGCCGTTTACAACATAGAGTACCCAATCACGGATGACTATATGCAGAAAAACACGGAATACAGTTCTCTTGACGATATGGTACGCGGCACGATCAATAAAGATAAGCAGCAGAACCGTACGCAGCGGAGAGAGAAGACCATGGGCGAACTGCTTGACAGGGTTTTGGAAAAAACAACTTTTGTTTCCATCCCGGATTCCCTTATCGAAGAAGAACTTAAAGTATTAGATAAGGATGGGGAAAAACATACTTTCAAAGAAGCAGAACAGAGCCTGAAAAAAGTCTTCCTGATCGAGGCGGTCAACGAGAAATATAAGCTGGTATCTGCCGCGGAGATGGAAAAAAGAGCCAAAGATGTGATAGAATCATCTAATGCAGAATATTCAGAATATGAAAAGCAGAGACTGCAGTATTTAGAATGTGAAGAGGATGTGGTAAACTTCCTCTATAAGACGATCGATATTGTGGAAAAGGAGGAGTCTGCTGCAGATGAAGACGGAGGGATAGATCTTTCAGATGCCCAGATCGTTGAGTAACAGCAGTACCGCCACCTAGCGGAGATGAAAAAAAGTGAATTCGAATTCAAATTTTTCATGGTAAAAAATATGGATAGATTGATGTTAAGGCTTGCAGAATTTGTTGTAACCCAGGCCAGCACGGATTACATAGAGGTATGGAACTCCTGGATCAATACGGGGATAAATATTCCTCAGGGAGCCATGCCTACCCTGCTGGCAGTGATCAGGGAACTTGTACTGATCGACAAGGGAACATTAAAAGAAGTGATTAGGGTTGAAAAAAACCAGAATTATGGGATATATGATCCCTCGGTTTTTTATAGCGGACGATAGTAACAAAAAGTCTGTTCATTGAATGACCGGTGACTTTCGCCTGTATATTTTGAATCAGAAAGGAGACTCAACATGAAAAAAGAGGATTACAAGATGGAAGAAAGAAAAGAGTACAAAAAAAATGAGAATTACAGTCAGGAGGTGCTGGCGCAGATTATGAACTCATATAAGATAGCCTGCACCTACGGGAATGATGTGCTTAAGAAGGACATGCTTGAAAAACTGTATTATTTTGGACGTTCCTATGTATACAGTGTTATGTGGGAGACTTACCCGACGATCATGAGAAATCCATTACACCGTGATGATGTGATCGATGAGATCTGGTGTGTGATCTTTGAGCAGATTGACAACTATGACTGCAGTAAATCATCTCTTACAACATTTGTTCTTCCATGGATCAGACACGTGGTTACAGAATACTGTTCCCGAAATTTTCATAAGACAACCTCATATTTTGCAGGCGGCATCAGGAAAGTTTCCGCAGCAATGAACTACTGCCAGGAAAAGAATATCCCTTCCAGCATCGAAACCCTGCAGAAACTGACAGGGCTCAGAATCCCTACCATTAAAAAATGTATCGACCTGCTTTCCAAAAAAGATGTGGTTTCTTATGAGGTACTGAGCGAAAATGGATTTGAACAGTCATCTTCCCTCTGCTCCCCGGAAAACATTTTCTTAAAAAACGAAGAGACAGAAAGCTTTAACCACATTCTGGAAGAATCCCTGACAGAGGAAGAACTGGAGATCATGATCCTTCTTCTGCAGCCAGATAACCCGGCCAAGCTGAAAGCCAGCTACAGAGAAATCGCCCAGAAAACACATACCAACGTTCCGTATGTAAAGGACTGCATTTCCAGGGCAACCATGAAACTTAAAAACAATAAGGAACTGCTCCGTAAGTATCCGAACGTTATCAAAATGTATGATGAATCCATGGTGGGAGAATCTGCTCCTGTGCTTGACGACGGCGATCTTATTAAAGAACAATATGAGGAACTGAGCGAAGACTAATATTTTTGGGGGAGGCTTAGACAGGCCTCCCTTTTTTTCGTTACAAAAGACACACTTTCAAGTCCGGTATTAATATGATGAAAAGGAGGAAAGTTATGGATAAAAAGAATTTAAAGACACGTATCATGCGGGCGTCGGGGAAAGGGTGTGTGGCGGCAGTTTTTGCAGAAAGATCATCCATGGCATGTGTCCCTGCATTTATGGAATCCTGTGAAGCCGCCGGGATCAAACCGGCTGCCGGCGTGAGGATGATGGTAGAGGCTGCCGGTGTCAGGGGAGAGCTTTTATTTCTTGTAAAAGACCGGGCCGGCTACAGGGAGATCTGCCATCTGCTTTCCGATACGCTCGCAAAAGACGATCCTGTTGTCACAATGGAGATGATCGGCCAGGGACATGTGATCATCGTCCATGAAAAAAACGGCCTTTTTGATAAAATATTAATGCGGAATAAGGAGATCAAAAAGGAGATCAGGGAACTTAAGAGAAAAATGAAGGGGCTTCCAAGTGCGGGAGGGGAATCCTGGAAGGATGCTGTTGGAGAATACAACCGTCTGCAGGAAGAGGATGCCGTTGTCAGAATGTCATTAAAACAGGTCCCGGCTTCTGATTCTTATCAGCTGGATTTTTTAAATAAAAAGGCCAAAGAGATTGAGAGCAGGAAAAGAAAAGCAAAGGATATCCTTTCTGGAATCGAAAACGGAATTAAGGAGAGGGAAAAACTGACAGTCCTCCTTGAAACAAAAAACTCCATGCTGGAAGAGGACGTAACGGTATTGTTCCGTGAGGCATATGATGCACTGTCCGTCTATGGGGATATTTATATTGAAACTGATGAAAAAGGAAGAGCGTTATGCCAGATTGCAGAAAGTGACAGCCTTCCCTGTATCCGTGAGATCCGGGAAACAGATGGGATAAAATATATACCCGGAACAGCTGCGGATGTACTGGATATCATAGACCAGTGCAGCTTCCGGTATGAGCCGGAGGACTGGACTGTGGGGCGTAGCGCAGAGGAGGAGATCAAAACCGGGATTGCGCGTTTAAAAGCAGGTGGATGTACATGGACAAGCCTGTATAACACCCGGCTTGAAGCCGAAATAGAAATGCTACGGAAAACAGATACGGAAGGATATTTCCTGACAGTCTGTGATATCCTAAGGCTTGCTGAAGAGTATTATCCGTCAGATCCGTTTTATCCCGGTCTGCTGGTAAGCTATGTACTTGGCATCACGGATATCGATCCTGTCTGTAATGACATACTGACAAAACTTTCAGAAGAGACATTTGTAGCCGGGATCCATCATCCGCGGTTTATGATACGCTCTGAACTGTCCGATTCCTTATATAAAAAGATCAGGGAAAAGTATGCAGTTTCCAGGATATCAAAGGATACCATTGTGATCGGATACCCGGACATCAGGGATTATGTGCCGGTATGCAGGGACCGCATCCAGTGTGACAGGGATGAAGCAGAAAAAATGGGTTTATTCTGCATGGATCTTGAAGAACAGGAGTATCTGAGTATCTTCAAGGAGTGTATCTCTTCCATACAAGATCCCGGTATCCCCATTGATTCGGAGGTTTTTAAGAACGTGATCGCAAAGGGACATCTGAATTTTATCTGCGGATGCGAGGGTATGGAAATACAGAAACAGATCAGGCAGTCTCATCCTGAAAGTATGAGGGAGCTGGTTTCTTTTTTCAGCAGTACTTGTGAAAAAGCAGAGGCATTTTACCGGGCTTTGTTTGTATACCGGTCTGCCTATTTAAAATACCGTTTTCCCTTAAACTATATATCTGCATATATCAGTCATTTTCCGGACAAGATGAGGAGTATCAAATATGATGCTGTCTGTAAGGATCTCGTTTTTCTGGATCCGGATATCAACGTATCAGAAGCAGACTGCTTTGTGGAAAGGGACAGTATCAGGCTTGGACTGAAATCTACAGGAGTATCAGGAAAGACTGTCGAAAACATCTTGCAGGAACGCAGGGAAGGGTTCTTTTTATCCGCGGATGATCTAATGAACAGGGTAAAGCTGTCGGACAGGGAAGCAGAATGTTTAAATGATGCAGGGGTATTCCAGAATATAGGCGGACCGGTCTCTGACAGAAGTGTTCCGGTTGTAGAGGAACCCCCGGAGGAGCCGGATAAGGACCTGATACCTATGGAAGGGGTTGTGCTTAAGACAGAGGAAAAGATATCGAAAGATGGAAGCATGATCGCATCCGTAAGGATGGGCACCTCTTCCGGAGAAGTTTATGCCATGTTTTTTGCAAAGGCATATGAAAAGTATGCAGGTCTTTTAAAGGCGGATGCGGAACTCAGGCTTTATGGGGAGTACGTCCAGGACAGATACGGGAATACTTTTTCTGTAAAGGAAGCCTATCCTGTTTCTGATGATGTATATTATATTTCTGCAAAAGTATATGAAGAGGCGGTTTTTTATCCATTCAGAAGAAGGTGCGGATGTCAGCTGTTTCTGATGGAACCGTCCGGAAGGCTGGTCAATACGGGCTGTTTTTATTCATCCCGGATCGCTGACATCCAGGGGGTGCGTATGATCCCCAAAATCTGATTTTTTTACTAAATTTTTTCCATATTAGCGGCAAGGCAGCGATGCTTTGCCATTTTTTTATTTTGGAGAAAGGAGAGTGAAAGAATATGGCAATTCATAATTACGTGAGCCTTTTCGGGGTAGTCAGGACTGCACCTCAGATAAAAACAGGAATGTATGGAAGAACGGCAATGGTTGCTGTGACAGTGGTCAGAGGTGACAGAAAGGAAGACACCATGCTGCTGCGCACTTCCTTAAAATACAGCAGCCCAATCTTATTTACCCAGGATGAAGATCTGATCGATGGGATTTCCGAATGGAAGGAAAATGACGTGATCTATGCAAAAGGATTCCTTGCAACGAAGGAAGTGGAGAAGAAAGCGATCTGTCCACACTGCGGAGCAGTAAACCTGAGACGTGAGGCTTGTCAGGCTGAGAGCGTCCGGTCAGGTGGGAACATGATCTATTTCTCACCGATCTTTGCAGAAAAGGTGCGCTCGTTCGAGGAACAGGGAGAAGCACATTCCTGTGTCCTGAACCGGGCAGAGATCTCCAATACCGTATTCCTGTTAGGCAACCTCACCTGTGAGCCTATTCAATGGTACGTTGAGAAAAAACCATATACACGTTATCAGCTGGCAATCAACAGGAAGTACTGTCCAAAAGGACTGCAGGAAGTAACGGAAAGGACAGATTATCCCTGGGTGTATTCCTTCGGGCAGCAGGCGGTTGATGATTATAAGGTGCTGCATACAGGGTCTTCTGTGTTTGTGGATGGAACCCTACGTACACGAAAATATAAAGAAACCTATAAGTGTAAGGAATGCGGGGAAGAATTTGATGTTCCAGGCAGGACTATCGATGTCCTGTCCCATGATACGGAGTATCTGCGCGACTGTGATGTAGACAAGATCGAGTAGTCTTTTCATCTTATATCTCTTTTCTCATATTTTACTCATAAAAAAACGAAAGGAGAATCTAAGATGAACAAGTTTAAAACTGCATGGGATGACTACAATAAATCATCCTATAAGAAAAAAGTCCTTATGGATCAGGTAAGCATCCTGTCTGTAAAAGAGATCAATGACGGGGTCGTCTATTTATATGAGATCTCGCCCATGCTCTTAAGAGGATATCCATACGAGGAGGAAAAGACATGGAAACTGTCTAATCTTCCGGGATGGGCTATCCGGATGCTTTCCATTACCGGATTTGCATTCCGTATAGAGAAAAAGCTGTACCTGGTAGACGAACTGACATTCCGTTCCCTCAACGACCTGTTTGGATGGACAAGGAATGCATCAGAGCCTTCCATCTGGAGGGATTTCCATCTGGCGCAACTGTTTAAGGAAAGAGATTACGCGTATCTGCTTTATACAAAAAAAGATAAGTACCGTGTAGTATCAGCAATCCATAAAACAGCACTGGATAAAATTTCCGGGGATCTGTACCAGGTTGCAGAGCATTATCTGGAAGAAGGAGCAGAGGTCGTAGACTTTTTTTATAACGATATCCGTTTCCAGGTGGAGATTGCCCTTCCAAGAGAAAAAAATGGATGGAAACAGGAACTGGTTATCCGTGATTCCTGTGTGGGGCGGGAATCTCTGACCTTCATCAACGCATGGAGAAAAGAGGATGCCCTGATCTATACCGGTGTTTTAAAGCAGAAGCACCGCTCGGAAACATCCCTGGAGGAACTTATCCCGGACATCAATGAACTGATTAATTCCTGCTATAAAAAAATGGAGGTAACAGGTCTTTCTCCGAAAGAGATCCTTCAGGAAGCGTCTTCCTATGTAGGCATCAGGAAAAAAAATGCCCTGTCCTGTTTTATGGGACAATTCTTCCCGATGGATGATCCTGAACGTGCACTGGTTGCCGTCGCAAGCTTCAAAGGGGTCGGAAATGAAACCCAGGAGATTACCTACCGCAAAGGTCTTGGAAACTTTTTAGGAGGTGTGGTCAATGCTTAGGATCCTCTCAAGTTCACAGCTTGAGGGGTATGTCATCAAGGGAAGGGGCGGTCCGCCGTGGGAACTTTTGGCGGGAACCGTTGCGAAGATCCAGCAGGATGGAGAAGCTCTTTTAGTCTGTATTTCGGGTTCAAACATTGAAAATGGAATGATAAAGACCAGGACTGCAAAGGTTGTTTTTGTAGATGACTATGGAGAATACCGGAAAATGTTAAAGACCAGAGTGGTTGCCTCAAAGATCCAGATCGGTTCCTATATATCCGTACTATGTAAGATTAAGGCCCAGGAGCGTATCGCTGCGGATTTTAAATATTCCGGTTTATGGAATTTTTCCGGGTACAAAGGGAAGATGAGTGTGATCATCGGAAACACGCCGTTTCTGCGGACAGCAGATGATGGGGCTCTTATTGCAGAATTTCTGGATAAGGACAGGGCACATGAAGTCCTGTATTCCAGGATCGTCCGGTTTTCAGGAGAGGAGATCAAAAAAGCCGCTTCCCTTTACATGACCGGACAAAGCCGTTCCGTATGTATCTGCGGTCCGCGGATAAGGAACATTAAGGAAAAAACAGATGAGAAAGGATTTAAAAGCAGGGACATTTCCTACTATGAATGCCGGGCTTTTGAAACTTTACCATTTTAAGAAATTTTATTCATATTGAAGTGGTAAAAATATTATTTCATTACGAAAGGAGAAAACTATGAACAAGGTTATTTTAATGGGACGTTTAACAAGAGATCCAGAGGTGAGATATTCTGCAGGTGAGAGTGGTACTGCGATTGCGAGGTATACTCTCGCAGTAGACCGTCGCTTTAAAAGAGACGGGGAAGCAACAGCAGACTTTATCAGCTGCGTATCTTTTGGACGTACAGCCGAGTTTGCTGAGAAGTATTTCCGTCAGGGACTTAAGATCATTGTTTCAGGACGCATTCAGACAGGCAGCTACACCAATCGTGATGGCCAGAAGGTTTATACCACAGAGGTAGTAGTTGAGGAACAGGAGTTTGCTGAAGGCAAGAACTTCTCCCAGCAGGGTGCAGGCCAGCAGCCTCCGCAGAACTATGGCGGCCAGCAGAATGCGCCACAGCAGAGTGTACCACAGCAGAATGCCCCACAGCAGTCCCAGCCGCAGGGTTATGGACAGCAGGGCGGATACAATGTGCCGCAGCAGAGTGTGCCGCAACAGTCCCAGCCACAGGGTTATGGACAGCAGGGCGGATACAATGTGCCACAGCAGAGTGTACCGCAGCAGTCCCAGCCGCAGGGTTATGGACAGCAGGGCGGATACAATGTGCCACAGCAGAGTGCACCAAAGTCCCAGCCGCAGGGCTACGGACAGCAGAGTGTACCACAGCAGAATGCCCCGCAGCAGAACTATGGCGGAGGATCATTCGGAATGGGAGACGATGGTTTCATGAACATTCCGGAAGGTCTTGATGATGAACTTCCGTTCAACTAAAAGGAAGTGCTTCGGCACTTCCCTTTTTTTTCGCCCCAAAACAGGCAGTGCAGAGATTTTTGTAAAATGGATTTCAGACAAAGACAAATTCTTCACATTGAACGATATAAGAACACGAAAGGAGATCTTATGATGAAAAGCTACATAGCAATCCAGAGTACCCTGTTCAATGGGGTGATCGATCTTGTAGGATATACGGACATGCAGGGAAACATTCGACTGACCCATACCAGTATCTATGCTTATATGTCCAGAACGTTTCCGCAGATGTCCATGGAATTTGATGTCCGTTCGACGGATGTCAACCATGCGGTTGTAGTCTGCAGACTGAGATCAAAGATATTTGACGGCTCTGTAAGAACGGTTACGGAGATCGGGGAGACTTCAGCGTCCCTCCTTCCGGATAAGTTTAAGGGTTATCCGGTACAGGTAGCCCAGTACATTGCATTTGACCGGGCTGCGATCAAATATCTGGGTCTTCCAAGCAATACCTACTCAACCTTTGAACCACCGTATTTTACAGAGAATGCCATCCGTATTCCGGATCCGGCAAATTATGTCCTGGGGTTTGGGATCTTCAGGAACCGTACGGTACAGCAGGCTTTTGAGGAAGCGAAGTATAACGAAGCCTCCCATGCAACCATGAATCTGTATTTACACATTGATCCTGCAACGGAAAAGGATCCTGTCAAAAGAGAAGGGTTATATGCCATCCAGCAGTACCTGGCTCTTTACAGGTCGAGGGGGTGCCAATGACATGGAGGACATCCAGATATAAACAGATGGTCATAGATCTGTTAAAGAATAATGACACGATCGTTGTCCTGGATACGGAAACTGTCGGTCTGAAAAAGAAATGTCAGATCGTACAGTTTTCGGCGATACGGTACCGGTATGAAAAAAATCCGTTTTCCATGCGGGAAGTGGAGAGGCTGGACCTGTATATCCGTCCGGATGAGAAACTTCCGGAAAGTGCAACGAAAGTGAATGGGATCACAAATGCCTTTCTTTCGGATTACCCGGATGAAAGGCATTGTTTTCCTGTCATAAAGGAATTTCTTTCCAAGGGCGGGATCCTGGCAGGATACCGGCTAGACTTTGACCTAGATAAGATCGTTGGACTGTATGAACGCAACCATGACCGGTTCAGCTATGGAAGGTACATTGATGTATATGAGATGGCGAAGGACTGCATCCCAAGAGACAGAGTGGAAAATTACAAGCTGTTAACAGCTGCACATTATTACAGCTGCGACCGCGGACTCCGCTTCCATTCCTCCATTGATGATGTAACGGCGACACGCAGGGTCTTTATATGTACCCTGTCAGAGTACCTGAGGAAACAAGAGGATGCGGACAGTAAAATGCGGGTGCAGTTATCTTACTGTTATTATTGGGAAAATCCGAAGCGTCGCAGTATGAAACGCCTGATAGCTGTCACATCTTCCGGGCAGGTTTATTATGACCTCATAGGCGGGTTCTGGGGCACAAACAAAGATGCAATGTGTTCTGTGGATGACATTGACATGGAGCATCTGCTCAGTCAGTGTTTTAAAAAGTACAGGGTTTCTGACATGAAAGGCCTGAGCCTTATCCTAAAAGAAAAAAGAAAGGAAAAAGCGGCTGTGTAAGCCGCTTTTTTTAATGCAGGAAAGCCCGTTTGTTCTTCAGGGAGATTTTCAGGGAAAACGGGGAATGGCTTAAGACCACGCACTCGACCATCTTGTGGGTGAACCTGTAATTCGTCAGGTTGATCTCTTCCCCTTTCTGCTCTGCCTCCTCTATCTTTTCTCCTAAAATGTCAAGTATCTGCTCCACGATCTCCGTACTTACCCTGTTCGGACAGCCTTTCTCCCCATGGTATTTCTTATCATATTCCGGGCAGGCATAAAAGACGGACTTCGGACCGTTCTGGAGCCTCATGGCTATCGGTTCCTCGTGGCATCCGCAGCAGATCTTTGTAATGGACCATAGATTACGGATCAATTTGATCACCTCCTATGGCGACAATATGACTAATTTCTCATTCAAAAATTTTTTTCTTCATATTGTCAGCGATTCTAAAAAACGAAAGGAGAAAAATGTTATGAAAATTAGAATTGCAAAGGAAGATTTAGTAAAGGCATTGAAAAAGGTGATCGGAGGGATCGGAGTTGGAGGAAAGGATCTTGATTATCTTAAGATCACTGCAGACTCTACAGGTGTGGAATTTATGACCACAGGCCGTTTGCTTGGTATCAAGACCAAGGTAAGCGAACGGCTGGAAGTCAAGGAGCCCGGTGAATGCTGCACCAACTGCAGGAGAGCCCTTGAGATCGCATCCCTGATGCCGGAAGGGGAGATCACGATCCGACAGAAAGATTCCGCCCTTTTTATGGAAGCTGAAAGATGCCATCTGAAAGGAGAGGTTGGGGACCTTGAAAAAGTCCTTCCGTTCCAGGCACTTGAAGGGGAGGAAAAAAGACTTTCCCTGAATGCCTATACCTTTAAGCAGATGATCACAGATGTCCTGTTCGCCTGCTACAGAGGGGAAGAGAACCCGCAGATGTCTTCTGTTTATTTTGAGATAGCGGATTCCACCGTCCAGGTGACAGCTCTTGACGGGCATCAGATCGCCATCCGTAAAGAAGAGGTTAAACCGACAGGTATCCATGCAAACTGCATGATCCGCGGAGCCATTTTGTCAGCGATCCTTCCTTTGATCCCGTCAGACATAGAGAAAGAGGTAACTTTCGTGATCGGAGAGAACCGATTTCTTCTGGAAACCGAAACGGATAAGGTATCCGGGGCATTAACGGGCGGCAGGTTCTACGAGTATGAGAGACTGTTCCCGGATAAAAGCCCGGTAGTCAAGATAAGGGTAGATAAGGCCATCCTTATGGATACGATCGGAAGATGCGCTTATGCCCTGATGCCTGCCATGTCCGGGAATGTCCCTCAGCCGACGATCTTTGATATTGACCGTACCATTAATGTCCACATGGATGGGAAAGTAACAGTTGATGAAGAGTTAGCCGCAGATGTAGAGGGTAAACCTTTAAGGATCGGACTCAGTCCTGCGATCATGAAGGGGATCCTGAAGGCATATCCGGAGGACGAGATCGAAATGCATTTCTATGGTAAAAAGAATGTCGTGGTGTATACAGGGGATACAGCTAAATTCGTACAGTTACCTGTAAACATCCGAGACTGATCATTGAAGCAGTCCCTCATTAGAGGGACTGCATTTTTTGTAATATATTTTGAAATTCAAAATAGTGAATTCGAATTCACTTTTTTATAGAAAAAGCTGACGAGATCCCCCTGTAGTTAAGGTGCAGTGGGATTTTTTAAGAAATCTTTTCATTTATCATTTTTTCAGAAACCAAAAACGAAAGGAGAATACCATGAAAATTTTAAAAATCAAACTTGTTAACTTCCAGTCCTACAAAAACGAGGAATTCCAGATGAATGACGTTATGGTCATCCTCCGGGAAAACGGGGCGGGTAAATCCGCGTTCTTAAAAGCGCTGAATTTTGCACTCTGCGGAGAAGGCTGCGATGACGGCGAGATCATGCAGGGAGAGAAAGAGATGTCTGTTTCAATCCTCTTTGAGAACGGTCTTACCGTTGAGAGAAAAAGGAAAAGAGGGGACAGGACGATTGTCCACCGCATGGGATACGAAAAGACCAAGAAGAGTACCAAGGATGCGGTCAATGCAGAGATTGCGAAGATGTGCAATACCGGGATGTCATCCATCAAGGTGATCGCGTCTTCCAGGGAACTTTTTGAGATGAAGCCGGATGTACTGGCTGATTTTATCATGAAGCATATCCCTAACCGGATGACAGTGGAAGATATCATCTCCTATATCCCGGACATTACAGACCGGATGGAAAGTGAGATCCGGACACTGTTTCCGGCAGGTACTGAGTTCGGCCATGCACAGATACAGAATGCGTTTAATATTTTTGACGGGCGCAGAAAAGATCTTGCAAGGGAGGTCAAACTGAACAGGGCAAAGATCTCCGGATATGATTTTTCCATTCCTGTCAGGGCTTCCGGTGAGATCCGGGAAGAACTTGCTTCTGTCTTAAAAGAGATGGGAGCCTATGAGGAAAAGATACGGGCAGTCAAGGATTTCCAGACAAGGAAAACAAACAGGGAAAATACCTTGGCGAGACTGAAATCTTTGCAGGAACAGTATAATGCGATTCATGCGGTAAAACCGGATCCTGCAAGAAAAGAATATCTGGATAAGCGGGAATTGGAACTGATGCAGCAGGCTGACAGCTATAAGAAAAGTATCTGGGAATTACAGTCTGCATGCAATAACTTAAACAGGACGGTCGCAGCATTAAAAGAAGGCTTATGCCCTCAGGTCAAGGGGATTAAATGCACCCACGACTGGACTCCTGTCATCACCCAGTTTGAGTCGAATGTATCTCAGATGAATGGAAACATTGCAAGTTTCCAGGCTTCCTGTGATGCCGCGGAAAAAGAGCTCCTGTCTGTCCGGGAAGAAAAGACAGCGTATGAGGCTAACTTCAGGGCATATTCCGACAAATGCTCCAAGTACCAGGCATTCCGGGCTTTAAAAGAAAGTCTTATGCCTCTTCCGGAGGAGCCACGGATGCCGGAAGGCAACCTGGAGGAGAAAAAGGTAGCCCTTGACGGCGAACTGAACGGGGCGATCACAAGGGAAAACCTGCTTGCAGTTAAAAATGCGCTTCCGGAACAGGAAGAACAGTTAAACGTACTGGAAGCCTTGACCTCTGCTTTTTCCAAGAAAGGTTCCGTAATGGAGAACAACACAAAGGTTTATCTGGGGTTCTTTGAGCAGCAGATGAACGAATCTGCAATAAAGTTAGGTTATGTTATCTCCATGGAGATGGAGAACGGACTGCATGTCCGTATTGGCAGGAACGGAAGGACTCCGGTAGATGTGGATGCCTGCTCCGCGGGAGAAAAAGCAGTAGCGATCTTCCTGTTACTAGATCTGTTGAACAGTTTTACCGGTATCCGGCTCCTGTTCTTTGATGAAGTGGAAATGCTGGATAACAAAGTCTGGGAAGCTTTGTTGAAGCTGGTGGAAGAGAAGAAAGGCAGTTATGACCACATTGTGATCACAGGTGTAAACCATGATGATACGATGGAGACAGTTGACAGGATTTTGAAATAAGAACAGGAGAGGATATCCTCTCCTGCATTTTCAGGAAGTACAGGGAGGAAGCTCCCCGTACTTTTTTTTGTAATTGATCAAAAACGTATAGTAATTATAATATAGCTCACTTTTAAGGGAATCCGGAAGACTGAAGTGCAGGAACTGCACAGGTGTCTTGTAAAAGCTCTTATACAGCTGGTAAAGCTTTTTCTCCCGTAAAAATGTAAGCCCCTCAGGGGAACAGAAGAACCGGTACATCTCCTCGACGGAATGGAATACCATGTTATTCTTGATCGCATACTGGAGGCAGATCCCTGCTCTTACAAGGCCCTTGTTTCCATACATATATTCTCTTGGATAACGGATCTCCCCGTTTAGTACCTGCCTGTAGACTTTGATCACATATTTTGCAAAGTCATAAGGTACTTCTTTGGGATATATGAGGTATACGATATATTCTGTGTTGTCTTTTGTCAGCTCAGTTGGAAAATTTATGTAATTTAAGAGCTGTGTCAGTTTCATGGTCTCTATGACAGCCGGGGAAAAAAGCCGGTAAGCTTCCATGGGCGTCCATCTGAGAAGTTTTTCAATCGCATACCTGAATACGGACAAAGCCAGATGTTCGTTGGCTGACGGTTCATTCTGGAACAGGCGCGGCGGTATCTTTGGGAGATTCCCGATCAGGACCTGTTCGTATTCATTGATGACATCCATTTTGATCTCCTTTCTGATGATATTTCCTATAATATGCAGAATCCCAAACAGTCGAATTTTTTCCATTTTATCATAACAGCAGAATGCTGAAAATATTGAAAGGAGGAAGCACCATGAGAGAAGTACAGGATCCTAAGAGGGATATGATGAACACCATGAATGTTATCGATGCATCCGCCAGGGCAGCAGGGGCGGTTGCCTCTGCGATCGGGTATTATATCGAGACAAGGGCCCTGCAGGATAACAATGCCAAAACCCTGTATAACTACATGAAAAAAGGCGGCCAGTTAAAGATGATGGAGTGTGAGGAAAAGGGAACCCTCCGCTCCCTTATGAAATCATGTGACAAGCTGGGGATCGCATACAAGGAGTGTGTCTTTGACCGGAATGGAAAGGAGTCCTATGGTGTCATTTTTGCAGATAAAAACGAAGATGCCATGAAACAGTTAAGGACGGATTACCTGGTTGCCAACCACAAGCTGTTCCAGGTTGACCAGGATACGATCCGCAGATTTAATGCCCAGCAGGAACCGGAAAAGATCTCCGGGCTTGATTTTGCCGAAATGAGTTACATGAAAGACCGGGCAGCAAAAAACTATATGCTCTTTGCCGCGGAAAGGGAAAAGGATGGAAGGTATTCCATTTACCTCAGGACAGAAGACAAGCGGATCTTTGATTCGTTCCATGCCGGGGTGATGCAGGAAAGGAACGGTACGGGAAAAGCTGTGTATGACTACATGAACATACAGCGGAAAAACAAGGAGGATATCGTAAACCTTGTCCACGCTGCAAATGGTTCAAAGTTCTATATCTCGAATGCCAGTGGTTCCCATGTGATGATGATCAATGAGAACGGTGCCTATATGGAACGCATGGCTGGCAAAAACCCGGCTTTGGAATTCTGCGACCGCAGGGATCCGAGATTTGAACGGTTTGTCTGTGAACAGGTAGACCGCATGAACCGTCCGCGGATGTTCCGTGACCAGAAGGCGGAGAACCTTGGAAAGGAACTGATTGACCGCATCAACCGCGGACAGAAGGAACCGATGACCATGCAGGAAGCCCAGGAGCTCTTAAAAGTAAAGGAACTGAAGGGACTCCGGAAAGAAGAACTTGCAAAAATGTTCAAGAAAGAGGATCTAAACGATCCGGAAAAAGCAGAGGCTTTTTATAAGATCCAGAGGTCCATCGACATCATGCACACCAAACAGGAAGGTGTCAACATGGCACAGCCGAAAGAGTCGGAGAAAGTTGCCTTTGATGCAGAGCATGAAGCAAGGATGAGCGTGGAGATGGCAGTCGGGAACTGTGTCAGGAGTTCTTCACAGGAACTCAGGTCATTTGCTTCCCAGTATATGGACGGAAGCATCACAAGGGACCAGGTCGTGCAGTTTTCCGAACAGTTCAATTCCGACATACGTGCCACTATGGACTGGCGTGAACCATTTGACATCCCGGATTATCTTGACCAGAACGGAGATAATATTCTGGATGAATTCCAGGATCTGGATAAAGACAAGAGCCCGGATCTGGAACCGGAAAGGGACTAGGCTGCATATCCTGAATAGGAGGGAGTCAGCCGGTGCAGCCCCGGCTGCAGTTAAATGACAAAAAAAGATGACATGATGCCTGTTTACCTTGTGCTGGGAGGAGTGATGTTTATCCTGGTCCTCCTTCTTGCCGGAAACCTGGCATTTTACCAGATGTATGGTCTGGATGGTATACAGAGGGCTTTTGATGACATGATGAGGTTTAGATTCCACATCGGGTTTGACAGTGTCTATCTGAAATATTACGGGGCAGGCGCTTCCCTGTATGTGATCGCTGCCCTGCTCATATATGGGGATAACCAGAAATTCCGGCATGATGCAGCAGGTATCGAAGGCGGTTCTGCAAAATGGACTTCCAGCTACAGTGATTATAACCGGAAGCATGCGGATCCGATCGGGAAAAAGACCTGTAATGGGCCGATGAACATGATCCATTCGGAGCATGTGCGCCTGTCCCTGGAGGATAAGAAAACAAGGCTCAATAATAATGTGCTGATCGTCGGTGGTGCCGGTACCGGTAAATCACGCTTCGTTATGAAGCCGAATCTGTTACAGGAAAACTGCAGTTTTGTTATTACCGATCCATCTGGCGAACTACTGGGCAGTCTCGGAAAAGAAATGAAGAACCAGGGGTATGATGTAAGAGTATTTAATCTTGTAAATATGGGCTTTTCGAACTGTTATAATCCATTTTGCTATATCAGGGATGATGCCGGTGTTGGTATCCTTGTGGATACTCTTATTACAAATACAACTCCTCCAGAGAAGAGTGGGGGAGAACCTTTCTGGGAAAACTCAGAAAAAGCTCTTTTAAATGCCTGTATTTTTTATCTGAAGGGTTTTGCTGCCGAGGAAGATCAGAATTTCCCAATGGTCTTAAAAATGATCCAGATGGCCCAGATGGATGAGAATCCAGGGGCAAAGGGTCCGTCCAGTGTTGATGATACAAACCTTGGCAAATTGTTTACAGGAAAAGCATACCTCGAAAATGGAGAATTAAAAGAATATACAAATGAGAAAGAATCTGAGTTAAAAGCGAAAGAGATAAAGAAGTCTCAGGCTTGGAAGAATTATCAGACTTTCAGTCTGGGTGGTGTGAAGACATTGAAGTCTATCCTTATCTCCGCGGCAGTACGTCTTAATCCGTTTAACATTCCTCAAATTGCGAATTTAACTAGAAGGGATAATATTGAGCTTGAAACAATAGGTGATAAGAAGACGATCCTGTTTGTTATCATTCCGCAGGCGTATTCAACCTACAATTTCATTGTTTCCATGATGTATTCTCAGTTGTTTGATGCATTATACTATAAAGCAGAACATACGAAACCAACCCCGGATAATCCAGATGTAGAATTCCTCCGTCTGAAATACCACGTACGTTTCATGATGGACGAGTTTGCTAACATCGGAAAAATACCGGAGTTTCCTACTAAAATATCTACCATGCGTAAATATAACATTTCCTGTACAGTCGTGCTCCAATCCCTTGCCCAGATCAAGGCTATGTACAAGGATGATTATGAAACCATCATAGGTAACTGTGATACAAACATCCTTCTGGGAACCCAGGAACAGACAACTGCGGATTATTATTCCAAGCAGCTTGGATGTGCCACAATCCGTAAAAGAGGGGAGAGTGTCAGCACAGGTAAAAAGGGTGGCGGCGGCATGAATTTCGGTCCGCAGAAAAGAGAGCTCATGACCATGGATGAGATCCGTACCATGCCGCCGGACTGTTGCCTTGTTTTTGTGAAAAACGTAAATCCGTTTTATGATAAAAAATTCCCGCTGGAAAAACATCCCCGTTATAAATATACCGGCGATGCGGATAGTAAGAATATGTTCGATATCACAAAAGAGAAAGATGAGAACGGAAAGATCATCTTCTTAAATTCTGTTTCAGATACTTATGCGGATATGTCCGTTGCCCCTCCGGATGAGGGAGAGGAAACCCTTAAGGCTATTTCCATGCCAAAGAACATCGAAGATACGGAACTGGGAAATAAAGAGGAACCGGACGATCCGAAAGTAAAACTGGCACACATCATGGATCTGGATTCCAGACAGGAAGGAAGACAGTATAAGATCGCCCAGTTTAATGAGGTCACTAAGAAACTTAACATAGAAGTTGCTACTCAGAAAAAAAGCGGAAAGAAGGAACCTTCGATCTGTATCTATGTCCCACAGGTGGATTTTAATGATATCCCCATGTTTACCAGGATGGCATTTAAAAAGTATAACGCACCTGTTCTGATCTTCACAAATGATCTGACAGTGTCCCTGTATACGAGCCTGATCGGATATTATATCGATAAAAACGGCATCCTGAAAAACGTCCTCTCCTCTTCAGCAAAAGGAAAAGAAGCGTATCTTTACAGTGAAGATGAGGAGTTCAGTATCTACTGTATCAAGGACGTCGGACTTGAGTCCTACGAATCCATCCTCCAAAGCCTGCGGATGAAAGACAATGGCGCAGGGGCAGCTGCGGAGCTTGAAGATTTTCTTAATGAAATTGGAATGTGAAAAATCCGTTTAAAAATCCCGTCTGTCGGTTAAACCGGCAGGCGGTTTTTTCGTACCACAAAAAAATAATTATTCTTCATTTTACCCTTCAAATAGACATCGTAAAAGGAGGCTTTTTTTATGGAGATACCGGAAAAGGATTATGACGAGTTTGAAGGACGGTTAAAGGAACTGTCCTATGCAACTGATTATATCCCTTCATCAGAAGATCTGGTCTGTGTCATGGAAGACGGGAAACTGCCGGACAGGTTTGTGTCGTTTTTTATGTGGCTGGACATGCATCATCCGGAGCCGATTGATGAGGAAGAGAAAAAAATGCTGAAACGCATCAGGAAGATCCTTTATGCAAGTGTGGAGATTACGGAGGAAACAGATGGAGCTTTATAATAAGGAAAAAAAGAAAGCGGAAATTTCCATGCGAAAGAAAGGCTGGAAGGACAGTGAGGATTCCAGTCTGGAAAAATTCATGGAAATACAGAAAGCAAATAAGAGAGTCCGAAAGGACATGGATGCGTTGATATCCGTATCCAGGATGTTCAAGTATGATATGAAGGTCTTGGTCGGCAAGGCAGTCTATATGTTCAAGATCTTTGAGGACTGGATCAAAAGAGACAACGCAGCATCCTATATATCGGAAAAAGCAAGGGATGATGATGGCAGGGTGGTCATTCAGGCTGTAGGGATCGAAACGACAGATCCTGTCCTTGCCTTCCCATGTATGATGCCGACATTCATGCTTTACAAAGAGTCCGGAAAAGGAAAAGTATACCAGTATGTCTGGGTATTAAAGTTTCCTGTGTGCCAGAAAATGGAGTCCAGCTGTCATCTGCTGGAGAAAGCAATCGCATATCTGTGCCCGGGTGCAAAGCCGATCTATAAGACAAAAGGGATCATGGTGCCTGGTATTAAGGACGTACGCACATTAAAAGAAAAAACAGAGCTGCTTTACAATATGGAAACAAAATACTCCCTGTCAGAGATATGGGAGGAAGTTGGCAAAAGGTTCCCTGTAAGAGGACGTGCCCTGAAAGTATATATCAACAATGACATGCTGTATCGGGAAGGCCTTTCCACCACAAAACAGTTCATAGCGATCCGCAGACTAAATTCCCTCCGCAGGATGATCCGGGAGAAGAAGGATCTCAAGGATCTTGAATGGAAGCAGATGAAAAAAATCCTCTACTGGTTCTGGTGTTTTGCCATGGACGTAGGGTATGAAGATGACGAGATCATATTTCTGATCGACCAGACATTCCGCAGACAGGGGATCATCATGCCTCAGGCGTATATAAAAGAAACTAAGGCGGATTCCACTTATAAGATCAAAAATGAAACACTGAATGATGTCTTTGGTCTTCAAAGCGACGAATATTTCCATGTGCCAAAGAAAAAAATGCCGAAAGAAGAATACGTAAAACAAATGGATGACAAGAAGACTGCAATGACAAAGGCAGTTACAAGCCTGTTTTATAAAGGATTGACTGTTGCGCAGATTGCAGAAGAGCTGCATATATCCAAGCGTACGGTAATCAGCAGGAAAAACGATGCAAAGAAGTTCGGATGGATTCCGTTCAGAGGAAAATTCTTTGAGAAGTCACTCTGCTGGACTGCCTGATACGAAGAAATGTAATTGAATACTATTTTAGAAGACCTTAAACACAAAGGTCTTATTTGCGTGTCCAAAAGCAGTAATTTGCAACAGGATTTGTATGTTATTATGAATTTATTTGTTTCAACCTGCCTTTCTTTCGGCAGTAATACGTTTTTAATGATATCCAATGGTCTGTCCGGCCAATAAATCGCCTTTATTCTCATATCATAATTAAAAAAGAAGTCTGAAAATAATAGAGAAACAGTAATAGTTGTCAAAAGAAAGCAAAGTCGGAACATGTTTGTTATTTTTAGTTTTTTAAGCTTTAAAAGCCTGACGGGACGTTATGGTATTACGGTACATAGTTTATATGGACTCGGGATATCAAAGAAGCTGCTGTCAGTATGGAAGCCTAAGACAGGAGAATCAGGCGGGCTGGCAGCGATGCTGAACTGTCAGAAATCAACATGAGAAGTCAGAATTGCCAGACGAACGCAACTACAGAACATGTTTGTTATTTTTAGTATCTTGAGCTTTAAAAGAACTCCAGGGATGTCTATGTACTACAACTATTAGAATACAGAGACAGACAACAGGAGAAGTTCTGTCATTGTCAGATGAATGTAAGACAGGGATAGAGTCAACTGGCTATAAACCGTAAATCAGGATCCATCCGGATATGGCAAGTCCCAGGTTAAACGATAAGCACCGGGGGCAGGCTTCTTGAGCAACAGTGGTTTTCGTTCTGGTAATCCTGATTATCTGAAGCAAAGTCCCACAGATGAATCATCCGCGGGGTCAACAGAAGAGTCTAAGGAGTATAGATGTGCAGAGCATCATGTAATATACTGTACTACAATAACATATACCACAGGACAGTCGGAACCAATTATCTCCCGGTTCATTACAACAGAGGTTCTGCATTATCGAACTGGACAAATGGTAGACATGGGATTGTACCATGGGATCCTGTCATATTAACTTCATGTATGTAAACTCTGGCATTGATAAATCTCTGGATGTGTCAATCAGCTTAACAAAGCAAATTCCTCACAAGGTCCAGACAGAGGGGTTACTATGTTCCTACTATCCATCAGGAAAAGCGGCGGACAGGGTTGGATACTTTCCTCAATGTCAGAGTTTTATACCTCTTCGAGATCCCAGAGGAGTATGCTCCAAAGTGGGAGTTCTTGGCAAAGTTTTACGTTACTGGCTACTGAAGTCAGTGAGGTCCTTAAAGTCATCAACGAGAGGTATAGGCCATACGTAAGATTTTGGCTGCAGATAGGGTTCAGCATTCCTGTCAGTAAAAGCTTTGGTACCGTTCTCAAAGTCAGGAGTGATATCCCGTTTTGAGATTCCGACAGATGATGTTCCAGAGGGGGCAGTATATGACAAGGTTTAACGTTACTGACTGCGGAAGTCAGTGAGGTCCTTAAAGTCATCAACGAGAGGTATAGGCTGTACGTAAGGTTTTGGCTGCGGATGTTGATAAGGAATTCGATGGTCAGCAGGATAGCCAGAAGAGTTGACTTTTGATAATATACTTTGAAATACAAAAAAGTGAATTCGAATTCACTTTTTTTTCACCCTGCGACAGACATGGCAGCAGTTGTGGTTCACAGTTTCTCTTACTGTCTTGATAGTCCTTAAATATAGAACCCATAATAATGAGTGCCGGCTCAATGGTAATGGCAAGTCGTGATTCTGAATCCGGCAGCAGATGGGTTGTCAAGGGGATTATTCTGGCTCTATCCTTCCAGCTATGCACAGGGAGCCCTGGAGTCCTACTGATGAATGAGTGGATATTATCTCTATACAGACAATGGATCTGAGTGTGATATGGGATGGGTTGCTTATGTGATTCTGATCCACAATAATATACTTTGAAATACAAAATAGTGAATTCGAATTCACTTTTTTCCATGCACAAAGGAATTTATCATACCAGGTACTCCTTCTGCTCGTAAGGTCAGGAATGTCTCTGTTTATGGCTGTAGAGGAAACCGGTTCTCTCATGGGAGTGGATATCCAGTCCGCTGCGGATGATGTCCTTGAAAAATGGATGGAGGTCGTTTGTAGTGTGGCAGAAATGAGACCTCTCTTGCGTTTGTCAGCATATAGAAGCGGGTTGTTTTATGAAGGTAAGCAATGGCGATGCAGTATCCCACAGGCATGTCTGTTTTTCCTGAGCAGAGAGATGACCTTTAGTTGAACAGTGGGAACGAGTCCAAACATACAACTGGATGTGGAGCCGGGAAATCCTGAGTGTCTTTCTGCTGCGGACAGGCTTTGGAGGATTGCTTTGTGGCCGGTATCCATCAGAAAAGTTAAATCCTACTGCCGGGAGGTTCGCGGATGTTTTGGTCTGAAGAGGTGATGTATCTGCTTTATTGATCCCGAACAGATTGAGTACCCATCCGTTACTGGTTTCGTTCAGGTTGCAGGATATGAGCGTCTGGCTGGACTGAGAGGGGGCTTCTATGTATTCCATGGAAAGCGTCTGCGAATGAATTGCTCCATCGTTCAGTCTGTTCAAAGCATTATTTTTTCGTCTGATAAAATAAAACCTGTTTTGTCATATAGAGTATACGTGAAATCAATTACCAGGAGGTGGCTTGAATGCTTATACATGGAAAACTGGTACGACTGACCAGACCGCAGGACGAGGGGAACGGATATGCCATGTTCTGGTTCCTCGTTACGGAAGACATAGAGTGTAATGATAAACATCAGGTGCTCTGCCGGGGGGTCATCCCTATGGCAATCCCCGGTATCCCGCTTGAAATGGAAGTCATACAGGTAAACGGATATATTTACGACATCCAGACAGCAAAGGTCTATTCCAATACCAGGGAGAGTAGTCTGTTTTTCCTTCAGGACATTAAAGGGATCTCCCCAAAAACCGCAAACATGCTCCTGGACAGGCTGGATGGGAATATCATGAAGCTGCTTGACATGGACACAGAGGCTTTCTTTAAAGGGATCAAGAGGTCCAAGGTATACAGGGACAGCCTTATGGAAAAGCTCAGGGGTATCAACCTGACGCAGTCAACTTATGAAGAGCTGCTGTCATGCGGACTGGAATACAGCCAGATATCCAGGCTTCAGACAATTTATGAGGGAAATGCCATAGGTGCCCTGAAAAAAGATCCGTATTCGGCAGGGGAGAAGGTAGACATGGATTTCATCAAGAAGGATTTCCTGGCAAGGCATTACGGACTTTCCAGGCTGTCTGTGACAAGGATGAAATCAGCTGCAATAGAAGTACTGCGTATCAACGAATCAAAGGGAAATACCAGGATCACGATTGAAGGATATATCCGCACGTTTAATGAACTGATCAGGCACTCTGCGTGGATAAAGTCCGTTTCGTCTGTCTATCTGTTTGCAGTCATCAACACGATCCCGGAGATCATGGTCAGGGATGGCTATCTGTTCTTTAAAAGGAGGTATCTGCAGGAATACGACATTTACAAGCATCTGAACCGTATCAAGGATATCCCCAAAGACCTTGGCATCACTCTGAACGATGTCATGATGATGGAGAAGGAAAAGGGATTCCGTTACCTTGACACACAGAGACGCCTGTTTTCGTCCATGAATAAAAACAATGTGATCCTTATGCCGGGAAAGCCGGGGACAGGAAAGACAACGACCATCAGCGGTGCGATTCGTCTGTATAAGGAGAAGAATCCGAAAGCCAAGGTGTGCATGTGTGCGCCGACTGCAAGGGCTTCCCAGGTCATGAAGGAATCTTCCGGTTATCCGGCATCAACGATCCATTCACTTTTAAAGCTGATCCCTTATGGGAATGACTATCTGGGAAAAAACGAGAATGACCAGCTGGAATGCGACCTTCTAATCGTGGATGAAATGTCCATGGTGGACACGGAGATCTTCTATCTGCTCCTCCGCGCTATCCCAAACGGATGCCAGATCATTCTCTGCGGAGATCCGGATCAGATCGAAAGCGTTGGCTGTGGCTCTGTATTCAGAGACCTTTTAAACAGCAATACCTTCTGTACGGTGACGCTAAACCAGTTCATGAGACAGGATGCCCAGTCTTCCATCGTACAGAATTGTAAGAAGATCCTGGAAGGGGATCCTGACCTGATCGCCGATGAACAGTTTTTTATCGGACGGTATGAGTCTGATGAGGCTGCAAAGAGAGCCCTGCTGTATTACTATCCCAAAGATGAAGACTGTATGAAACATCAGATCCTAAGTACGACCAAGCAGGGGAAAGTAGGGACAGAGGTGCTTAACAGGACGTTAGAAGACCCCGCAGATGCAGACAGTCTGATCTATCATGATTATGTATACCGTGCCGGGGACAAGGTTGTATTTGTGAGCAATAACTATAAGGCCGGATACTGCAACGGAGATGTAGGGGTGATCACAGAGATCCACAACGGCATGACGGTAAGTCTTGGGGATGAAACGGTTTCCCTGGGAGAATACGATCTGGATGAGATCCTTCCTGCAGATGTCATTACAGTACATAAGTCGCAGGGTGGGGAATATGAAGATGTTTATGTCATGCTTCCGGAAAAGCCGAGGGTGCTGCTTACCAGAAATATTCTGAATACGGCAGTATCAAGGGCAAGGAAGAAAGTGATGTTATTTACGGTCAGAAATTCCCTTTCCATATGCGTCTCAAATGTCATGTCACATAACAGGGATACGTGGCTGTCTATTTTTTTTCAGCAGGATAATTAAAAAAAATATTTTTTATCATATTACACTGAAAAAATGTTTCTGTTTTTTCGTATCAGAAAGACGGAAAGGAGGGGAGTGTTAAAATTAACTATATCAAAGGACAGCAGGACATCAAGTCCATGTGTCTTGGACGCACATATCAATAATCTAAGGAGGATCATTATGAGCAGAAAAAAGTCAACAGGAGAGAATGAATTTGCGGTGATGCGTTTTACGTTCATCCTTCCGGAGAACATTGTTGAAAACAAGTTAAACAATGCCGTCATCAACAACATAGATTATTTAAAGGAGAGTATCCGCCAAAACGGATTAAGGCAGCCAATCGATGTCCTTCCGGAAAAAAATGGGACTACATACAGGATCATAGGCGGTCACAGAAGGTTTGCTGCCATAAAGCAGGGGATAGAGGAAGGATATGGATGGTTTTCAAAAGGGATTCCATGTGTTATCCAGCCACACCAGATTGAAAACACGATCGATGAACAGATCGTCATGTATGAGGAGAACCTGAGTAGCCGCAACTATCAGGACGGCAATTATCTTGAAGGAGTGAAAACCCTTTATATGCTATATCAGGAGAAGAGCCGTAATGATGAAGAGTTTAAAGGTTCTGCCTTAATCCGGAGGCTGGCGGAGAAACTTAATGTCGGAACCAGACAGGCGTATAAGACAGCTTTCATTGCTACATCCGCGGCTCCATGGATCACAAATGCAGTTGAGGACAGACTGCTCCCAATCGATGTAGCGGCTATGATCTCTCATCTGGATGATGATAAACAGAAAGCCCTGCATAAGATCTTCAATGAGCATCAGATGATACCGAAGGAGATTCTGAATATGTACCGTAAGGGATTCCAGAAAAAACAGGAGTCTTCAGATGATGGATCGAGCCAGGAGAATATATCAGAAAGTGGCCCACAGGAAGTAATGGAGGAGCCAAAGGAAATTCAGGCGACGTCAAAAGAGGAAGAACCTGGACATCCGGCGGTTTCTGAGCCTGAGACGCATATCCCTGTTTCTGAACCTGTGATGCATACCCAGGAGGTTTCAGAATCGGTCCCGGAAGCATCCAGACAGCAGATGCCTGTTTTGGAAGGAGTGTCCAAACAGCCAGTTGCTACTCCAGGATTCCATGTGCCGGAACCGCCAAAACCATCTGTTCCTGTTGATCTGGCAGGACAGCAGACGGAAGAGCCTGTAGCCCGGCCTGCGTTACAGACAGAACAGTATCCTAAGGAAGATCAGTCATCTACGGAACAGTGTCCGGGAGAAGAGAAAACCCAGACTGTTTTAGAAAAGAGCCATGAGGAAGAGAAAGCCCAGGCTGCTGCACGTAAGCAGGAAATCAAGGATATGGTTTCTCTTTATGACGATTCTAATTTCTTCGGAGAGAATGATATTGAAGATCCTTATGATGGATATGACAACGCCGATTATGCAGGCTATGATGATCCTGAGGAACCGGACTACGAGGATGATGTAGAAGAGGAAAGATCTGTTTGTACCCCGGTTAATTATCATGTAGATACAACTGATTCTGCGCTGACCGCCTTGGCATGGTTTTCCGAAATGGTGGACAGAAATGGTGCCAGTGAACAGGAAATGGCATATGTAGATACGATTGTAAAGATGCTTGCAAAATTCTATTTTCCTCATTTTGTCAAACAGGGCTATGTGGATGGCAAAATGAGAGACACTGTTAAAGAGATCGTGGATATGATGTCCGGTCTGGTATGAGTATCAGGGAGGGAGTTTTCCCTCCCTCTTTTGGAGATTTGGATTATGAAGATGATAGGTAGATTATTTGATCTGTATACACAGGCGATGGATAACAGTTTTCTTGATGTCCGCAGCGTCGGCATAGACCTGCTCTTTCTGTCTGTGTTTACGGCGGCTGTATGTTTACTGCTTGGTTTTCTGCTGGGAAAGATATTTAGGAGAAGTCTGTATAAGACGGTTTTTCTCCTTGTGGCAACAGGAGTATCTGCCTGCCTTGAACCCATCATGAGAAACCTTCCTTCTTATGTTCTGAGATTAAGGGAGATCTTAGATAACGTGAATTATATTATGAGTTATAAGGACAATCTCAGCCCTTTTCTTGCGGCGTTGGGGCTTACGTCGGAAAATGCGTCAAAGGTAAAAAGCATCATATATTACATGAACGGTTCTGAGTGGAAAAAAGTTGAGACCGGGACGGGTTATATGAACTGGTATATGGAAGGGATACACAGGTCGTTAGACAGGACGGTCAGGATATTCGGGTTCCATGTCGGCAGGACAGGATATGAACAGGGGTTTGTGGCAGCTGCGCTTCTTATCAGTGTATTTCTGGCAGGCGTGGCATTTCGTGTATTCCATATAAGGAAAAGGATATGGAGACTTATTTTTACGGCTGCTGTGTTTGTTGGAAGTTTTGTTTTATGTGAAATACTGAGTTTCGGTACGATCCTTTACTTTGTTTTATCACTGTCCGTCCTGCTGCTACTTCTGTATTCGATTAACAGTATCCGGGGGCGGTTTAAATAGCAGGTCAGGAGGGAGAATTTTGGAAAGATTATTTGGACTTTTTTACATCATATCAATCCCGTTGTGGATCGTGTATGTATGCATTGATTCTATAGACAAGAACCTGTTTAAGAGGAGAAAGAGGTATATTGTATTTCATGAACTGGTATTCCTCTCTTTAGGCATATGGGCTGTACATGAAAACAGTGACAGGAGCTGGATCATTCCGGTCGTGGTCGTGGCAGAGATCCTGGTATTCTTTTTATACGATCTTATACGAAAGGGGTTCCGTTATATCTTCAGGGGACTCAAGTTTTTACTGTTTCCGTTTTATTATACCATATGTCCCAGAAATATAAAGAAGATGAACCGGAGGCTTTACAGGGATGCGACGGGTGAAGATCCTGAGGAGGAATGGGAGCCGTGGAATGAACCGGAGGAAGAACTTGGGATAGAACAGAAAAATGAGTACCATACGGATGAGGAGGAGATCCGGGGTATGCTGATGGCAGATCATATCTCCCTTAAGAATGCCTTATACGTGTTCGGGTTTAAGAAGATAGGGGAAGTGACTGCGGAGGATTTGAAGCTCCGATATCATTACCTGGCAAAGAGGTTCCACAGCGACAATACGAAAGAAGATGAATGTATCATGAAGGGCATCAATATCGCCCATGAAAAGCTTTTGAATTTTGCAAAAAAATGATTTCTGTCAAGGCACTTACGGTGCCTTGTTTTTTTTATGTTTTCCCGTGTTCATCATATTATTGCTGGTCCTGTTGCGACCTTTTCTGGCTTTTGCTGTCAGGTCCAGGGATCAATTTTACATAGAAAGGAGAGATATATGGATGTCTAAAGGTTCTAAAGCTCCTTCAGGGAAAAAACAGGTTGACCAGAACGGATCGTTTATCCGAAAAGGGTCATCTGGACAGGACGGTTTCAGCCAGGGCTGGAATGAAGGGTTCTCAAGGAAGCCGGATAAGGATCCTTCAGAAGATTTTTCCTATACGGGGCTAACGTCCACCCCGGACCAGATTCCGGGAACCGAAAAAAGTACTCCTCCGTCTTCCGGTTTGAAAGTGGAGCCATCGTATTCCAATTTGACAAGGAATGCTACGGATTATCCGGCAGATATATCCCGGAATACGGAAGCATCACATGCAGAGGACTCAAGGAATGCTGCTTCCCCTCCCGTAAACGGTCTCAGAAATACGGATTCCCCGGTTACAGATTCCCGTTACCAGAGCGAGTCCAACCAGATAGAAAGTGATGCACAGAGGGCATGGGAGGAAAAACAGGCCGGGCGGACGGATAACAGGGATTCTGCCCCGGATGCTTTCAGTGATCCGGCAAATGAGTTCAATCCTTTCAGGGATAGTGGAAGACAGGAAGAGGAAGGGCCATATACCGGAAATATCAGGAGTACGACCGACGCATCACGTGCAAGTTCCACTACGGATGCAGGTTCTAAGGTCGTTGCTTCTGCCGGATCAGGAGGCAGTATCGGTGAAAGAAGTGCAGCTGCATCGGCAACCGGGGCTACGATCATTTTCAATGCTCCTCCGGGAGGAAATAATATAGGACATATGGCCATTGGAACGGTGACGCGTGGTGGAAAAAGAGTCTTCACTTCGGCGCTCCCTACCAGCCAGATGAAGCAGACTCATACCGGGTACGGAACGTCTGTCGCATATAATACTGTTGGAAGATATATCCTGATACCGGGAGTAAAGACTGCCTACAACAGGGTGAGCGGAGTGTCGACGACTATAGTCAGCAGGGTAATGCTGCATAACATCCGTAAAGACGGTTTCTTTGAGTCCCTCTACGCACATCCGGATTTCCGGAATGCAACGGCAAAGGCTCTGAGGCAGAGGATGGGGCGTAATTATGTCACCGTTGAGCAGTTTAAAAATACAGGCTCCAGGCTTACGGCAAAAGGCTATGGTACGGACATAAAAGATCTTAGGAAAATGTTAAAAAGCGGTTCCATTGCAGAAAAAGATAAAGCGTTAGTTCAGTCCTATATCCGGATGAGCGGGAACATGAGGAAGCTGGATAAGATCGTAAATCCGACCAATGCAAAAGGCATCAATAATTATTACGGCGTTGTAAAGCAGTCCCTTCGGGAAAGAGGGATTGAACCCAATGCGAGAAAACTGAAAAAGTCATTAAAGAAAGGAAAGTTATCCGGAGAAGACAGGCTGTTAGCACAGGCTTATCTCGGGATCAACAATATCCATAAGCTTTCTGAGTATAACCGGGTTTCAATGAAAGGTGCTGCGCGTTCCCTGAAAAGAGGCGGGGCGCGGCTGGTGCGAGACTTTCGGCGGAAACTGAAGCAGATGATGCGCCAAACGGAAAACAGTACCATCGAGGGAATGATGTTTACCTATACTATGGCAAGAAGGAGCCTGAAAGTAGCCCGGACTGCGATCAAGCCCGTAAAGGCTGCAGGGAAGGTTGTGGGGCGTTCTCTCAGACAGGCTCATCAGATGACCAAAGCCGGAACCATGATGGCAAGGGCATCCGGTAAAGTGGTCACCCCGGTGATCAAACAGACTTACAAGCACCAGATGAAGAGTGCGATAAGGGGAGGTACGAGACTTACCAGAAAGGTTATCGGTTCCGTGGACAGAGCCGGGGCCAAGATCGTTGCTAAGGGCTCTGCCAGGGCTGCAAAGATGTCCTCAAAGGCAGCTGCGAATCTAGTAAAGGTATCTTCAAAGGTAGTTGCAAAGGTAATGGTGGTCGTCACCAAAGCGGCGATGTATGTGGTCAACTTTCTTATTTCCATTGTTTCCACATTACTGTCTATAGGATTCCCTCTGCTCATCATACTTGTGGTGGCGGCAGTGATCATTGGCATCATCCTTGCCATATTCTCGTTTAATGGCGGGGAGATGGAGGAAAGCGATGATTCGGACACTGTGATGTTAGTAGGACAGCAGTATGTGGATGCCCTGGACACCTGTCATAATCAGTTCAAGAATTATCTTGAAAAACTCAGCTCTGATTCTTCCTATGAGACTGTTACGATCAATTACAGGGATGAAAAAAACGAAACGGTCTATAAAGACTGGGAAAATGAAGTTGGTATGGTAAACGGGGATAATAATATCAAAGAGTGTCTCTGCCTGATGTCAGTGTTATTTGACTTTAATCTGGAAGAATATGTCCCCAGTCCACTGACTGATGAGATTCGGTATGCAGACCGTGAGAAGCTTTATGAGTTCATGGATCTTTACGATATCGACAAATCGGAATATGACGGCACATATCAGAACCTGATCAGATCCTATCTTGTGGGAATTTTTAATGGTTCCCATGATGTGGAAAAAAATGTTACTGTTACATACTGCGGAGGATGCACCAGCCGTAAAAATGCTGACGGAGAGGATGAGTATTACTGTCCGGGACACCGTCATCTGGATGTTACGGTCACCACGTATTATTTCGACAAACTCTTCAGCTGTGCATTAAAACAGACCTGTGCGTTAGATCCGTTATCCAGTACCCTTGTAGGAAGCAATAACATTGAAAAAGTGTGGTTTGGACTTATCAATGCCGGGTACTCAGAAGAGGCAGCTGCCGGTGCCATCGGAAATCTTATGTGGGAATCCGGAGGCGGTCCTAACGATATTGCCCTTAATGCAGTGGAGGATAATGGAGAAGGTGTTGGTATGTGTCAGTGGTCATTTGGCCGAAAAACTGCATTCCTTCAGTTCTGCAACCAGCAGGGGGTTGGATGGCCGAACAATGATATTACAGTGCAGTTCAACTTCATGCTGCAGGAACTTCAGGGCGGAGACTGGATGTATGTCGGACATGATTATGGCTATTCGAAAAATACCAGGAAGTCACTGGAAGAATTTAAAAAGATGACAGATGTGGAATATGCTACTTATGTTTTCTGTGCAAACTTTGAACGCTGCGCAAAAGAACCTTTAGCTCATATGGCAGAAAGAGTCCAGTATGCCCAGAATGTTTATGCAAGCTATCATGGCAGGTCACAGAGTGCAGGCGGAGGCACCGGGGAAACACTTCAGCCCGGACAGAAAACGGTATCCCTTGGAAACTTTATGCTTACTTATTACTGTGGATGTTATGAGTGTAATGAGGGTTACAACGATGCACAGGGAAGACCCGTTGGCTCACTGGGTAATCCGTTACAAAAAAATCACTCAATAGCAGTTGATCCGTCTGTGATCCCGTATGGCAGCAAGGTACTGATAAACGGTATCGTATACACAGCAGAAGACTGTGGGGGTGCGATCAAAGGAAACCATATTGATATCTATATGGGAAATGATGCAAATTCCCATGCGGAATGCAATAGGTTAGGCGTAAACTATGCCGAAGTATTTTTAGTTAAATAGGAGGTGCGGAATGAAGAAAAAACATGTTTTGATCTTATTTACTGTTCTGGCTTTATCTGTCACCTCAGTAATGAAACTGATTCCTGTTTCAAAGGTAGCGGCAAGCAGCATCCTTGGAGGAAACAAAAACGAAAGCATCCTTGATAAGCTTACCCCTACCCCGGAACCGGGGAAATCTGATAAGAATGAGAAGGATGACTCCAATGTTCTGGGAGAAAAGGATTCCCTGTCTACGAACATGACGGATTCACTTACAGACCTTATGAACAACCTGCTTTCCAGAGTCGGGGATGAAGAATATTCCCTGCTCACGAAAGTTTTATCCCAGACGGATGACGATCTTATTGAGGATGACAGTGATACGGACGACGGGGATAAGGATAAGGATGATGAGAAAAAGGCGTCCATAAACCGGGTGGTCTATATCGGGGATTCCCGTACGGAAGGACTCAGGGACGTCAATTCCGATTCGAAAAATACTTTTATCTGCCTGTCAAGTATGGGATATGACTGGATGTTGAGTACTGCTTTCCCACAGGCAGAGTCTTATGCCTCCTCCGGTACCGCATTTGTAATCTTAATGGGAGTGAACGACCTGTACCACCAGAACAGCTATATTTCAGCGATCAACCAGAAAGCTGCGGAATGGAAGAAAAAAGGTGCAGTTGTCTATTTTGCATCTGTAGGTCCGGTACAGAATGACCCCTACACTTCGAATAGCGAGATCGAATCTTTTAACCGTGCGTTAAAGAACGGACTCAGCTCAGATGTAGGGTATATCGACCTGTATGGAGAGCTTAATAAATCCGGTTATCAGACAGTTGACGGAACCCATTATACAAATGCCGTATCCAAGAATATACTGTCTTTTATCGGACAGCAGGTTGCGCTGGGCGGATCGGGGAATTCTGACCCGTATGCCACAGATGGCAATAAGGTCTGGTGGTGCCGTAATAACAAGGAGATGGCTCTTCTTGAATATAAGGTATCAGACTGGACGAAATTTTCCGGGCTGGATGTAAGCTTAAGGGCAGATACAAAGATCGAGGCAAAACTGTCCGATGAGATCAAAAAGTATGAAAAGGAACTGGAGGCAGCAGCCAAAGAATATGGATTTGAAGCCTATGTTGAACTGTTCAAGGCTCTTGCAGAACAGAGGCATTACGATGGGAAAAAGGATGATATCTTTAATATGTCAGGGACATCCCTGAATCCAAACCCGGATAAAACCCTGAGCAGGGCTGATTCCATTGAGCTGGCGGCGGAATTGTTTTCTGCCTGCATCACGGCAACGACAAAAATTGATAAATCCGCAATCCCTCCGGCTCCCTCTGATGTAGACGGGCTGAGGGTTATCCTACAGGCTTTTGAGTTTGAATCGGATGGCTTTGTTGATTACTGTAAAGGGGAGTATTCAGAGGATAAGGCTTTAGAGTATGCAAAAACTAAGTCTGGGAACAAAGAGAGGACAGATGCGAATGAGATACAGCAGAAAGGTAAATGGGATTTTAAAGACCAGAAATATCCACCGAAAGTTTTACAGTTTTACCATGTTCTTGGGTCTTCTGGAGGAATCGGAACGTATCCTGCGAACGGAATGAAGATTCCGCATTATTTGCAGACAGATTATGCAAATGTGCCATATGGCAGCAGCAATATAGCCGCATGTGGCTGTGGCCCTACAAGTTTTGCAATGGTTGCCAGTTACCTGACAGGAACGACGATCACTCCTGCAGATGCGGTTGCCTGGTGTGGAAACTCCTATTATGTCTGGGGGGCGGGAACTAGCTGGTCTTATTTCGAAGCAGCTGCGAAACACTTTGGCTGTGGGGCTGTCAGGGAGTCGTATGATGCTAATGAGGTATTGAAAGCTTTATCAGAGGGACATCCTGTTATCAGTTCGCAGCATGCCGGGCTCTTTACAAGAGGTGGACATTTTATTGTGCTCAGGGGTGTTGAAAACGGAAATAAAGTCCTTGTAAATGATCCGAATGACAGTGAGGCAAAGAATTATATCAACCGGTCTTTTGACATGGCCTCAGAAGTCGATATAACAAGTGATGCTTATTTTATTTTTGAAAGCACTGGGCCTTCGACCAAATAGTGCTGCGGATTGATTTCCTGTCGGGATAAGACAGAGAAAGGGGGGTTAAATGTTTAAAAAAAGGATATTTTGGATGATTCTAATTGGATGCGGGGTAGTCTTTCTGACAGTTCATCATTTCAGTCAGAAAAAAACAGATCCGTTACCGGAAAAAGAAACAATCGAAGTAACAGCAACTCCGGTTCCCTCTGAAACGGAAGAACCAGAGCAGGAAGAAGACGTGAAAGAGATTGTCTTTGAGGATGAAGGTATGGATGAAGTGATGTCTTCCCCAGAAGAAGAGAAGCTGCAGGATGAAATCCTTACACTGATAAAAAAGTCAGGGGTACAGGGGATTGATTCTGCTACATACCTTAAAGATCAGACGGTAGAATTAAATGAGGATGATACCTGTTTGTATTTCCGTCTTTCTGATGGCTCGACGTTACCAGTCTGTTACAGAAAGTCCAGTGATAAGTTTTACCTTGGATATACAGAAGTTCCGAAAAAGGGCGAAGAGAAAAATCTTCTTTCCGATGATGCCTATTTAAGAAACGAGGGTGGCTCCAAGTAATCAGAAAACCGGTTTTTCATTTTTTGAAAACCGGTTTTTCTCATATTATTTGGGAAAATTTAAAGAGAGGAGAGTTTGATTTTGATTGATACAAAGACAATAAGGACACAGCAGGAGATCATTGCCAAACGGAACATGGCACTTCCTAAAAAATGGATCCTTGGTATTGATGCAGGGTTTTCCAGTTTGAAGGGATTTGCTCCGAACAAGTATTTCTGTTTTCCGTCTTTTGCCCACAAGCTTGATTCTGAACTTCAGGTTGTAAATGAAAAGGATATTCTGTACCGCGACGAGAGCGGGACATATCTTGTAGGGGCATCTGCGCAGAACCAGATCGGTTCGGATGATACAAATGAAACGGAAACGGAACTCTATGCAAGAAACCGTTATGCAAATAAGAAATTCAAGATTGTGATCGCTACCGGCATGGCACTTGGAATTAGTGAGAATCTTTATGGAAAAAAAAGTGATGAGCAGGAGATCGTCGTTCAGACGGGGCTTCCGACCGCTTATATCACAAAAGACAAAAAGTCGATCATAAAAGCATTTTCTGAACATTATGTATTTGAATTAAAGATCGGGACAGGAAACTGGAAAAAGTACGATATCCAGGTGAAACCTGAAAATGTAGCTGTTATGCCTCAGCCTGCTGGCAGCCTTTATTCCGTAGTGATCGATGAGACTGGGCATTTTCTTCCGGATACAAAAGAATTCTTTTTGAAAAATATCCTGATTGCAGACGTGGGTTTTGGCACCTTTGATCCGTATGGACTGATCAACCGTAAATTGGTGCTGAAGGAATCCCTGTCCAATATTGGCATGAGACGTATCCTGTCAGAGACATCTGCTTTATTAAGGGATTTATACGGAGAGGATATCCGGGTTCCTGCAATGCAGAAGTTCCTTGAGAAAGGATATGTTGACGTTCTGGATGAAGAGACCATGCAGTCGGAGTCCGTACCGATCGCTCCTTTGGTTGAAAGGGCGAGCGAGATGGTATTCCAGGAGGCAGTGGCTTCCCTGAAGAACATGACTAACTATATGAGGGACTATGATATCCTGATCCCTACAGGAGGCACCTGTTCTTTATGGATGGATAAGTTTAAGGAACATTTCAAAGGAATGAAATCCCTGACGGTTATCCCAGGAAACCGGAATGACAAGCTGCCGTTACTATATGCAAATGTCCGCGGGTATTTCATGTTTTGCCACATGAATTCTAAGGCAGGTGGTTGATTTGAAGATACGAATTCGATTGTATCACTACCACGATCTCGATCTGGTGTCTCTTTACAGGGAAGGCAGGATATCCATCCCAAAAGCAGTGAAGCTCACATTGAATGCATTTGCCCGTAAACGTTATGTCAGGCTGGAGACAGTCGATAAGAAATGTGAAAAGATTGCCAAACCGGTATATATGTTTAACATCATCTTAGATGAGAAAAAGGACAAAGATGCCATTGATCTGTTGAATAAGATAGACAAGGGATACCGGAACAATTTTATCAAGCAGCTGCTCAGGGTATATCTGTGTTTTGTCCTTCCGGGCTGTTATACGGCACAGGAAAACCTGGAGTATTTTGCAGAACGGGAAAAGGGAATTTTTGGGGAACGCGAAGTTGTCCCGGCTCCGATCAGCAGATATGTGAGAGAAAAGACTTCCGAACAGAAACGTGTGACGGAAGCTCCGATAGAAGTTGGAGGAGTTGTTATAAAAGATCTGCCTCCTGAGAAACCGGAGGACGTAAATATCCCTGAAACAAAAGGCTCTTTTGGGAATTCCAGGGAAACAGATCCTTTAAAGGAATCTCCGAATGAGGGGATGGAGCCGGAGGTCCAGGAAGATACTTCCTTGCAGGATTCTTTGAATGATGAGTTGGCAAAAACTGGTAACTCAAATGATGAAGAGGAATCTGAGTTAATGGGTCTTTTCAAAAATATGGTGATATGATAGAGAAGGAGCAGATTTCCGTTCCTGCAGACAAACCTGGTGTTGGGTGATATGCTCAGCACCAAATTTGTCTACAGTCTGAGAGATTCAAGTTTGGTGAGCTATTCTCTTTAATTAATGCATACTAAAAAATCAGGAAGGAGATGTTCTTATATGAAAGACAAATGTAAGATTCGTGAAATTGTAAAATCTCGTATGGAAAATAGATACATGGTTCGAGAAATTCTGATAGCTCTTTGTATGGCTGTCTATGATCGGAGATATTTAAGACCATTTAATTTCGGCAATAGGATATGGACAATCCATCACTGTACAGATTATTATAAAGTTCATGCTCCTATATTAAATGCAGCAAAGCATTGCGTAAAACACTGGACCATAGCTATCATTCACGGCCAGCTGCCGGATACTTTTGAGGGCATTGAAAAGTCAAAGCATTATTATAAGGTATGATTTGCGATGATTTTAAGAATATCTTTACATGCTTTCTGATAAGCTTGTTCCTTATTCATATCGTCTGGATACTGCAAAGGGTAATTGTCTGATAAAATATCAATAGCGTTTAAAAAAGGAACCAAGTCTTTACCAAGTGCTTTTTTGTATATTTTGATATCATTTGAAAAATATGACTGGACAATTTTGTGCCAAGGGATTAGCTTAGTCAATTCGTCTATTGCGATAAACATCGAAGAATACGGATGAAGAGCTTGTTCTTTTTTGGGAAGATCTAATATTTCACATGTTATTTTCTCTGTAATTGCCTCATTTAGATTACGAAACTTTGAGTTATACTCAATCCCTAGATAATCTTTTCTGAATAATCTATGTTTTACAGATTTTTTGTGAATATATTCATGCAGGAATAATCGCTGTGTGACTTTGGAATCTCTTAATACGATCTTCCCTGTTTCAATGTCGAATTTGCCCGCTTTGTCCTGTAAATCTTCATTTTGCCCGAAACATTGATTTTTTGTGATGATCTGTATCCCTTCATTAATATCATCACAATTTTTGGATATGTCATATTTCTTAAAAAAATCATTTGTTTTATCGATTAGCTTATTTGTTATAATCTTATCCCAAGTATACAATTCTTTTTCCTCTTCTGTAAATGTAATGTTTTATCTAAGTGTACGTTTATTATTCATTGTTCTTGCTTATAATCAGGCAAAAAACAAATCTTCTATATATATTAAAATGATAGCATTATTGTTTTCAGAATTCAACGATGTATTTTTTCGTACAAAAATATCATTATTATAAATCATCTTATACTTTCGATGTAGAAAATTGAGAAGATGTAATGCTTCTGAAGAATCATTAAGTAAAAAAGTGAATTCGAATTCACTTTTTTGAGAAGAGTATCAGAAATGGTACTCTTTTTTTCTGCTTAATCTTCTAGTATTTCTGAAAAAGCTCCATAACCAAGACTTTTTCTTGTTTCTTTTTATTTGTGCCATTTTTTAAAATTGGAACATCCGCGGAGATTCCCGTCACAAGGATTTCGTCTCATTCTGAAAATGTCTGTTTATCCGCGGAGATTTCCCAGAGTAATTCTCCGGTTGCCAGAAAAGATCGAAAACCGAAACTGTTGCGGAGAATCCTGACGATCAACCTTTCTTTGTAGCCTGAATACTATGAAATACACTGGAGGTTTGCAATCTGCGGATAATGAATCTGCCAATGGAGTTCATCCGCACTCTATTCTTATTAGAAGTAAAACAGATAATTCCGCGGAGAATAACGTTTCCGCCTGATAGTCTCTGTTATTAAGAATCGCAAGCAGAGAATCCAAAACTTATAGAAGAGTACCCGAATCATTTTTATCTGAAACCATAATTCATTAACTTTAATGCAGTTATCCCGTATCCCTCTTTCTTTTTCTCCCATTTCTTTCTTTTTTCTAATCCCCTTTTTTCCGTACCAGTTTTTTACAGCCCCTGTCTATGCTAAAGTATAACCATCAAATACAACATAAGCAATTGATTTTCTAAGCCTATGTGGTATAATACTATTAACCTGGATTCGGGCTTGGATCGTCAGTCGGCTGGATGCCGCGGAGAATATTTTTATATTCAGTATAAGCCCCGAATCGCATTTTCTAATTATAAGAAAGGATGTTGTTTTATGAAGAAAAAAGTGATTTCTATGTTACTGGCTGTTTCTATGATTTCTACTTCCCCGATTTATGCCGCGGAATTCTCAGATGGAAACAGTGTTATTGTGAATGATGCTGATGCTGTAAATGGAACGGATGCTGATTCTGCAGATTCCGCAGAGATTCCGGATACTTCTTTATTTTCTTCTGATGCTGTCGATGGTGCGGGTGTTGTAAATGACAGTGTGGACGCTGGAGAGGATTCCGCGGAGAATGCTTTCTCTGACCAGGAGGTTCCGGATGTGGATGACGGATCAGGTAGTGGGGTGGATGCCGCGAAGATGTTTGGATTTGTTAATGGTGTGTATGATTATAAGCTTGATTTAAGATCCTCATACAAAATAAGTGCGGTAGATCAGGCAGCTTTGAAGATTATATCTGAGGCAGGAATAACAAGTCAGAATACCGATCTTGAAAAAATTTGCATGATTATGGCATGGTTTAGAAAAAATACTTCTTATAGTAATATAAATGAGACAGAGAACCAGTCTCCTTATGGTTCCTTGGTTTTAAGGAGATCTGTTTGTGCTGGCTTTGCAACAGGACTTTCTGTTTTATTAACAAAAATGGGAATTACGAATTCTGTTGAAGCAGGGGATAATTTTCAAAGCGATGGTCATGCATGGGTAGAAGTAAAATTGAATAATAAATACTATATACTTGACGCTACAGCAACATGTTATAATCCAGGCAGTTTTTTAGAAGATTACAACGGATTCTGGTATAAAGCTGATGGAATGTCATCACATAATGTTTGTGGAAGTGAATTTTCTAGTAAAAATATTCCAGCGTCTAACGTGAAATATTTGGGAGCAAGTGGTAATGACTTATATGTTAGTACAAATGCAGGATATTATGTAAATGAAGGAACGGGATGGAACCCAATATCTGAACTTCCAAGTCAGCTTTATGGATCTTCGGATTTTTCAATATCTACTGAGATAGATAACATTATTGGAGATGGATATCCTGTTAAGGATCCTATCTTAAGCGGAAGCAGCCGTACAACTAGATTCTATATTTCAAATCCGGGAGCTGCGGAAAGTCAGGAAGCTGCGGAGTCATTAAGCTGTAGAGTAGACAACGACCAGATTGCGTCTGCGAAAATAACGGCAAGAGGTAAAGGATGGGTGGATGTTACTGTGACAGGAAAGTCTGCCGGAACAACCACTTTAAGCGTTTTTGCTCCAAACGGAGTTACAGGTACGCTTCCGATAACAGCCTTAAATGCTTCCGTCTCAAAGGCTCCTGTGATTCAGGCTCATGTAAAGAAAAACCTTCCTTTTGTCTATTTGAAATGGGATCTTACAAAAGATGTCCTTAACAATGCAAATAGTATGGGATACCAGATCATGGTGGGCGATCCGAAAACCGGAGAGTATACTTTGGATAATGATGTAAGATTAGATGAGTCGGATTTCGAAAAAGATTATTTTGCATCTGCCACGATAGGATTTGGAGATACGAAAAAAGTGAAAGTCCGCCTCTATGAAAAACTGGACGATGGTACCGTATCTTATGGGGACTATTCAAATGAGCTGACTGTTTCCACTACACCTGGATATGTCAGAATGAAATCCGTTTCCATGAAAAACAATAAGGCATACCTGAAATGGTCTAAATCAGAAAATGCTGACGGATATGTGGTCTACCGTAGGATTGGAAAAACTGGAAAATATAAAAAGATTAAGACCATTAATTCCGGAAATACCTTAAAATACACAAATTCAAAGCTAATCAATGGTAAGAAATACTGCTATAAGGTTAAGGCTTTCCACGTAACCCCGGAAGGAAAAAAACTCTACACGAATTGGTCTAACGTTATAAGCCGTACTTGTAAATAAAGAAAAAAGTGAATTCGAATTCACTTTTTCGGGAAAAGAGTATCAGAGATGATACTCTTTTTTTTATTTTCATCATATTAGATTCGTCCATTCTGTGATGAGGTTTATGCAAAGCTTTAGGTATGTGGAATTATTTCTAAAAATACTGATTTTGAAAGCGTTAAAAAGCAAAAATCATTTTTTTTCTTTTTAATCATATTAACCTTGTCCAAATTATGGATAAGAAATTAGAAAGGAGGTTCCGGCGGATGAGACATAAAACTGGCTCACCGCCACATGACAAAACTGCGTTTGCCATGGGAGCCCTTTGGGGAAATAAGTCACCGCCGGTACGATTTATTGGCGGAAAAGTAAACTTATTTTTTGAAAGGAGCTCTTTATGGAAAGAAAGAAGAAAAGCGCGCTGTGTAACAAGGTGATTTCCTTGTTTACATCTCTTCTTATGGTACTTAGTACCATTATTGGGTATATCCCAACTTCTGCAGTCAGTGTTTCCGCTGCAGACAGTTATCCGTTACAGGAGATCTCTTCCGGAACCAAGCTCTCATCGTTGAGAAAGTATAATCCGAAAAGCGATATCCTTATTAACCCTACCCCGGATAAGATATCTGGTTATTCAACAAATGATGATTTTGATAAAAATAAGGATGGTTCTTTATGGAAAGATAAATCTGGAAGATATCTGCGTATTAGAACAAAATCTGGTTTTGCAACTTTTGACGGCAAGCAGTGGACTGTTCGTAAAGACCAATTTCATCCAACTATTACTTATTACAAGGCCGGATATGACAAAAAAAACAAACAGTATTACAACCTGACCATGCGTGTTGAAAAATACGAGTCTGACGGTTATATCTGGTACATGGCTGATAGTAGTACAAGGGATAAACAGTATTCCAAGATTACCACAAAACCGGAGTGTCCGTATATTTATATTGACACAAAGAAGTCATCTGTTGGTATTTCTGGGTTAAAGAACGTGCAGTGTAGTTTTACCTGGTCTAAATATACAGAGGACAATGGTTCAGAAGATATCCCAGCTGATCAGGCTGCAAAATTAAATTCTTATATTACTATCAGAGACCTGGATGATGGACAGGCAATGAAGATTGCAGGAAATCAGAAGGGTAACCTTGACGTATATAAACTCAAAGGTTCTAAATTTATTACCGAGCAGGATGGATGGTATGTTTCAAAAAGTGGTGAAACAACTTCCCCCAATGATAAAAAATCATGGGTTCAGGCATTATTGACAGGAAGTCCGACATTTATCATGTGGTTCCGTGCTAATGAGCCCAATAAAGTTGTACATGATACGGAATATAACGAGCAGTGGGGTATGCCTGCGAATACTTGTTACAGCTGGAATAAAAACAATGCCGGTATGATCTCTGGTAATTATTTTGAGTATACCGCAGAGTCTTTAATCAATATTATTCCAGATCCAGAGCCAACTCCTACTCCAGGTGGGGATCCAGAACCAAACGATCCTTCAATCGAGAAAGTAGTAGTCCAGAAGGGCGGTTCTTACGATGATGCATACAAAGCTGCATCCCCGGAAGATGCCTTTGAGATCAACGATTATGATGATTACGATTATCTGATCAAAACAGCAGGTCCGGGAGCTGAAACAGATTCCTACGAGATCGTGGATACCCTGGAAGACTGTTTGACAATTGATGATACTCATCATATCACTATTACTGATAAGGATGGCACGAACGTGTCCAATGACTTTAATCTCTCGATTAAAGGTCAGACTATTACCGCTTCTGCAAAAGCTGACTATATGAAGTCCAGTGATTTCAAGAAAGCTGATCAGGAGTTTATGGTTCGCCTTACCGTACACAGAATCAAGACAAAAGATGTTTATACCTTTATGGCACCATGGATCGCAAATGATCCGGAGAACACAGGATATACCTTCTATGTTCCGAATGCGTCTACTGTACGGTATCGTGTCAAAGATGCTAAGGAAACAACACAGCTGGATTCTGAGCCATGCTGGGTAACCGATGAGATCAAGTGTAAACTGACAGTGGAAAAAGATGCGAAATATGATGACTGGAAAGTCGGAGATGAAGTATCTTACTCTGTTGAGGTGACTCAGACAAAACAGGATGGATATGCAACAAATGTTGTCGTAAAAGATACTGATATCCCTTCAAGCCTGAAACTGGTGAACAATGGATGGGAAGTATCCGGACCGAACAGCGGAACTATTCCTTCAATGTCTTCTACTGAAGAGGGAAATGGATGGATCCTGACATGTCCGTTACTGCAGTACAATGAGTCAATCAAGATCACATTCAAGTGCATCGCAACAGCGGATTCTAATGGACAGGACTGGATCAATACTGTAACAGCTGAGGCAGATAACTTTACGGATGATGACGGCAGCAGCATTACTGCTTCCGACAGCGCAGAAGTATGGGTAAACAGCCCGGTTCTTACTGTTGATAAGGTAGCTGACCGTTATGAGTATGAAGTAGGCGATACTGTGAATTATACAGTAAGCGTAAAGAATACTGCAGACTATACGATCGCACAGAATGTGGAAGTTTCCGATATTGATATTCCAGAGGGACTGGAGCTTCAGGGTGACCCGACGATCGAGATGGGTGGCGAAGATACATCTATCGGATGGCCGGTTGTAGATGGAACAACAACCATTGCAACAGAAGAGAGAGACAACAATGTGGAAGTCACAAGTGATGGAAACAGCTGGACAATCAATGCGAAATACCTTACATCCAAACAGCCTCTGAATATTACATTCAGCTGCATTGCAACAAAAGCAGCAAACGGTGTGGAAAGCCAGAACGTTGTATCTGCAACAGCAGACAATTTCTTAAGCCTTGATGAAAATCAGGAACCGCAGACCGCACAGGATGATGCAGAAGTTTATGTAAACACCGCTTACTTTGACATCGAGAAAACATCCGATGCATACGAATGGCAGGTAGGTGATCATGTACCGTTCAATATCACAGTCAAGAACGTGAATGACGAGGGTACACAGGATCTTGCCGATGACGAAAAATATGCAGACGTTGATGAAGGTGAGAAAGAGAAGATCGGTGCCGCAGGCAAAACAGTGGCACGTAACGTGATCATCACTGATAAAGACATTCCTGCAGGATTCAAACTTGATTTTGATTCTGTAGATGTACAGACAGGTGATACATCCAAATCCGTAGAGGATGAGATCGACGAGCAGTTAGCAGCTCTTGATAATGATACAGAGCAGTCCATGACAGAAGATGAGATCCTTGCAAATGCAGGCATTGACCTGGATGAGGACGGAACAGATTCTGATGGTGATACAGACCTTGATCTTCCAGAACTGAATGGAGATCAGGATGGAACTGGTGATACATATCTTCCGGATGGAACTAATCCAGAAGAACATGAACCGACTCCTGCTGAGGAAATGACTGTTACAGGAATCCCGGACAGCTTTGACGACCATGTAGCCGGAACAGCAGATAAGACAAATGACGTGGATGAATCCTTATGGAATGAAACCGTCACAACTCCTATCACAAAAGAACTGACACAGGTTGGAAACGGCTGGGAATTAAAGATCAGCAACCTCCCGGCAGGAAATGATGTAAATATCAGATTTACCTGCGAAGCACTGGAAGCCGGAAACGGAGCAGAAGGTGTAAACGTTGGTACTGTATCCGCAACAAACGGTATTGAGAAATCAGATGATGCTGAGGCATATATCAACACTGCTGCTTTATCTATTGATAAACAGATGGTAAATAAGTATGCTGCAGGCGGAGAAGAGGATGCTCAGGACGGACGTGAAGGATATGAGTTCCGCGTTGGTGATGATGTTGAATACAAACTGGTAGTTAACAATAACCAGAAAGGTTCCATTGCCAGAAACGTAGTAATTTCCGATACAACCATTCCTGTAGGTATGGAACTGGATGAGAGCAGTATTACTGTTGAAGGTGTTCCGGAAACATATGTGAACCCGGTAGCTGGAACAGACGATCCTGCAAACCAGTTAGATCCTGACCATTACAATGAGACATCCGTAGAACCAGTCAACTACAATGTTGAGCGTGTAAACGGTGGCTTCCAGGTTACTATTGATAACCTTCCTTGTACAACAGGCGATACTCTTAACAACGTGACAACACCGGTTGTTATCACATATCACTGCACACCAGGTTCTATCTTAAACGGATATGAAGTTATCAATACAGGAAAAGCTGCTGCTGATAATGCAAGTGAAGTAAAAGATTCTGAGAGAATCTGGATCAACAGTCCAGAACTCAAGGTGATCAAAGATTCCGACCGTTATGAATACATGATTGGTGACACTGTCACATATCAGGTAGACGTAACTCAGGAACAGGCAGGATGCCTTGCAAGAGACATTACGATCACTGATGTTATCGACACTGAAGGAGTAAAACTCCAGAAGAATTCCATCGTCCTGATCGACGAAGACGGTAACAAGATCGAGCCGGAAAGTGTTGAAGTAAATGGCAACACATTTACTGTAAACACAGGACGCAACCTGATCAACAATAAGTCCGGATATACCACTGTTGATATGTCCAAGGCTGATGATGAGAAGGGTGACTCCGGATACTTCCAGAACGGTGAATACAACCCGTTAGGAATTGACAAAGAATCCAAACTGACACTTGAATATGCCGTAGAGATCACAGATGAGGATCTTGCAGGACAGAGTATCCATAACACCGTAACTGCCAACTCCAAGGAAAATATCCCTGTAGAGGATGAGCATGAGGTTCTTGTTTACGGACCAGCCCTTGACATTGTTAAGGAATCCGATAAAGTAGAATATCAGGTCGGTGAAAAGGCTCAGTACAAACTGACAATCCGTGAACTTCGCGACAATATCACTGCAAAACAGGTAGTTGTTACCGATACATTCGAAAAGGAAGGCATGAAGATCTCCAAGATCAATGTCCGCCTGAACGGAGAGAAACTTGACGGTGCTGAGATCGAGCAGACAGCAGACAATGCATTCGTGATCAATACAGGAGCAGACCTGACAATCGAAGATAAGCTGGAAGTATTCTATACAGTAGTCTTCACAGATCCATCCCTTCATGATCAGGATATCGTAAACGTTGCAACTGCAAAAGGTGAGAATACTGAGGAAGAGAGACAGGACAACTGTGTCCACATCGTGGATGAGACTCCTGGACTCCAGATCAAGAAATCATCTGATAAGACATCCTACAAAGTAGGAGAAACCGGTCATTATACCGTAGTTGTTTCCAATACAGAAAAAGGCACAACTGCACGTAACGTGATTATCAAGGACGCACTTCAGGTAGAGGGAGCCAAGATCGTTGACGGATCCATCAAGATCTACAATGATGCAGGCAAACTCATGGATGATGCAGAGATCGAGCATTCCGATACGGATTATGCGATCGCAACAGGTCATGACCTGGAATACAAAGAACAGTTTACTGTAAATTATGATGTTCTGTTTGAGGCTGAGACTCTTGCTGGTAAAGACATCCTTAATGTTGCCAGAGCTACATGTGACAACTTAAGAGTGGAAACCAAAACACCAAGTCCGATCAAACTGGCTAATGGTCTTGAAGTTTACAAATCCGCAGATCCTGCAACAGGTTCCGTGGTTAAGAACGGAGATACCATCAATTATTCCATCAATGTTAAGAACACATCCAACGATGACATGAAGAATGTCCTTGTAAAGGATATGATTCCAGAATATACGGAATATGCTTCCAGTGAAGAGCAGGATGGTGTGATCACAGGCACCAGAACTCTTAATGACAAGCTTTATGCTACATTTGTAATCGAATCCCTTCCGGCTGGAGAGGAGAAAACCGTTTCCTTTGCTGTAACTGTAACAGATGCACCACAGGAAGCAATGATCCTCAATGTAGCCCAGGTTCGTGTAACCAAGTTTGCACTGGATGACCAGACAGACAATACATGGACACATGAAGCATTCAGAAATACAAATGAAACAGTACACTATACTGATACCAGATGGGTCAAAGACCAGAATGTTGTATATATCGACGGTGGAAAGCTTTCCATTGAAAAATCATCTGACAAGATGAACTATTCTGTAGGCGAGACTGGACATTACACAGTTTCCGTTAAACAGAAAGTGGAAGGTGCAGTTGCAAGAAATGTTGTTGTAGCTGATAAACTGCAGAAGAAGGGTGCTTACATCCAGAAAGATTCCATCAAGGCATACATCCTCAGAGAGGGTGCAGAAGAACCGGAAGAGATCGAGGATGTACAGCTCGTAGCGAAAGACTTCGAGTATACCCTGTATACAAATACAAACCTGAAATACGGTGAAGAGATCCTTGTGAAATACGATGTTCTCTTCAAGGATGCAGAACTTGAGGGACAGCAGATCAAGAATGTCGCCCTGACAAAAGATGATTCTACTGTACCGGGTGATGAGCCAACTGATACAAACAGAGTAACTGTCGGTGATGCAGGACTGATCATTGCGAAGTCCAGTGACAAGACAAAATACAAAGTTGGGGATGTTGGTAAATACACTCTGAAAGTTACTGCTGCTGACCAGTCAAGAACTATCAAGAATGTAGTTGTCAAAGATGTTATGAAACAGAAGGGCGCACACCTGGTAACAGGAACTGTTCGCACCTACTACGATAACGAAGAGCTGAAAGTTGATGTTCAGGAAAAGGATAACGGATTTGTTGTTGAGACAAAACATGATCTTTCCGGAACACATGCGATCTATGTAACATATGATGTTGTATTCGAGGAGGCATCCTTAGACGGAAGAGATGTAACAAACATCGCTACCACATGGGGTGACAATACGAACCCATCTGATGATGAGCATACCGTTCATGTAGGAGATGGTGATACACCGGATACACCGGATAAACCGGATACACCAGATACTCCGGATAAACCTGGCGTTGGCGGAATGACTATCACAAAGACAGCTAACAAGAACGAAGTCTCTGTTGGAGACGTTGTATCCTATACACTGTCAGCAACTGTTAATTCCGGTAAGGAAACAGCTAAGAACGTAGTCATCACTGATACCCTGGATGCAGACCTGTTCGAGCATCTTGAGATCGTGAAAGATTCTTTCAGAAGCTATCTGGATGACTCTGAGTTCCATGGTGCAGACTTAAGCATCAGCTCTACAGGATTCACACTGAAATCCGGCAAGGATATGAAGCCTGGACAGGTCATGAAAGTCACATATGATGTTAAGGTAAAAGATGATACCCTGAAAGGCAAGACCTTCAAGAACATCGCTACCGTATCCAGTGACAACATGGACACTGCTAAGGACAAAGAATCCGTAAAGGTTAAAACAGATGATCCTGTTGAAGGCGGAATGACCATCAGCAAGAAGGCAAACCAGTCCAAAGTATCCGTTGGTGATACCGTATCTTACACTCTGGAAGCTAAGGTCAACTCCGGAACAGATACAGCCAAGAACGTAGTGATCAAGGATACTGTTGATTCTGCATATGCAAAATATGTATCTATCGACAGAAGCTCCGTACACTGCTACATTGACAATTCTGAGTTCGCTCCGAAGAGTCTGGATGTAACTGAAAACGGATTTACCGTAACATCCGGAAAAGACTTAAAGCCTGGTCAGGTAATGAAAGTTACTTATGACATGAAGGTTGTTTCTGACAAGCTGAAAGGCAAGTCCATCAAGAACGCAGCGGTAGTAAGCAGTGACAATATGAATCCGGGCAATGACACAGAGATCGTTGAAGTTCCTTCAGATAAACCTGTAACAGGCGGACTGAACCTCACAAAGATCGGTGATCACAGCCAGATCAATGTTGGTGATACTGTAAAATATACTCTGATCGGCAAGACAACATCTGCAGATACAGCTGTAAATGTAGTGATCAAAGATGCCTTAGATAATAAGGGTGTGATCGATGAGAGCAGCATTAAGGCATATCTGGATGACCAGCTCTTTACACCTAAGAAATTAAGTGTAACAGATGACGGCTTTACAATGGAAACAGGCAAGGATCTTGCTGCAAAACAGATCCTGAAGGTAACTTACAGTGTCAGATTTGCAGACGAAAGCCTTGCAGGAAAGACAGTTAAGAATACCGCAGTGATCTCTTCTGATAACATGGATCCGGTTGATGCTGACCATGGTGTTACTGTAAATCCGAAAGAAGAGGAGAAACCGGCATTATCTATTGATAAGAGCGTTAACCTCTCCAGTGCTTCCGTAGGAGATACACTCAGCTATACATTGACTGTAAAAGAGACAGAGAAAGATCAGACAGCGAAGAATGTTGTCGTTCGCGACAATTTTGATACCACGGGTATGAAAGTTGGAGGAATCCAGGCAACATTAGACGGTAAGTCTATCAAGGCAGATGTAACCAAAGCGGATAACGGTTTTGTAGTAAATACAAATACTGATCTTGCATATGGTTCTACCTTAAAGATCACTTACCAGGCGGTTGTTTCTGATTCCAGCCTTGCTGGAAAGATGGTTGGAAATACAGCCATTGCTTCTGCCGACAATGCAGATGATGTAGCAGCAAACGCTGGCGTATCTATCGCCGAGAATCCGTCTCCGAGTGAGACACCTGCTCCAAGCACAACCCCGGCACCGGGAGCTGACAGCAGTGATAATACAACCAACACAGTTGGACCAAAGACAGGACTTGTGAACCATGCAGGCATGTATGCGGGAATCGGTCTTGGAATCGTGGCAGTAGCCGCAATCGCAGTTTTCGTCATGAGACGGAAAAAGAAATAAGCAGTAATTCTGCTGGAGGGAGATCAGCCTGAAAAGGCTGGTCTTTCTTTTTGTATGAAAAATATTATTTCTCATATTATCTCCAGGAAATAAAAGATAATTTAAAGCCTTCGTGTAGGAAGCTTATAAATCCTACTATACGGCATACTCAAAAATAATACTGGAGGTTGTTTGGTATGATGGAAGAAAGAAAAGAGAAAACAGTCGAAGCGGTTGGATCTTATTTTAAAACAAATGAAAGTAAATACGATATTCAGGTAGGGAATGATATATTAGAAGGAAAAGTGAGTATTTGTGATATTCCTTTTGAATACCGATCGTTATCTTATTACAGAAATGCATACGGGAGATGTCTTGATCGTCGAAAATGGGATTGCGAAGATATAGAGAAAGAGACTATCTTTTTGGAGAATCAGATTATTGTTGATATAAAGGAATGTGAGGATAGATATCAAAAAGATGGAAATCTCTCGATAAAATATCCTTGGCCTTTGTTAAACGCGAGAATATATTGCCTGAAAAAGCTTTATATAGAAGGAGTACGAGAGGGGATTTTTAAACAGAAAAAAATATCATTTTTGCCAACAGATGATATTAATGTAAATGATTTTAAAGAAGAAAATTATAAAGATGTTCTTTCGAATCGGGAATATTATATGAAAGAAATGGATGGGTATTGGACACAGGCAGAGCGGGATATGCTTGATGGAAAAATAAAAATCTATGATGTTCCATTTGAGTATCGCTCCAGAAGCCTTTATATAATGGCTTATCGTTTTATACAGGGATATTTTCCAAAGAACATACTGGTAGAAAAGAGACTTTTTATTAAACAAATTTTAGAAGATGTAGAAGAATGCAGACTGAGATTTAGGGAAAATGGAGATCTTTCAGAAGAGTATCCTTGTCCGGTATTGAAAACAAGAGAGTTATTATTAAAAGATTTCTTCTTGGATCATGCATTTGTGGAATTAACGAGAAAATAATTGAAGGTCAGTGAGCAGGATGGTATGATTAAGAAAAAAAGAAAGGAATGCAGAAAACCTGCATTTTGTCCGTAAATGCGTTATTTTCCATATGATGAAAAATAAGAAAACGGTGAAGATGCAGGTTTGAGAACTGACATTAAGGGAAAACAAAGGATGAAAAAATACCCTAAGCCTGACGAATTATTCAAATTTGACTTGGATAATATGAAACTGGAAGATGAGAACTTTCGAGTTTTGATAAAGAGAGAGTGTCAGAAGAAAAATATGGTCAATTTCGAAAATAAATGCTTCTGCGGAATTGGAGAAACTTTGGACTCTACCTATACAACTGCTTTCTTTATTGATTACTGTCAATTATTCGACAAGAATCCAAACCGTATTACATGTGACTACAAGATTCTAGGATATTCAAAAAGGGGAAGACGTGTGTATGAGGCTTTGGTAGAGCATTCTATTGTAGATGGAAAGGATAAGATGAAAATTGATAGAAATGCTGTATATGACGATGGAAATGAAAATCATGGAATTGGCTCCGCAGGGCTTCAGGTAATTATAGACCTGGCAAGAAGGCTTGGCTGCACGGAGGTATATGGAATGAGTAGACCATACACTGAAATGATCAATTCGGAGAACTATGACTTAGCAAAAAAACGGTTACGTCATTTTTATGAAAAAAATGGGTTTATTTTCGGTGATGACGGCGAAACTTTCCATCTGAATCTGTAAAGCATTGTTTATCTTTTTTTATTAATTTTCAAAAACAGAACTTGTGAACCATGCAGTAATTCTGCTGGAGGGAGATCAGCCTGAAAAGGCTGGTCTTTCTTTTTGTCTGAAAAGTATTATTTTTCATATTAAATCCAGAAAGTAAAAGATAATTTAAAGTCTTCGTGTAGGAAGCTTTTAAATCCTACTATACGACATACTCAAAAATAATACTGGGGGTTAATTGATATGACAGAAGAAAGGAAAAAAGAAATATTAAAAACAATCGAAGAAAGAATTAGCAGCATTCCAGAAGAGTATGTCTCTAAAGTTGTTGCTGACTGGTTTTTCTGTAGCGGAGAGGAAGATTTGATGGAAGTCGCAAAGAGTATCAAAGGGAAAGATTCTGACTTAAGCCAACATATGCGGGACTGGTATGTTAAAACCAGAGGATGTACTAAAACTGAAATGGCTCTTGTACTCACAGATCCAGAATTTATGCTCACGACATCTTTAAAAGACAAGATTCTGAGTCAAAATAGTATTAGGTTGATGCAAAACGATAATTTCAAAAAGAAAAGTCTCTATGATAAATTGATGATTGTATTAGAAAAAGTATGTTCTGATACCCATAGAGGAAGTATTTTGGGATGGCCGGCTGAAAATTTTGCATGGGTTGAAAATATCTGAAAAAGCTGCTCAAAAAAAGAACAGCTTTTTCGTTGGATTCTACTGTAAACCTAGAAATGTAAGCATATTTTGGATTTTGCATAGAATACGGTAGAGTAATACATCATCTGAATATGGCATCGCTCTTAAGCAATCATCTGAAGAAACAATATATATATTTAGTTCTTTTGATAAGTCTTGTTTGCTAAGAGCTTCTGTAAAACGATGTTTTCCATCTTGGATGAAATAAAAGTCCATAGGAGCAAAGTATATCAGAATAATATTATCATCGTCATGAACCCAGTTAGGTTGGAGATATGAAGCAATTTCGTAAATCCAGTCAGAATTAAGGTAATTCTCAGATAGTATATTATCCATTAAATCCCTGAGCGATTTTTTTTGTACTTTATATTTTTTATCGTTTATGATTTTACGGATAATGTCATTGTCATATGTAAAACGTATCGTCGTCCCTCCTATTAAGTTGATTTCTTGTTGGTTATAATCAGATAAGGTTCCAGTATACTCTTTTCTTATATCGTTTTTCTTTCGATTTTTCCAAAGATCGTGAAGTTTTTCAATTTCGTTATTAATTTGTATAGGAAGTTGAGAAATGCCCAATCTATCTTTGATTATTTTTTTTAGAGAATAAAAAAAGTCATTTAAAGTATTCATATTATTGTTCTCCTTTGTGTTTCTTGTAGTTTTATCATATCATGTTTGTTTTGCAGAATACAATGCTTTATTTCCGTCTCAGAATTGACCAGTCCAAATTTGCGGTATATAATACTTATAACACAAAAAGAATATATCGAAAAAAGCTCACTTCGAGTGGTATATTCTTTCCTCACTTTGAGGTGTTAGTTCCCTGACAGCTGCTATTTTGATGGCTGTCAGGGATTTTTTTATCCATCTTATTTCTTCAACATATTGTCAGTAATCAAATGACGAAAGGAGAATGCAAAATGAAACGATATCTGGTCAGTCCAGAACTGAAACCGTATCTGCGCCGCATTATGGATCGCAGATCCTTAGATTACAGCTTTCAATGTGCTGATGGAAAGGATTATTGTAATATCTACATGTCGAGTAATTCTTTTCATAAGTTGATCAAACGTGCTGCCTGCGAAAAACGCTCAAAGGAAGAGGGTGTTACATTCGTGACAGAGGAGGAGAGTAGTAATCCAATAAGATGCGCCGCACTTAAAAGAGAACTAGGTGTTAGCAGCACCATAGTTTATAAGTAGCTTGTTGTAGCATGACTGACCAGAACCTGGTCGGTCTTTTTTTGTCCTGCTTAAGGAGAAATAAGATGACGAAATTAGAAAATAATATTAAAAATCTCTGTGTAGAGAACATGGGTATTTATGGCTGCAAACACGCCGTAAAAGAGCATGTTTGGACTGGAAAAGCACATATGATCGCCAAATTAAAGAAGAACGTTAAGTCTATGCGAGAGGAACCTTTTGCATATGCCTGTATGTTTTTCTCTGTAGATACGTTGGTTTCCTGTATTAAAGAGATACTTTGGGAGGATCGAGAGGATGTAGAAAAATATATCCAAAATAAAAGGATTGCTCAGGAATTAGAGCTGGATTACACTTTTTCAGCTCCTGTTGCCGAAGGAATCGCAATGGGAACGGATTGGAACCAAATGCATCCAGCTTCCTCTGTAAGACTTGTAATATGCAAGGATAACTACACTTCTTTTCGCATCGTTACAGCCTATCCTTATCCTTCATTCGATGAAATGGATCAATGGTATGATGCTGTCGATCAGGGTTTTTAATAAGTCGGTGAAAGCCGGCTTTTTTTCTGCATAAAAGATCATTAAAATACAACCAACACCGTTGGTCCAAAAGCGGGACTTGTGAACCATGCAGGAATTCTGCTGGAGGAGGTTCAGCCTGAAAAAGCTAGTCTTTCTTTTCAGTCGATAAAATACAAAGAATAAAAGGCCACAGTTTTCCTGCGACCTTTACCGACTTGACAGTGTTAAATTTTATAATCCGTAATGTTCGAACATCTTCTGGCGAAAATCAGAATCTACTGTTACCTTCTTCAGAGTAGTATAGTCATTCTTATCCAAAAGAATCTTAACCAATTTATTGTAACGTTCTTCTCCTTTTTGGGTATAATCACTTCGCATTGTTTCCAGCATCATATATTCTTTCCTCCATTCTTCATTCGAACGAGCCTTACGCAAAGCCTCATCCATATTGTTGATTAATGGGTTTACACATTTGTCTGGAATCTTAGAGGTTCTGATGTAAGTTAAGAGTTCTTTCAGTTCAGATGAGATATGTGAATCATCTTTTCCGTTGACGTTAACGAAAACTTTAATTGCATCATCTCCAAGTCTTAAATCTGGATATTCCACGCATCGATTTTCGAAAGTATAGATATATCCGTTCTTTCCAAAGAGATCGAAAGTGCAAATGAATATGACAAAACTTTTCTTAAGTTTTGAATAATCTGCACCTTTTTCTATCAGATCCATATCAATGAATCCTTGATAATAACGGCTTCTCTTGGGGATATTCTTAAAGAAAGATGTTTGCATTTCACAATTATATACCGTTTTCCCATCGTCTACGAAAATATCCAGTCGGACACTTTTGGCATCTACCTTGAGGTCTATTGTTTTCTGAGATTCCAGGTACTCGATGTGGTCGATTTTGATACCAAGTATCATTTCGAGAAAGGGTTTACATATTTTTTTGTCCTGCATAATCCTGCTGAACATGAAATCATTGGTAAAACCTAATTCCTCATACTTTTGTATTGCAGTCATTGATTGGATTCCTCCTATCTATATTTTATAGCCAGGACGGGAGCGTGTCAAGCCGGTTTCTCCTGTCGTCATGGTATGAGAATAATATGTATGATAAAAGAATACTGCTGGAGGAGGATCAGCCTGAAAAAGCTGGTCTTTCTTTATTGTCGATGTAATAAAAAACAAGGTTGCAGCTTTTGGTAATCTTTATCTGCTTGAGGAAACATCCTCTCTTTAATACTACTTCCAGGGAGCATCATGAAAAATGTAGAGGATATCTGCAGATGTTTGGAAAAAAGAAATAAAATATGCCTAATAATTATTATCTAGGTATGTAGCGAATTGCTTTGCATGCTGTCTGCTTACTTCGCTTCTGGAGAACATGATTCTGCGGAATGTTTTCTGGCTATCGATGAGTTTCTCCGCGGCATCTGAAACTTCCGCTTTCTTCCTGTCATTGTATCTGCTCCATACATATTTTTTTGTTTCTTCATATACAAATTTCGAATGAGGTTGCAGACGTACTTCTCTCCAGGTAAGGTTTTGATCTGCGGAAAGATTCTGGTATTTATCGAGTTTTCGGTCATCATGAAAACTGAGCTGGATTTCTCCTATCTGAATGACCAAAACACGACCTACGCCTTCGTCATGGTGAAACCCGTAGGTTACTTTTGGAATCTTGCCTGCTGCCAGGATATCTGCTGCGAAAAATATGTCTTCTTTAAAATTATATAATTTCTTAAATTTCGGATCTATCTTGATATATTTGTTCACAAAATTCGCACTTGCCATGAACAGTAGTGCGTCTTCTATACTTTTGATTCTCAGAGTCTTCACATACGCCAATGCTTCTATTGCCATATTGGGGGAAAGTTCAAGTTCACTTTCTCCTTTATTTTCTTCTTCACTTTCTTCTTTATTTCCCTCATTGTTTTTCGTATGGTTTTCCGCTTTCGATTTTATTTTATTTTATTTTCCAAATATGCTAATTCATATTGTTTCATAATTTCTGATTACCCCTTATCTTTTGTTCTGGTTGTATACCATTATAATAAGCAGTTTCTGTAAGAGATGCAAGCTTTTCATTTTTTGTTCTATTTTTCATTATAATTTTATAATTTAAAAACGAAGGGAGAAAAAAGTATGTATTATTATGAAGTAACGAAAAACGCAATTCTCGAAAGCAAGATTGATGGAAAATTCTATCTTGTTGATTTCAGAAAGAATGTAACGGATCCTAACGAGTATAATTGGTACTTTACGGTAAGACAGATAATGTCCAATATTTCAAGGGAAGAGATTCTTACCTGTAATATTGAGGATTTACCTCTCAGTGAAAAACGCATCAAATTATCGGATCATCAAACACTCTGTTTCGACATGGTAAGATCAGTCTTTCCAAAACTGGAAGGGCATTATTATGCGAAAGATGGAAAGCTTATGAAAGATGGACAGATTGTACCTAGCTGGATTGAGTTTTCAACTCAATATAAGGTACTTCAAGAAAAGCTTAATGAAGAAAAGCATTCTGATTATAAGTGTTACAAGGTACTTGGAGTTACAGATATATCCGTTGTTATTCTTTGCGGGTTTGATAAAGGCCGCCGTATCATATATGGCTTCCATCCTTATGCTGACGAACCTTATTTTGAGATGGAAATCGGAATCGATGTCTATGGGTCCTGTTTATATTCAGATCAAAAATATCTGTGTATAACAAATGAACGTTCCCATTTGTATGATGAGCATTACTGGATGTGGCCAGAAATTTCTGATATTGACAATTTTGACGATTCAATTCCTGATGTAACAGATATCATGGTGCTTAATTCTCGTGGAGATGAAGTATATACTGCAACATATTACTACTGTTTTGGTAAACCTTATTTCTCAGAAGGATGTTTTGTCGTGTATCAGGATAACGATGACAAAAATCTCTACAGGGTTTTCTCATACAAAAATGGATATCCTCGACTTACAGAGATCCATGTTACGGGAAAAATAATGACACTAGCCGTAGATCTGGATAATAATGCTATTTTTATCCGTTCTGAGGAGAGTCTTTTCTATATTCCGGCCGACTATAGAAAAGAGTTATGCCTGGATTCGCCAACCCCCGAATTAAGAAAAATACTCAAACAACTCATAGGATATGATCATGTATACGGAAGTAAATACAGTACTGAATGCTGCGAGCGTCATTACATGCTCCATATTACGAATGATAAGTATGAGCAAAAAACTTTTCATGTAAGGAGCGAAAATCCTGATATCTACAGCCTGTGTTAATGTTACTGAGGAGTCAGGGCTTATTCCCTGGCTCCACCTGTAAGAAGCCGGAGTAAGTCCGGCTTTTTTTTACATCCTTTATTACGAAGTGTCTTGTGTAAAGCTGTGTCCATGTCATTGATTAATAAAGAATACTGTTGGAGAAGAAACCAGCCTGCTTACGCTTGTCTTTTATCATTTTATAAAAAAATATGGAGGTCAGTGCTCTGGGTGGTATTATTGATACATATGAAAAAGAGCTAGAGGAATACAAAAAGCAAGTGTTTGAGTTAATGAAACAAAATGATAGATTATCCTTGGAAAATCAAAAGCTATCTGAGGAAATTATGCTGTTTAAAAATCAGTCCAGAGGACGTGATATAGGTTTGGATGATCAAGACTTGGATTATGGAGAAAGGTAGTTGTTCTTAAGACGATAAAGAAAGCCGTAAAGCAGAAATCCCACTTTGCGGCTTTTGTAATATCATGAACGGAATGACATTTCAACGACTTTTCCATTGCTGACCTTAATACACAGGCCTAATCCATTCATGCTTCTTATGGTAGACATGAAAGCGGATTTTGAGCAGTATTCATCGGGACCTTCATCTCCAGAAAAGTAGTATTTTGTTTTGGATGTAAGTTTAAATGTATGTTTTCCATATTTTATATACGCCTTTTTGTTTTGGCTGTTTAATACTCCGTTTTTGGAAGTATTAAATGATGCATACATTGTCAGAGTGTTTCCTTTACATACAGCTTTTCTTGTGCCTGACATATAGTATTTTCTGCCATAGTTGGTTAAGGTTCCACCTTTTTTTCCATTTATGCATGTATGGTAGTAGGTTGTGCCTGACTTTCTAGTGGCTGCCTGCACATTTGAGAATCCCATGCATCCTGTAACGAGGCAGATAGCAAGTATTAATGTTAACATTTTCTGGAACTTCTTTGTCCATGTTTTCATTATGAAAACCTCCCTTCGTTTTCGGGATTCATTATAGTAGCATAAAAAAGTAAAGTCAATAGCAGCGTAGAAAATGTGAGTATACAAGCATTGATTTTTCGCTATCCTTTCATCATGAAGACAGCTGTGGTCTGACGCAGTCTTTGTTTCTTGCATGGTAATATATGAGTCTGAGATTGTTGATACCTTAGCCGTTCCCGCTGAGAAACTGCATTTGTCATATTGTGATCAGAAAAATATTATGGAAGCAGGGAGATTGTTATGGTTAATAATAAAAATCTGACCGAAATAGAGTACTATATGACAAAGAAGGATAGAACTGATTGGACGCAGGCGGAATATGACATTCGAGACGGTATTCTCAGGATATGTGATGTTCCGTTTGAGTATCGTTCTTTATCTTTGTATCGAAAAGGCTACAGGAAATGTTTTATCGATTGTTTTGAGATTAGCAGACCGAGAGAGATAGCGAAAGAAGCGGCGCCTCTGGAAAAACAGATTTTGGAAGATATAGCGGAATGCGAAGCCAGGTATCAGAGAAGCGGAAACCTTTCAAAGGAGTATCCGTGGTATCTATTAAAAGCCCGGATGTATTGTTTAAAAAGACTTTATCAGGAGGGAGTTATTGACGGACTTTTTAAAAAAAGAGATACAGCTTCTTGCGTCGCAGATGTATTTTCTCAAGACAAACTTTCAAACGATAGTTTGGCATCTTTTGAGAAAAAATATAATATCCGCAAGTCGAATGATGATTACGATCGAGCATCAGATGATCTTTTGTATGGAAAAACTAAGATATATGAAATTCCATTTGAGTACCGGAGCAATATATTCTACATTATGAGCTGCCGTTTCGCAACGGGAAGAATCCCTCGAAAAGTAAAGGCCGAAAAAAATCTTTTAAAAACAATCGTTCTGGATGATATAGAAGAGTGTGTGAGACGATTTTGGAAAAATGGAAATCTTCCGGAAGCATATCGCTGGTCAAAATTAAAAAACAGGGAGCTGATGTTAAAGAAGTTTTATATTGAATGTGCGGCTTGGGGGTTCTTAGATTGTAAATGATGGATTTTTAAATCTAATTGAAAAAAACGGGCTGCAGATGATATATTAAAGAAAAAAAGGATAATATAGAAAGCTTGTATTTTTTCTAAGACTCAATACAGATGAAAAATACAGCTTTGCTGCTAACAGGTGCAAAAGATGAAAGAACAAAAGATGAAAGAATCTCCAGAATTGGAAGAATTATTCCGCGGACGAAACAATGTAAAGTGTACTGATAATGATCTTCGAAGTGTGATCGGAGAAAGGTTAAAAGAAGGAAATAAAATCACAAATAAAAAAAGATATTTCTGCGGAATAGGCAATGCCGTCAATCCAGAATATGTAACAGCTTTTCTTATTAATGATTGGAATTTTTCAGCAGGATTAGAAAACAATTTTAATGAGTTTCAGATTGTGGGATTTTCCAGATACAACAGGTGCGTCTACGACGCTCAATTAGAACAGAGGATTGTGGGTAATAATAACAAGTTACGGATATGTACAGTTTATGTTTCAGATGGAAACGAACATCATGGGATTGGCTCTGCAGGAGTACAGATAATAACAGACTTTGCTAGAATGCTCGGCTGTAAAGAAATACGTGGAAATGCAGAATCTTATTTGAACAGGACAGAGGAAGGTGAGGAACGTCTTCAGGATTTCTACAAGAAAAATGGTTTTGTCTTTGAGGAAGATGATCATGTTTTCCGTATGAAACTGTAGTTTTTTGTATCGATGTCTAAGCAAATACAAAAGTACATGAGAACTATATAGAGAACAGATACTGCTGTTGATATTATGCCGTTTCCGACAAGGAAGCGGTTTTTTTTGCATATTATGAAAAATAATTCTAGTAGGAGGAAGCGTATGGATATTCATAAATTTATAGAAAATTTAAAAAAATATTTAAGGACGACGTTTAATTATGAAATTTCTAATAATGCTATAAGGGTGTATCTCGATAATGAAATATATTACGACTATGCCTATTTAAGTCGAAAACTCTATCTGTATGAAAGAGGAAATAAATCTGAAATAGGATACTGGAGTGATATTAAGAATGCTAATCTGAATTTTGCGATGTTGTTACGGAATCATTTTTGTGGGCAGCTTTATGACAAAGTGCCAAATGCTTTGGAGGATTGTACCAGCTTAGAGTCATTAAGCAAAATATTGAGCAAGTATTTTGATAAACAGTATTATTCTGTAGGCTGTTTAGCAGAAGGTAAGCTATCAATTGTTAAGGATGACAATTATACGATTTGGTATAGTATTAATGGAAAAAAATATATGGTAGTAAAAGATTCAGATTGCGAGTATATTTTTACACGATTCTTTAACGAAATAATGTACCTGGAAAAACTTATGAATAATTTGCGTGATTATGAACATATTTTTGGAGAAGAATTTATAGATGATGAAGTGATGGAATTAATTGAATTTTTAAGCCGTTCCCAATGAGGAAGCGGCTTTTTTTTGCATATTATAAAAAATAATTCAAGTAGAAGAAGGGAGCTTTATCATGACAGAATATGGGCCGTTGACAGAGAAAGAATACTATACGTTAAGCGAAAGGAATTGTTTTACAAAGGCTGAGGATGATATTTATGACGGCAGGCTAAAAATCTGCGACATTCCATTTGAATACAGATCGTTGCGTATGTACCGGGTAGCATACCGGAGATATCCTTATAGTCGCGTGATAGAGAATGATTACGCCAGTGTAGCTGACGAAATTACATTACTGGAAAATCAGATTTTAAACGATATAAAAGAATGTGAGGACAGGTATCGAAAGAACGGAAACCTTTCAAAAGAGTATCCATGGTATCTTTTGAGAGCCAGAGTATACTGTTTAAAGAGACTCTTGGCGAGGGGTGTGATAGAAGGGGTATTTAGAAAAGAAAAGATCATTTTTGATTTACCAGATTATTTTCCACTTCAAAACAGCGTTACTAGGAACAAAGATGTTGTTTCTTTTGAGAGCGTTTATAATGTCTATGAGTCGATGGAAGACTATATACGGGCTAAAAATGACTTGCTTGATGGAAGGCTTAAGATTTATAAAGTTCCATTTGAGTACCGTAGCAGAGTGTTTTATATCATGGCTGGACGTTTTGTAGCAGGAAGAGGAAAAACTGAATCTGATCTTCTCAAAAAAACTATTTTGGATGATGCTGAGGAAAGCGCAGAGCGATTTTGGAAATATGGAAATCTGTCAAAAAGGTATCCCTGTCCAGATCTGTTGTTAAGAAAAGCAGGTATGAAAAATATTATGATAGATTTTAAATTTTATAAATTTTTTAATTAAAAAAATTGAGAATGATTTCTGGGTGTGATATATTGAGAAAAAAAGAAAGGATTATGCAGAAGGCCTGCATTTTCTTCAAATAATACTACGAAAGATAAGGTGCAGGTTTCAATGCATGCTGGAATACAAAAGATGAATGAGTATCCACGATTGGAAGATATATTCCGACAAATCAAATGTTCGAAAGAGTTTCAGGATACAGTTGATGAGATTCTTACTGTGGAAAATGAAGTCTCCACCCCCATGCGGGGACATAACTCCTATGGAGGTGGTATCTAACA
>OFMV01000041.1_pt1 | contig 102995 bp, 87 predicted proteins | sample 1541881 | NCBI WGS metagenome assembly OFMV01 (sample SAMN04209220, study PRJEB22552) | human gut metagenome | biome: gut; material: feces | host: Homo sapiens | place: USA: Oklahoma
TATTTTATCGGAGTGTGGCTCAGCTTGGTAGAGCGCTACGTTCGGGACGTAGAGGTCGCAGGTTCGAATCCTGTCACTCCGATGTCAAAGGATTACAGATTTCTGTAGTCCTTTTTCTTTGCTCCGAAACATTCAGCAGATTTCTCCCGTCCCTATGACAAATTTTTAATCCATCTTTTTCGTCTGCCTGGTAAATCTCATCTCATACGAGCCTGCAGGGGTATGTGCAACAAAAAGAAGTATCTTTCAGAACTTTTTGCATCCTGAAAGATACTTCTCTTTTTCTCTTTTTATTCTTCCCATACTCCGTCAAAAACTACTTTCGCCGGACCAGTCATAAAGACTTTATTTTTCTCACGATCCCACTCAATTTCCAGATCTCCTCCGAGAAGCTTTACTGTAACTTTCTCTTCTGTCAACCCGTTCAGAATACAGGCAACGGCTGTTGCACAGGCTCCGGTTCCGCATGCCAGTGTCTCTCCTGATCCGCGTTCCCACACCCGCATCTCTACAGTATTCCGATCAAGTACTTTTACAAACTCTGTATTCACGCGGTTTGGAAATCTTTCATGCTTTTCAAATAATGGACCAATTTTTTCAATCGGAAGATTCTTCACATCATCCACATACACGATCGCATGCGGATTTCCCATGGAAATGCAGGTCATCCGGTACTCTGTCCCGTCCACAACGATCGGCTCATCTACTGCACGTTCTCCTTCCGCTACCACAGGGATCTCTGCCGGTGTGAGAATCGGACTTCCCATATCAACCTTTACTTTTGCGACCTTTCCATTTTCTATGAAAAACTGTAGATATTTAATCCCGGCAAGCGTCTCTACGGAAATTGCCTCCTTATCTGTCAGCCCATAATCATACATATATTTTCCAACACAACGGATTCCATTTCCACACATCTCTCCGCGTGAACCATCCGCATTGTACATTTCCATCTCACAATCTGCCACTTTCGATGGGTTGATCAGGATCAGACCATCCGATCCGACCCCGAAATGGCGGTCACTGATCCTGACCGCCAGTGCTGATGGATCTTCTATCTTTTCTTTAAAGCAATTTACATATACATAATCATTTCCCAGTCCCTGCATTTTTGTAAATTTCATCTTTTTCTCCATTCCGCTGCCTGTTGCAGCCTTTTAAGTATCTTTTCAGTTTAATTATGTATCCTACTCATTCAGGATCGTCAGGATCATCTGTGCAGTCTCCGTCAGATTGGTTCCACTGTCCATACTGCTTTTCTGCAAGTACCGGTGTGCTTCATCCTCAGACATATTATTTCGTTCCATCAGTAATGCTTTCGCCTGGTCAACCAGCTTCTTTTCTGCATCATTTCTTTTCCGGCTTCTTTCTTTCCGCTTCTTTCTTTCTCTTTCCTGTGACTGCTGAAGCATTTCCACTGTACTGACAAGATCGTAGACCTTGATCGGCAGTGGCAGTCCCACAACACCCTCCGGCAGTTCATCCATCCATTTTGATGGGGGTGCGACCAGAAGCATATCAAATGAAAACGGCAGTGCTTCCCTTAGTTCCGTATATTGCATATCCTGAAGATGATATCCACATACCACGATTCCATCGCTCCAGTTATCCACATATTGCAGAACTTTTGCACCGGTCAGACAAACCGCAGATACTTCCATCCCCGCACGTACAAGTACATTACGGATATTTACTGCGTTATCTCTTCTCGGAAATACCACAATAATATGGCTCATATCTGCTCACCTCCAGTTGCCTTTTTGATCCTCTCTTCACACCATCTTAAAAATTGACATTCAAAGTTCAATTTCCTGCGTTGTATCTGTCCTACAGTCTGTGGAGATAATGTGCGATCTCCCAGTCAGTCACCTGCATACAGTACTCCTTATATTCTTTCTTGTTGGCCTTGATGATCTTCTTAGCCAGTTCTCCCCCCAATACATCGATCAGAAACTGATCTTTCTCCAGTTCCGCCGTGGCATCCCCAAGATTTCTCGGGAGTTCTTCCACATGAAGTTCATCTCTTCTTTCCTGCGTCATCTTCTGGATATTCTCATCTATATTCGCAGGCGGCATAATTTTATTCCTAATTCCGTCAATGCCTGCTTTCAGAAGAACTGCCAGTGCCAGATACGGATTTGCCGTTGCATCCGGACTTCGCAGCTCCAGCCTGGATTTTCTTTCTTTATCTGCCGATACACGAATCAATGGTCCTCTTGTCTTTGCCGACCATCCCATATATACCGGTGCTTCATATCCCGGCACAAAACGCTTGTAAGAATTTACTGTCGGATTTGTGATACACGTGATCGCCTTCATATGCTTCATCAGACCACCGATAAAATAGTATCCTTCTTCACTCAGACCATTTACGTCCTCCGCATTATAGAGGACATTCATTCCATCTCTTCCATAAAGGGAAAGATTGATATGCATTCCCGAACCGTAGGTCTCACTCTTTGGCTTTGGCATAAACGTAGCATGCAGTCCATGTCTTTTTGCAATGGTCTTAACCACCATCTTAAATGTCATCAGATTATCTGCCGTAACCATCGCCTCATCATAATGAAAGTCGATTTCATGCTGAGCCGGTGCGATCTCATGGTGAGAAGAAATGATCTCAAATCCCATTTCCGCCAGTGTAAGGATCATGTCTCTCCTTGCATTTTCTCCCAGATCCAATGGCCCGATATCAAAATATCCGCCTTCTTCATGAGTCACTGTTGTCGGCAGTCCATCTTCATCTGTATGGAACAGAAAGAACTCACACTCCGGTCCGACATTCATGGAATATCCCATCTCTTCCGCTTCGGCAACTGCTTTCCGCAGAACATAACGTGGATCCCCCTCATACGGAGTTCCATCTTTACGATAGACATCACAGATCAGTCTTGCTACTTTTCCCTGCTGCGGCCGCCACGGGAAAATCTCAAAGGTACTCAGATCCGGATACAGATACATATCGCAATCCTCTTCTCCTTCGATTCCCTCCAGCGACGACACATCAAACATACATTTATTATTCAGTGCTTTTTCAAGCTGTCCTACTGTTACAGCCATATTCTTCAACGTTCCAAAAATATCTGTAAACTGCAGACGGATAAAGGCAACATCTTCTTCCTCCACAATACGGATGATGTCTTCCCTTGTATAGTTATGCATATAACAACCTCCTTTTTCATACCGTTTCCAGTTTTTTCATCCTAATACAGAAAATCTGCCATCAGCAGCTCCCCACGCACTCCGGTATATATTAATAAAGGGCGATCTCCACCCATACTGGAAACGCCCTTGTCTCTGTGCCTTATTATATCGGCTTGATTTTCTCTTGTCAATCAACCTTTTTCTAGTTAAAATATACCATTTCTTCGATCGGTTCTGCCGGTTCAATATTCTCCGCATCCAATACCGGGCCCTCGCCTCTGTATACAGAGAGATTTTTAAAGCTGACTTTTGCTCTTACTTTTACCCAGTCACCCGGTTTCAGCTTTGGTGCATATGGACTTCTGCAGACATAACCAAGGAAAGAGGTATCATCTGCACAACAGGTCATTGCTGTACGTCCCGGAAGAAATACCTTTGACGGAAAAGCCCGTGGCTTCATCACCTTTGCCACAAACTCTACTACTTTTCCCTTGTACCGGTCTGGATTTTCCATCATATCCACATACCAGATTCCATAGTCTTCCCTGCGGATCTCAATCACCGGAGCATTTAAATCATACGGAACCTCATCCTCAAAAATATTGTCGACTTCTCCGTTCTCATCTTCAAAAATAACTTCTGCCTGTGGGCTGACCACTTTGACACTTCTTCTGTATCCCGCCAGCGGACCTCTGTCCTCACAGCGGTTAAAAAGAACCAGTTCCGCCCCTTTTACCATTTCAACAAATAATGGCTTCAGATTTGTAAGGTACATCTGAAAAGTACTTGCATCAACAGTTGCGATCTTCTGTTCGATCTTCCAACCTGCCGGAAGTGCCAGTTTCTCAAAATCACTGACCGGCCACATACCATTGTATTCAACTACAACTCTCTCCGGTTTATGCTTCCGGTTCATCTCCTCAAGCCATGCTTCTGTCAGGTCCTCTTTATCTTCCACTTTTTCGATCACAACACCATACTTCAGCATTTCCTTTGGATCATACTCTTCCTCTCCTTCCTCACAGAGGATCAGAAGCGTCTTCCCCTGGATCTGAAAATAATCCTGCTCCAACGTAAATGTCAGAAACTGGGTCTTTCCGCTGTCCAGGAATCCTGTCATCAGATATACCATAACATCCGATTGTCTCATTTTTCTTTCTCACTTTCTTTTTCTTTCAGACTATTTCACCTGAAATAATTCCGCCAGTTTGTCTTCTTTAATCTCTGCACCGATCACACAGATACGTCCTGTATATTCAGGTGCTCCGGTTCTTACTTCATGCTCACCCGGAACCATGTCGAAATAGATCCATTCTCCATCAGCACCTGCAACCATACCTTTTGCACGAAGGATATTGCCATAAGATCCATCTTCTTCCAGGGTCTTGAGGATATTTCCGATCTCTTCTTTTGTATAAGTACGGATTGTCTCTTTTCCCCAACTTGTAAATACATCATCGGCATGATGGTGTCCCTCATGATCGTGATGGTGGTGTCCACAGCCGCAGCCACATTCATGATCATGGTCGTGATGATGTTCATGCTCTTCATGATCATGGTCGTGATGATGCTCATGCTCCTCATGGTCATGGTCGTGATGATGCTCATGCTCCTCGTGGTCATGGTCGTGATGATGCTCATGCTCCCCGTGGTCATGGTCATGATGATGCTCATGCTCCTCGTGGTCATGGTCGTGATGATGTTCATGGGCTTCGTGAGCAACTTCTGCAAGCAGTTCTTCTTCCAGAGACTTGCTGGATTCCATTGCCTCCAAAATCTTTTCACCCGGGAGCTGCTCGATCGGTGTTGTGATGATCGGAGCTTTTTCATTTAACTCTCTCAGCAGAGCAACACTTTCCTGAATCTTCTCCGGCTTTGCCTTATCTGTACGGCTTAAGATCACTGCTCCTGCATACTCGATCTGATTACTGAAAAATTCGCCAAAATTTTTGCGGTAGATCTTGCACTTTGTCACATCTACCACGGTGGTAAAGCTGTTCAGCTCCGCATCAATCTCATCCTGCACATCCTGCACTGCCTTGATAACATCCGACAGTTTTCCGACACCGGAAGGCTCGATCAGAATACGGTCAGGGTGATACGTGTCTACTACCTCATGAAGAGACTTTCCAAAATCTCCTACCAGTGAACAGCAAATACAACCTGAGTTCATCTCACGGATCTCGATTCCCGCCTCTTTCAGGAATCCACCGTCGATTCCAATCTCTCCGAACTCATTCTCGATCAATACAACCTGCTCTCCCTTAAAACCTTCTGAAAGAAGCTTTTTGATCAATGTCGTCTTACCGGCTCCAAGAAAACCGGAAATAATATCTATTTTTGTCATTTTAAAGACCTCCTATCTTACTGCCTTTTTCTATCTTATCTCTTTTCTTTCCTCTCTGTCAATTCAGATCCATTCCCTCCGGACAGTAACCGTATTTATTTCAGATCCAGCTCGATCGGACAATGATCTGATCCCATTACTTCTGTCAGAATCTTTGCATCTGCCAATCTGTCCTTCAGGCATTCTGACACGCAGAAATAGTCAATCCGCCAGCCTGCATTCTTCGCTCTTGCACTGAACCGGTACGACCACCATGAATAAATCCCCTCCTGATCGGGATAAAAATACCGGAAAGTATCAATGAAACCTGCATCAAGAAGCTCTGTGAACTTTCCACGCTCTTCATCTGTAAATCCTGCATTTTTCCGGTTTGTCTTCGGATTTTTAAGGTCGATCTCTTTATGTGCAACATTCAGATCACCGGTTACGATCACCGGCTTCTTTTTCTCCAGCTTCTTAAGATATGCACGGAAATCATCTTCCCATTTCATCCTGTAATCCAGTCTTGCAAGCTCACTTTGGGAATTTGGTGTATAAACTGTCACAAAATAGAAATCCTCAAACTCACAGGTGATCACGCGTCCCTCCTGGTCATGCTCTTCAATCCCCAGTCCATAGGATACCGATAATGGTTCTTTTTTGGTAAATACTGCTGTTCCGGAATAGCCTTTCTTCACAGCATAATTCCAGTACTGATGATACCTTTCCAGTTCCAGATTCAACTGTCCTTCCTGCATCTTCGTCTCCTGAATACAGAAAATATCCGCATCTGCCTCATGAAAGAAATCCAGGAATCCTTTCTGAACGCATGCCCGGATACCATTTACATTCCACGATATTAGCTTCAATCTATTCCTCCTTCCAGGACTTCTCCTTATAATAGACTTCGTCAAGGAATAATCCTCTTGCCGGAGCCAGAAATCCAGCCTTTGTTCTATCCTTTGCCTCTAAAGCTATCGTCACGCTTTCGATCCTGCGTGTCCCCATTCCAACTTCGAGCAAAGTTCCTGTCAGAATCCTTACCATATGATAAAGAAATCCTGTTCCCTCATATTGGATGTTGATCCTGCCGCCTTGTCCGCCAACCATTATAGCATAAATTGTCCGCTTTGTGGACGTTTCATCTTTTTTATCCGTATAAGCTGCAAACTCATGCGTGCCGGTCAAAAGTTCCGCTGCCTGCTGCATCGCTGCAATATCAAGATTCTTCGGGAAATGATACGTGTAACGCCGGTCAAATACATCCGGCTTTTCATCAGTATCAATCTGATACACATACCTTTTTCCTACAGCACTCTTTCTCGCATGAAACCCATTTTTTTCAAGTCCGGCTTCTCTGATCCGGATATCCGGAGGCAGCAGCTTATTTACCTTCTCTGTGAAAAATCCGTCCTCCGCTTTCCCGTGAAGCACCACACTGGCTGTCTGTCCGCGGGCATGCACTCCTGCATCCGTCCTTCCTGATCCATTTACTTCCACCACATATCCGGCTGCCTTTGAAATACAGGATTCCAGAATCCCCTGAATGGTCATCTCTGTATTGGCCTGTCTCTGCCATCCCTGATATGCTGTCCCATCATAAGCGATCACCAGCCTGTACGTCCGCATTCTTTCATCTCCTCTTTCAAAAAGAAAACCGGTCATACTTCCGCTTCAGGTATAACCGGTTCGTTCTTCCTATTTTAAAAACTTTTTCAGCTCATCCATAAATGTATTCGCATCTTTAAACTCTCTGTATACTGATGCGAACCTCACATATGCCACCGGATCAAGATCTTTTAACTTATCCATAACAATCTCTCCAATCTCACTGCTCGGGATCTCTTTTTCTTCCCGGTTAAAGATCTCCAGCTCGATCGCCTCGATCGTCTTCTGGATCTGATCTGCAGGAACAGGACGTTTATAACACGCACTCAGCACACCATTCTCAATCTTTGACCGTTGATACTGCTCCCGGTTGTTGTCTTTCTTGATCACGATCAGAGGAATCGTCTCTACTTTTTCATAAGTTGTAAAACGTTTCCCGCACTCGTCACAGGAACGCCTTCTGCGAATCGAACTCTTATCCTCTGCCGGTCTGGAATCGATCACTCTTGTATCAGGGTTTCCACAATATGGACATCTCATTCGTCTGTTCCGCCTTTCCGCATATACAATCCACCACACACTCCCTGCGGCATTTATTTTCAATCCGTCTGTGAAACGAATTTATTTCCGCCCTCATTATACACAATGTCTAGTATTTTTGCAAAAACTTTTCTTCTTTTATTTCCACTAATACTGCATCCGGTCCGATTTTTTTTACACAACTGTACGGAATCACATATTCACAGTCCGTTCCAAAAAATCCGCAAAATTTCCCCGGTCCCGGTACAATAATCGATTCAATCTTCCCGGAACAGGTATCAAGCTCCAGGTCCACAACACAGCCCAACTGCTTTCCTGTACAGATATTAACTACTTCTTTTTCCCGCATTTCACAAAATCTCATCGTTCTCTCCCCGTACCGGAATCTTACAACTATTTTATTCCGGCATCGGACAGATCGTGACATTTCTGTATTTCTTTTTTTCGGTACATATATTACAATGATGTCAGGGTCAAAAGGTCTGAAACCACATGTGCTTGCACACTGGTGGTAGAATGACCTTGAGACCCGCCCCGATATGAGCATAAAAGTGGGGCGTAAGCACCATGATATGCGAATAGTGGGTAGGATTGTGGGAGTGCGTAGCACGAAACAATCCGTTGACATCATTGTTGGGGGCTTTTGACCCCAACATCATTTTATTGTTCTTTTGTAAATCTCGACAGGAACTGTCTTGTCCGTTCCTCTTTTGGATGTTCAAAAACCTCTTCGGGCGTTCCCTGCTCAAGGATCGTTCCTCCGTCCATAAAAAGTACCTGGTCCGATACGTCTCTCGCAAATGCCATTTCATGCGTCACGATGATCATGGTTGTCCTCTGATCTGCCAGCCCTTTAATGACCTTCAGTACTTCGCCTGTCAGCTCCGGATCCAGTGCAGAAGTTGGCTCGTCAAAACAAAGAATATCCGGTTTCATCGCTAATGCTCTTGCAATCGCCACACGCTGACACTGACCGCCTGACAACTGATGCGGATAATTGTCCATCCGCTCTGCCAGTCCCATCTGCGTCAGGAGCTTCCTTCCAAGCTTTTCAATCTCACTGTGGATCTTCTTTTTATTTTTCTTATAATCCGGCTGTGCCTTCGCCAGCAGTTCTTTTGCCAACATGACATTTTCCAGGGCTGTATATTGTGGGAAAAGATTAAATGACTGGAACACCAGTCCAAAATGAAGACGCTTCTTCCGTATTTCATTTTCCTGCTTCGTCATTTCATTTCCTGCATCAAATAATGTCTCCCCATTCACCCGGATGATTCCCACATCCGGTGTCTCAAGGAAATTCAGACAACGAAGCAGCGTTGTCTTTCCACTACCTGATGACCCGATGATTGAAAGAACCTGTCCCTGTTCCAGGGAAAAGCTGATATCTTTCAGTACCTCTGTACGATCAAATTTTTTATTGATATGTTCTACTTCCAAAATTGCCATTTCTGCACCTCCTCTATCTGAAATAATCCAGTTTTTTCTCTAACCGTCCCAACAGTACGGTCAGAATTCCGTTAAATACCAGATAGTAGACTGCTGCAAAGAACATCGGCCAGATTGCTCCTGAAATTCCCTGAGATCCTTTCAGGAAAGACTGTCCCGCCCAGATGATCTCCTGCAATGCAATGATCCGTGCAAGTGAAGTATCTTTTACCAGTGTAATGATCTCATTCGACATCGGTGGAACAATTCTCTTGATCATCTGCATTAATGTAATTTTAAAGAAGATCTGGCTCTTCGTCATTCCGAGTACAAGTCCTGCCTCTGTCTGTCCCTGTGGTACACTCTGGATTCCACCGCGGTAAATAACAGAAAAATAACAGGCATAATTAAAGATAAATGCAACGGAAGCCGCCACAAAACGCCCCGATTCTCCTCCTCCCCAGACTACATTATTCAATACCAGTCCCGGGAAATAATAAATAATCAGCATCTGGATCATCAGCGGCGTTCCTCTGACTACCCATACAATAATGTTCGTGATATATTTCAATGGCCGGAAATGCGACATTGAGCCAAATGCAATGATCAGCCCAAGAGGCAATGCCCCCAAAAGCGTCACAAAGAAAAGCTTCAATGTCTGTAAAAAACCAACATTCAGCGATTGAATAACGATAGGAAATTGTTCCATTATAAGTTCCATGTCCGTACTGCTCCGTCCTTATTTTTTACTCTTCGATCAATGCCGCCTGTACTTTATACTTTTCAGCACAAGTCTTCATTGTACCGTCTTTCATACTCTTTTCAAAAAATTTGTTCAGTTCGGCTGCAAGATCAGATCCTTTTCGGAAGCCGACTCCATACTCCTCACTGTTCAGACTTACTGTATAAGTAAGATCTGCATAACCTGTTCCCTTTCCGATCATGGCTGCTGCCATCAGAGAATCAATGACTGCCGCATCAGATGTCCCTGCTGCAACTTCCATCAGTGCATCTGCCTGTGCATTTACAGGTGTATAGTTCAGGTTCAGATTACTGACCTGCTTTTCTCCCGCACTTCCTGCTTCAACTGCAAAACTTAAATCCTTCAGGCTGTCCGTATCCTGATACTTGTCAGCTTTTTCTGCCGGAACAACCACCACCTGTGCATTGTTCAGATAAGCATCCGTACATTCCATGGAACTTGTCACTTCGTCTGTCAGTGTCATTCCATTCCATACACAGTCAATGGACTTTCCATCCAGTTCCAGAACTTTATTGTCCCAGTCGATCTCAACAAATTCAACATCCACACCTAATTCTTCTGCAAATGCTGAAGCCATATCTGCATCAAATCCGATCCAGTTTCCATTATCATCTTTATAATCCATCGGCTCAAAATCTGTAATACCGACAACAAGGGTTCCCTTGTCTTTTACATACTCAAGATCACTGTCTGCTGCCGCATCCTTTTTATCTTTTGTATCAGAATTTCCTGAACCGCATCCTGCAAGCATGGATACTGCAAGACCTGCACACAAAAATACACTTAATACTTTCTTTTTCATCATTTCATTCCTCCATCAGCAATTATTACAACTTCTATTCTCTACCAATGAGTCACTGCACCATGGTAAAGTCACTGTTGTATTCTAACATAGCCATATTCGGATGTCAAACAGTCTTTTTCCTGTTCTGCTGTCTCCTGTTCTGCTTCCGGCTTTTTTGTCAGTCGCCTTTCCGTGGTATCGCCGGAAGAAGCCATACCATCAGGTATGACTTCTTCTGTGCCTTCTCTTCCACTTTTCAACCAGCTGCTGATTTGGTTCTACCTGAAGATTTTTACGGATATCGTCCATCTCCTGACGCATCTGTGCATTAACCTCCAGATATTCTTCATGCTTTGTCAGAAGAATATGATATTCCTCCAAAGACATATATTTATAAGAAGCATAAAGATACGGTTTTAAAAGCTGCGGATCTTCACAGATCTGATAAGCCCGGTCATACATTCTTGCCGATTCCTGATAGAGAAACAGCCTTCCATATGCCGCTCCCAGTCCAGCATAGATCTTTCCGTAAAATTTTTCATCCACGCTCTCATCTTTCTCCCGGTTCAGGATCTCCTGATATACAAGGATCGCTTCTTCTATCTCACCACTCTCAAGGAGATTGTCCCCTTTATATTTCTGGCGTTCGATATCCTTCTGATTCTTTAGATGCTCCAGTACATTCTGGATGCGGATCATCTCAGGATCTCTGTAGATCCTGGATGCTTTCAGGATCGTCAATACAAATTTCTCTACTGAACCGCGAAGTCTGAGGACATCTCTGAGCTGGTCAGCCAGATCTTTCATTCCGATTTCTTCTTCCAGCCAGTTACAAATCTGTTCATTCATAATCGTATAATCAATCAGATACAGATTATTGCAGAGGTAATAACACAGTTCTTCCATGGTAAAGATCCTGCAGTGGATTCTTGTAATCTCATACGGATGTGTCGCATGCTTATCATGACAAAGAATTAAATTTCCCATCATTACCTCCTAAATGAATTATCTTCTCTTCCTGGAAATCTGTCGGCAGGAAGAAATCTCCGAATCCGACATCCCGTACTGTGATCTTGCAGGTCTTTTCATCCAGGAATAACGTTTCGATCTGAAGCCTCATTGAATATTCCGCACGTTTCGGGAACTTTGCAAGAGAGATCTTTTCCGTCTTAAGATTGCCCTGTACCAGTGATTCAATATGAAATTCTATATCTTCCACATCTTCAAGGATCACTTCCCACTGGTTGTTCGATTCATACCAGTGAGCCCCCCAGGACACCAGCGGATACCACATTTCCTGCCCGTCAACCCGCATATTCACCGTGATCTGATCTGTCAGTTTGTCCTCTGACAGGTAAACCGGATTTTCAATGTGCATATACAGCTTTCGGTATGCAGTGTAGCACGCTCCTTTGCTGTAAAGATTATTTCCTATAAACGCCCTGCGTCCATTGCACAGCACCCGCAAAGACTTTGGATACCACTCATTCTCAAATCCTTCTCCCGTCAGGAAAACCGAAGAAACGATCCGCTTGTCAAAGACGCTCTCAATAAACTTGCAGAACATGGAGTCTGCTTCTTTTGCTTTATCCTCATTCAGAACCGGATACACCATCGCAAGTTCTTTCATATGTGCACTTGCGACTTCATCCACCGTAACAAAGGTCGTCTTTCCTCCTCCAAGTCCCGGCTTAAGTCTGCGGAGCATATAGGCTTTGATCTCATTTCTGTCACAGCAGAATAATGCCGCATCATACTGCCACAGCTCTTTGGGCTGATAGAACAGGTAATTACAGAAGCTCTCCTTATAATCCTGAATAAAAATATGCCGCTTGTCAATATTCATACGGACTGCGATCCCTCTGAGCATCTGTGCCAGTTCCTCTGTCAATGCAGGAACCGTAAATACGATTCCCTCTATCTCCGGGAAGTCATGCAGTGACATCTGGATAAACTTTGACAGAAGCCATACTGCATCATACGTCTCTTCGCCAAACTCGATTTTTTCCCCTGCAAGGCTTCGGTTCAAAAGCCTGGTCACGGTAAATCCTTCTTTTACCGTTGCCAGTCTTTTTGCTTCTTTTCCATATGCCCATGTATCGCGAAGTCTTCCTATGATCAGCGGGATCTGAAAATTATCTTCATCGACTTCGAGTGTCTGTGGTTCCATCTGCTCCTCACTGTAGTAGCTGATCTGACACGTCTTTTCATTTATTTCATAGCCAATTATACTGCCCTGTCCCATGAAATTAGCTCCTCCTTAATACTGGATGAACATGTGGTTCGCCACGGCATCTTCCAACGCGTAACTCCGCATCTTCTTCTCCTGTTCTTCTTTATCCTCTTCCAAAAGGATATCGTTGAGCCTTCCGTATCTGCCCGGCTCTCCTTTTTCGATCTCCCGCATACACATTTCTTTTTCACTTCTGTAAGAATTGCCGTCGATCGTCTCTTTAAAATAGTATTTCAGCCGTTCATTTGCAAATAATACAAACTTCTTCACATAAAGATTCTCATACATCGGAGACAGCACTTCTGTCGAATAATCCGCTGCCTCTCTGCTGCCTTTCTGCAGTTGGTAATAAAGCATGACACGGCTGCCTTTCTGACCTTTATATTCGATCAGCGTCTTATCCCAGAGCTGAAGTTCCACAAGCCATTCTTTCTCATAAGAAAGGAAGAACGGGAAATAGATCTGCTTGCCGCAGAGTTCCTGAAGAAACTTCTTCAGAGTCTTCCTTATCTGCGTTCCATACTCACGGGTAGAATAATATTTCAGTACCGCAATCTTGCAGATATCGATCGTTGGTTCTCCCTTTTCATATTCCTGGCAGATGACATCGATCACATTCTTTCCGATCTTACGCTCTTCGACTACATATTCCCTGGAAATATAGGCAAGATATGCCTGCTCCAGACGGAAATATGCACCTTCTTCGTAATATGCCTCAAATACCTGTGCCTCCTGGAACAGCTCCTCCGAAAACAGCATCTGCGTCAGTATCCGTTCTGCGAGTTTATGCGTATGCACTTCATAATCCCTTGCAACTTTCCACAGATTCTTCATTTCCATTGTTGCACCGCAGAAATAATTTGCAAGATATGTCAGGATTACTTTATCATACTGATTCTTCTGGAATAAGTCATAGCATACATACGTCAGGAAATCATCATTTTCATAATTGCTTTCCCGGATCGTCTTACTGCACAGTGTAAAGATTTCATCCTCAGGATAATTTTCCAGCCCTTTTTCCTTTACTACTTCCAGTGTCAGTTCTTCCTCTTCCGCATTCTGTCTTCCCCTCAGCAGTCCACCCAGATACTTTCTGCACATATCCATATAACGCAGTTCATAGAACAGTCTTTTGCTGTCATACGGGATAGAATCTGTATAATGGCGTCCGTCTTTCGCTTCCCACACCAGGCGGTCCGTCTTGGAATACAGGAACACTCTCGCTCCCTTTTCTGTATACGGCACTTTCTGTGTCACAGTTCCGTCGTCTGCAATGACATGGATAAACTTCATATTCGGAACTTTCGTCGTGATCCAGTAGGCGTGACAGATATCATACAGGGCTTTGATCCGCTCCTGTTTCATCTCATCTTCTACAAGAAATCTCTTGTAGATAATCCTGAGATCCTCGTCGATATTTCTCCGTTCCAACTGATTCCATGCAAAAACTTCCATCTCATCACGGTAATGTGCATAGATCTCACTGCCCTCGTCTTCATATGTGATCAGATTTGCATACAGGAATGCACATTTATGATAATCCAGGGAATTTCCATGCATAAAATACAGATAGACCGATCTTGGCAACTGCTTGTGGAACTGTGCCGGTTCTGCAGATGCCATATAATATTCATAAAGCTGTGCAATCTTCAGTTCAGACTCCACTGCCTTTTCATACCATTTGAAATACTTCTGTTCCGTACAGCTCCCTTTGATCAGAAGTGTACAGATGGAAGTCAGGATCATTGATTCCCCATACATCTCATAACACCGGACAAGAACCTCATACAAATGGGCATCAAAATATTTCATCTGACTCGCCAGATTTGCGGTATACAGTGCAAGTTCTTTGGTCATCAGCTTATATTTCACTGCAAATGCAAGCACCTGCACTTCAAAAGTCCCGAGCTTTTTCAGAGAGGAACTTTTCTCTCTGTAGCAGCGGAATGCCTGCAGATAGAACCAGATACTGTGGGATCGGTAATCCTCAAACTGCTTTTCAAGAACCCGCAGTCTTTCGCTGTAGATCTTATATTCTGAATCTACTTCCACCAGCATACACAAAATCTTCCAGCTTGAAGGATGCTTCATAAAGGATCTTGAAAGTTCCTCGGCAACCCGTCGCTGTCCGATCGAATCATTGCTCAGCAGTGTTGTCAGATACAGATAATAAGAACTCAACTCCACATCTTTGCCGATCGCAAAACGGTTATAATTGTACGACTCCAACAGCCATTTTGCTTCTTCCATCCGCTGTCCCAGCAGACAGATATGTGCATGAGCAAGCAGATAGAACTCATTATTGCCATCCCGCTCCCGCAGACGCGAAATTCTGCGAAGTGCATCTTCTGTCCAGGTATCCAGATCCACTCTGCCTCCCTCATACTGCAAAAAGCTCTTCAGAATCCCTGCAAACTCCCGGTCATTCTCCCGGTACTCCTCATCACGGCTGATATCTTTCTCAACCACAACTTCATAATTCAGGGTCTCGTATGGAGTTTCCAGGATGATCTGTCCGAAATTGCTTCCTTTATGAAGCTTGTCCATCGTAATAAAATATTCCAATCTGTAAGAATTTCCAATGAACTCTTCCGTCGTCAGATGTGTATGCTCCACTGAGAGGAAATCTCCCTCCGCCCGGACATCCACTTCGAGAAATCCCCAGGTATTTTTTTTGACGGTAAACGTCTCTTTCCGATCCTCGATCAGCGAGATAAATGCCCTGCTCTCCTCTTCCAGCGTCAGAAAGATCTTTTCTTTCTGCTTACAGCCTACAAGAAATTCCTCCAGTGCATGCTGATCCAGTTCCCATTTACGCATATTATCATAAAGTGCCTGGATTCTCTGATCCTCATACTTGAGGATTTCATAAAAATCCCTGGATCGGAACAGCTTGACTGCTTCAGCCGCATCCCGGTATGAAAGCTTTTTAAAGTCTTCCAGACTCTGGATCTTTCCATATCTGGTCATGACAAATGGTTTTTCAATAATTGCAGTAAATGCAATATCGTACTCACCACCATTGCAGACGATCGTGAACTTACCATGCTCGACATGTCCCGGAACAAGTCCCCTTCCGTCATATGTATAATAAATATTTACCGGATTTCCGTCAAAGCCCTGCTCCACACACTGGATTCTGTAAGAAGATGGATACACCAGGCCGCGGATCGTCCCCTCTCCTTCATTCTGCAGGGAAAAACTCCCCTGATACTTTTCTCCTTCCCCGACACGCATAATGATATGCGTCTCCGGAAATATAATCTCCGGCTGTGGGATATGAAAATCCCCTTTTGCAAATCGCTTGATCTTATTTTTCAAATCGGTCACCTACTCATAATACTTAATCTCTCTGCCATCGGGCAGATGGTATCGGATATCTTATCTGTCTCTGACTTCAGAGCAGAAAGACGCTACTATGAATTATATCATCATCCTGCAGTTTCTTGCAATGGGAGAACGCAAGAAAATAAAATCTGATTGTATACACGTATGCACTATATTTTCTTTTCATATTTCATACAGAAAATGGATCTGAATAATATTTTCTGATACCAGTTCATATCCCGCTCCGCAGCTTCAGAAAACCGGCTGTAAAATTTTCTCTGCCAGATCTGTTGTTCTTTTCTCTGCTCCTGACTTTGCTCTTCTTTTCTTCCAAAAAGTTCCTGCAACACCTGCCCGTACAACTTTTCCCATTGTTCTGCGGTAATCTCCGGAAACTTTTCTTTCAGAATCTCTAAAGTACTCTGTCCTGTCGGTTCTGCCATTTTGATTCCTTTGATCTTTGCCACCCGCAGTACGCAGCCATATAATTCTCCTGCAGTCATTTTCCCGACTCTTTTTTTCAGTGCAAGACATCTCTTTTTCCCCTGCAAATAAAAAACTGCAAGCATCAGTCCTGCGGCCAGTATTCCCCCAGCCGGTTTCAGCCAGCCTGCATTCTGGTATAAAATTCTTGCCAGTCTCCCTTTTGGCAGTTTCATTTCTTCCACGCTTTTTTGAATCTGTTCTATTCCGGCCGGCGGAGTCACTTCGACATTTTCCCAGTATCCGTCATCAAGGCACCATACCTGACACCAGGCATGTCCCATCGCTCCACTGATCTGTGCCTGATAAGTTCCGTCTTCCTGTTCTTCAAATGCACTCGCCGGAACTGCATATCCTTCCGCATATCTTGCCTCTTTTCCGGCAAGCCGGAATAATAAAGTTCCTGCTGATGCAAAATGGACACAGAAGCCCTTCCGGTTTTCAAAAAGAAAATATTCCACAAAATCTTTTCCTGCCGGTGTTGCACCAGGTTCTGTATCATAGACTGCAAGTTCCCATAAAGCTTCGCAGATCTTTTTTCGGATTGCCTCAATCTCTGACTTTGAATCTTTCCATTCCCCATCAATCCCACCTATCTCTTCGATATAATAGCGGGTCAGTTTTTGTAAGTCTGTGGGACAGGACAGATAATCTTCCATATGCTCCCACATTTCTTCTTCATCATCTTTACCGGAATGTTCAATATCTTTCCATGTATCATCCTCATAAAAGACTCCGTACCGTTCTGCCACATACACCGTTGATTCGGGTCTGTATGTGATCGTAACGCTTTTCGCCACAGAATCATCCGGAACAAAGCCCGTAATCTGATTCAGATTTCCTATTTCATCTTTTAGAATCGAATTTGCTGTTCCTGATTTGTCTGTCGTTCCTGATGCTCCTGTCGTTTCCAGTACAGGGAGCTTTCTTTTTAATCTGGCAGGATCGGTATCATCTGTGCTTTTGGCTTTTTGGGATTCTGCAGTACTTTTCGCTGCCTTCTGTGCTTCTTTTTTCTTTTCACTTTCTTCTTTTGCACGAACCGTTTTTTGTCCTGTCAGACGTTCTTTCGCATCAGCGATCGCTTCGTCCAGTCGTTCCCTGACTGTATTTCTGGCTGTCATATACCATCCATCTTTTTCTTCTTTTACCACATTCAACTGCTTTCCGCTGCCAAAAGCAACCAGTAGGAGAACCGCCAGACCGATACCGCCCCGGATCAGCCTTCGCAGTTCCATCCGGATCTGTACCATTTGGGTTATGTCACCCGAAGCAGTTCTGTCTGCCGCAATCATTCCGGTCAGCAAATACATTCCACCATTAAAAAGCAGGACTCCCATTTCGGTCATCGGAAATTCATCCACACACCCTGCACATACAAACGGCAGAATGATAAAGACTGCCGCTGCCCATCTTCCTTTTCCTTCATATAAAATTGCAATCAGAACAAGAAGGAATGGGAGCATCAGAACAAGAACTGAAATTGTATCCATTTCTATATTCTGATACAGATGCTCTGCATCACCGGCTGTCCCTTGCCGAAGTTGTCCGAACACCCTTCTGCCCATCCCGACACAGATGTCCCACTTATACCAGATTCCTGCTGCCGCTGCTCCCAGTCCGGCACCGATTCCGCCAACGCGGGACATTCCATATCCGGCAGAGAACAGCATAGATATCAGAAGCAGCCCCAATAAGATCACTTTTGTATCCATTTCTATGCGAAATATTTCTGACATTCCCCAGCCCCATGCTGCTGCCAAAGCAAATGCAGACATTCCATTCAACACAGTAATGTATCCAGTAAAATATCCGGTCTCATTGTTCTTCTTTCTGCTCTCCTGTGCAATCCGAATGGAAGTTTTCTTTTTCTCCATATATTTCTCCTTTTACACCGGATCAGATTCTGAGATGTTCAGCTTTCTGTCCGTTCTGCCAGAATCTTCCTGATGCATCAACCTCAATCACTGCTGCAAATTCCCTTCCACGAAAACATTCCATTCTGCATTCGTTCATCCAGTCAGTCCTTTTATATGGATGAATATCCAACAGATTCCAGGTCATATAACAGGCATCCTGCACTGTCTTCACACGCCACATTACAACCTTCCCGGTCAGATCATCATACCACGCAACTAAATGGATACATTTTTCTTCTGCCAGCGTAACTGATAAGGACGCTGCATTTTTTACCATTCCCGAGAAATCGTTCTTTTCCTTCTTCCCTTCAGGATAATCAATCCAGATCAGCACAACGCAGCCCAGGGGAAATCCTCTTTCCCGGATCATCAGCTTTCCCGCTCTTGCTGTCTGCTTCCAATGGATATCTTTGATATTATCCTGCTCTCTGTAAGAGCGGATCTGATACGTCTCCGATGCATCATCTCCTTTTCGATCCTGTGCATATTCTGTATCGTCTGCCTGAAATTCTCTTACCCTGCGGGTAATCTCCATCGGGATCAGTTCATACTCAGGGAAAATTTTTATGAGGGATTGTTCTTCTTTTTCCTCTGTCAGATAAAAAATCCGAAACCAGTCATATCTCCGGATGGATTCCACGCTCACTTCAAGCACGCCACACTCCGTTGTCTCAAAATCACACCACACTGTCTCACTGCTTTCCGGTGCGAGGTTTCCCCTGCAGATTTTTACCGCTTTTTCTTCTCTGTTCCTGTCTGTCACCACAATCTTCACTTCATACTGGATTGCAAAATAACGACTCAGATTTTTTAAAAGAATCCCTGCACGGATTTCTTTTCCCTCTTCTCCCATTTCTGGCACTCTGTCCCTTTCTGTCCGCAAGGATTTTCTGGTCAGGGCAAGCCAGCTCAAAGATAAAATTGGATACAATATGGAGAGAATTAAAATGGCAGACAGCACTTCTGCATCATAGATCAGAAATGTATACAGAATTACCAGCATCGCTGCTCCATAGGCAATGCATCTTTTTATCATTTTTTCACCGCCTCTTCTGAATACTTGGCTGCTGCACCTGCTCAACAATCCGCCGGATCAGTTCTTCTGTCCTGATATGTCCCACTTTTGCCTTCATATTCAATATGATCCTGTGGATCGCCACATCCTCAAATACATCCATAACATCTGCCGGGATCACATAATTTCTCCCCTGTAGATATGCCGCAGCCTTCGCCATCTTTGTCAGAGCAACTGTCCCACGTGTACTGATCCCCAGTTCTGTCCATTCATTCTCTCTTGTTGCCTTTGCAAGCTCAGCAATGTAACGATATATCCTTTCATGCACAAAGACTTCTCTCACTTCCTTCTGTAACAGTAACAGCACTGTCCGTTCCAAAATTGGAAAAATATTTTCCACAGCCTCTCCACTCTGCACTCTTCTGAGGATTTCGATTTCCTCTTCCACACTCGGATATCCCATCTTCACGCAGATCATAAACCGGTCCAGCTGAGATTCCGGCAAAAGCTGCGTACCTGCAGATCCAACCGGGTTTTCCGTTGCGATCACGATAAAAGGATCTCCTGTCTGTCTTGTAACTCCATCAACCGTCACCTGCTTTTCTTCCATAACCTCCAGCAATGCCGACTGCGTCTTCGGTGAAGTACGGTTGATCTCATCTGCCAGAAGGATATTGCACATAACCGCTCCCGGCTGATAGACAAACTGTCCGGTTTCTTTCTGATAAATGGTAAATCCGGTAAGGTCTGCCGGAAGAACATCCGGGGTAAACTGCACCCTGGTTTCTTTCAGACGCATCGCCCTGGAAAAAGCAAGTGCCATCGTTGTCTTTCCGGTTCCTGGAATATCTTCGATCAGGATATGTCCTCCTGCAAGGATCGCAGTCATGATCTTTTCCAGAATTTTTCGCTTTCCGACTACAGCCTTTTCCACTTCATCAATTACCTGCAAAGCCAGTTCTCTTCCTTCACTCATCTTCTTTTCCCCTTTGTCAATTCTGCTTTTATCGGTTCTCTTTCACATCTTTTTACTTTTTTGGCTTTTTTTCATTATACCACAGAAACGAAGACAAATGGGCATTTAAGTGTTATAATAAAAAAGTACATTTTCAATGTGCGACTATATTGAATCTCTACGAAGGAGGAATTCTTATGAAGTTAGTAATCACAATGAGCCGACGTTTTGGAACGGGAGCGAGTATTATTGCCTCAGAGCTTTCCGAAAGACTGGGTGTTCCGGTATACGATAAAGCCTATATCGAGGAAAAGCTCAACGATCATGAATATGAATCTGAGGCAGAAGCAATCCGCAAATTGGCAGAAAAGCCCTGTATCATCCTCGGACGCTGTGCTTCCGATATTCTTAAAGACCGTATGAACGTCCTGAATATTTTTGTATGTGCAGACAAAGAAGACCGCATCCTGCGTATCATGCAAAAAGATCATCTGGATCACGACAGTGCCAGAGAGAAAGTGGAAAAGACTGACGAAGAGAGAGCCGCCTACTATTATGACCATACCGGAAAGACCTGGGGCGATGTCAATGACTATCATATGATCCTTGACACTTCTGAACTTGGAGTTGAAAATTGTGCCGATATCCTGATGCATTATTTTGAGAAACTCGAATATATTTAATTTCCCTGGTATTCCTGCCGGGTTTGTGCAACAAAAAAGAATGTGCATCCGCACATTCTTTTTTGTTGTATTTATCTGAATCTGATCTTTAACTGAAGCCCGGCTCCACTCCTTAATTGGAACCGGAATCTGATCCTGCATCTGATCCTGCGTCTGAACCTGAGTCAGAACCTGAGTCAGAACCTGAGTCAGAACCTGAGTCAGAACCTGTATCTGAACCAGTATCTGATGTCTTTGAAGTCGTAATAGTAATACCCTGATCTTTGAAGTCAACCTTCTTCCATTCTTTCTTCACAACTTTGATCTTTGTATCTTCTTTCCAGCCCTTCAGTACCTCATCATATTTTTCCTGCTTACGCTCCGTTACGATGCTTGCCTTTTTGCTGTCTGTAGCCTCACGGTCAAGAAGACTTGTAAGCTTTGCTACATACAGTCCCTTGTCCGTCTCGATCACTTCTGTGACATCACCCTCATTCGCAAGTGCATTTGCCGCTGCGATCAGATCACTGTCCGGACTCGTACTCTCTGAATCAAAAGTTGCTGTCTGTGCTTCTACACCGGCTTCTGTTGCTGCTGTTCCGAAATCTGCTCCGCCTTTTACACTGTCCACAAAATTCTGAGCGGTTGTCTTCAGTGTCTCTTTCTCGTCGTCTGAGAGAGTCGTGCTGTTGCCGGAATCATCCTTTGTCGTATATGAGAATAAGACATACTGCATACTCTTCTGAGCCGCCTCATCATCCGTGATATCATCTGCCGTCACCGTCTCAGTATCTTTGATCGCTGTATCCATCTTATTCTGGATCGTCAGCAATTCCAGAAGTTTCTCGATCGTATCCGTACTTCCTGATACAACATCTTTTGCCTGATCCGTATTATCTTTTCCAAACTGCTCTGCTGCATCCTTGATCGCTTTCTTTTCATCATCACTCAGGGAAACATTATATTCTGATGCATGCTGGGAAAGCAGATACAGATTCTCAAGGCTTTCCATAATATTATCCTTCGTCTGCTCTTCGTAATCCTTTCCGTCGGATGCATCCTGTGACCACATTGCCTCCCCGGTCGTTCCCATCATTCCGGCATAATAAGTCTCATACTGCCCCTGCTGCAGTCTTGCATAGAAATTTGCCACTCCAAGCGTGATCTTTTCATCTCCAACCGTTGCAACTGTTGCGTCTTCTTTTATAGAACCACATCCGGTCACAGACATAGCTGCAAGTGCTCCTGCAAGTGTCAGCACTGCAACTTTTTTTCCAAATCGTACCATAATTGCCTCCTCTTTCTCGCATTCTCAACTGTCTGCTGTTCTGCATTCCTTTAAAAATGCTGCTCCAGGTTTATTACCCGCATATATTTATACATTATAACTTATTTTCATATCAGGAACAAGTAATTTCACAAAATTTACATTTTCCTGCGGCTGCCCGTCACGGCACGATCCGCAATTCCCGGATATCCTCAAGAATCTTTCTCAGGAGCTGGATCGTATCTTCCCCGGTCTCTTTTCCGCTTCGTCCTTTTTTCTGATAGAAAAAGTAAGGTGGTTCTTCTGCTCTGAAGACTAATTTATTTCCATATCGCTGAAGCAGTCCCGGTATCTTCTGAGGATCTAATTTTGCCTTTTCATATAAGGTAAACTTAAAATCACTGCCTTTCTGCTCCACAGCAGTTACATAAGCTGCATGTGCCAGGCTCTTTAACGCCGCAATATGAAGAAGCTGCTGAACCTTTTTCGGAATATCTCCAAACCGGTCGATCAGTTCCTCCGTCATATCATCCATTTCTTCCTCCGTTGTGATCGCAGCAATTCTCTTGTAAATATCCAGCTTCTGATATTCATTTTTAATATAAGATTCAGGAATAAATGCATCAATATTCAGATCCATTGTTGTCGTGAACTGATCTTCTTCCTTCTCACCTTTCAGTTCTTTTACCGCTTCATTAAGCATCTTGCAGTACAGATCATATCCGACTGCCGCCATATGACCGCTCTGTGCCTCACCAAGCAGATTCCCCGCTCCTCGGATCTCAAGATCTCTCATTGCGATCTTGATCCCCGAACCAAGATCCGTAAATTCCCGGATCGCAGCCAGCCTTTTTTCTGCAACTTCTTTCAGAAGCTTATCTCTGCGGTACAAAAGGAATGCATATGCCATACGGCTTGATCTTCCTACCCGGCCGCGCAACTGGTATAACTGGGACAGTCCGAATCGGTCTGCATCCTGGATGATCATCGTATTTGCATTTGCAATGTCCAGTCCGGTTTCTATGATCGTAGTGGATACAAGTACATCAATCTCCCCATTAATAAAATCATACATGATATCTTCCAGTTCCCGTTCACTCATCTGCCCATGTGCAAAAGATACACTTGCTCCCGGAACAAGCTTCTGAACCCTTCCAGCTACATCCGCAATATCTTCCACCCGGTTATATACATAATAAACCTGCCCGCCCCGGGAAAGCTCTCTCTCGATCGCTTCACGGATCATTTCATCATTAACTTCCATTACATAAGTCTGGATCGGCATACGATCCATCGGAGCTTCTTCCAGTACGCTCATATCCCTGATCCCGATCAGGCTCATATGCAGCGTCCGTGGGATCGGGGTGGCTGTCAACGTCAGCACATCGATATTTTCACGCATTTTTTTTATTTTTTCTTTATGTGTCACACCGAAACGCTGCTCCTCATCTATGATCAGCAGACCAAGGTCTTTATAAGTTACATCCTTTGACAAAACCCGGTGCGTCCCGATCACAATATCCACCAGTCCCTTTTTCAGATCTTCAATCGTCTTCTTCTGTTGTGCCGGTGTACGGAATCTGCACAACAGATCGATCCTGACCGGGAAATCTTTCAGACGCTGGATAAAGGTATTATAATGCTGCTGTGCAAGGATCGTAGTCGGGACAAGATAGACGACCTGCTTTCCATCCTGAACCGCTTTAAAGGCAGCCCGGATTGCTACTTCCGTCTTTCCATACCCTACATCTCCACAGATCAGGCGATCCATCACCTTTGTGCTTTCCATATCCTTTTTGGTATCTTCAATCGCCCGGAGCTGATCCTCAGTCTCTTCAAACGGGAACATTTCCTCAAACTCTTTCTGCCATACTGTATCCGGACTGTATACAAATCCTTCGGTCTGCTGTCTCACTGCATACAGTTCCACCAGATCCTGTGCAATCACCTGCACTGCCTTTTTTACCTGGCTCTTCGTCTTATTCCACTGAGGTGTTCCAAGTTTATTCAGCTTTGGTGGTTTCGCATCTGCCCCGGCATATTTCTGGATCAGATCCATCTGCGTTGCAAGAATATAAAGGATTCCTCCGTCTGCATAGGAAATCTTCATATAATCCCGGGTCACTTTGTCTACTTCTACTTTTTCAATTCCCTGATAGACTCCAAGTCCATGGTTCTCATGCACCACGTAGTCTCCCGGCTTCAGTTCTGCAAATTCCTGGATTTTCTGTCCTTCGTAAACTTTCCTGCGTCTTTTTTTCTTTCGTTTCCCAAAAATGTCCGACTCTGAGATCACCATAAATTTCAACATGGGATACTCATATCCCTCTGCCACGCATCCATAAACGACCATGATCTCTCCCGGTCTGACCGTCCGTACCATATCTTCACTGTAAAAACTGCTCAGGTCATAATCTCTCAGATCCTCCGCAAGACGCTTCGCTCTCGTCCTGGATCCTGAAACGAGGATTACCCGGTAGCCCTGCCGCTTCAGCTTTTTCAGATCCTGCGTGAGCATTTCAAAACTGTTATTATAAGGATTGACGCCGGCTGCCTGAATACTGTAGACATCACGCACTTTAAAATCACCACATCTTGTCTCCAGCGTGGTAAGACCGATCCCGTATCTGGTATTAAATTTTTCTATAATCTCCTTCGTCTGAAAGACCCGGATCTCATCTGCCTCTTCCGTCATCCCTGCATTTTTCCTGCTCTCAAGGCTGTGGAAATATTCTTTTTCTACCGCCTCCAGCGTCTCCTGCAATCTGACCGGTTCATCAAAGAAGAACAGACTTTTTTCTTTTGGAAAATACTCTGAAAATGAAACTGCCTGCTCTTCTTTTTCCACATTCTCCGTTGCCGGATAAATGACGATCTGCTCCATATTTTCCACGGATCTCTGGCTTTCCACATCAAAGCTTCTGATGGAATCAATTTCATCCCCCCACAGTTCGATCCTGACCGGAATCTCTTCTGTCAGCGGATAGACATCCAGGATCCCTCCTCTGACTGCAAACTGTCCTGGTCCCTCGATCTGGCTTTCCCGCTCATACCCAAGATGGACCAGCTCTTCCTGCAGTTTCTGAAAATCAATGACAGCCCCCGCTTCTATTTCAATACGGCTTTCCCACAATTTTTCTTTTGACGGAAGTCCATCTAAAAAAGCATCTGCCGTAGTGATCACCGTAACCGGCTCCCGGTTCTTCTTTTCTGTCAGTTTTTTCAGAACTTCCATTCTTTTTCCGGTCAGGGCAGCACCCTTGATATCCGCATGATAAAACAAAAGATCCTTTGCAGGATACAGAAAGGTATTCTCCTCCAGCATTTTGTATTCTTCATACGCCTGCTTTGCTTTTTCCTCACTGGAAAAAACGATGACTCTGTACTCAAAGCCATCGCCCAATGCATACATCAGATGCGTCTTCTGCGAACTGACGCAGCCCGCAATCTGAAGAATTCCTTCTGTCTTTCCCCTCTTTTGAACTATTTCCTGATAATCCGCCAGTTCTTCCAACGGTTCCAAAAAAGCCAGCATATCATTCTTCCTTCTTCTTACGATTATACTCGTTCATCGCACCACTGATATCGCCTGATACGATCATCTCTACCGCTTTGACCGCATCCTTATATCCTTCCTCCATCAGTTCCTGCTCTGCCTTTGAAAAATGCCCCAGGACATAATCTGCCAGATCATACTTCGGAGGCTTTTCTCCAACGCCCACTTTGATCCGCGGGAAAACCGATCCGCCTACATGGGCGATAATATTTTTGATTCCGTTATGCCCTCCCGCACTGCCTTTCGCACGAATCCTCAATTTTCCTACATCCAGACTGATATCGTCATAGATCACGATCAGTTCTGTCTCAGGATCAACTTTATAATAATCCAGGATACTGCGGATACTCTCTCCGCTCAGATTCATATACGTCTGTGGCTTTGCAAGAATCACTTTCTGCCCTGCGATCATTCCCTTCCCGATCAAAGCCCGGTGCTTCTTTACATCTACATCTATATTATATCTCGCAGCCAGTCTGTCTATTACATCAAATCCGACATTATGCCTTGTCCCTTCATACTCCCTGGTCGGATTCCCCAGTCCTGCAATAATAAACATCTTCACGACTCCTTTCTACTTTTGAAAACGTTGCTATTTATTTTACTCCATCCACAGATATTTGTCACGTATAAATCTCTTTTCCACGTCATACAATGATAGAAAGAACTTGCTGTTCCCCCAACTGCCGGGAACAGACAGATACCGGAAATTCTGAACTTCAGGATCTTTCGGCAAACAGCTACCAGAATCTACCAGGAGGGTTTTCCATGAGTTCCAGAACACGCATCGTTGTCCTACACATGAAAGAAATTATCTACACAGCAATCTTCGCTGCACTTGCTATCCTGCTGATCATTCTTCTGATCGTCATGTTCCGGCCATCCGGGAAATCTGCTGCATCAGGAGAGAAAAAGCAGTACACTCCGGGAGTCTATACTTCCACACTCACACTGAATAATACAAACCTGGAAGTCGAAGTTGCTGTCACAGATTCAGAAATCAGCAGCATCCGCTTTTCCAATCTTGATGAAACCATAACAACTATGTTCCCACTGGTTCAGCCTGCACTGGAAGATATCGCAGATCAGATCTGCCGAACTCAGTCCCTGGAAAATATTTCTTTTCCGGAAGATGCCCCTTACACATCCCAGTTAATCCTTAACGCGGTCACGCAGGCGGTCGAAAAAGCCACAGTTCAATAACCGTGGCTTTTCTGTCTTTCCTATCATAACTGTTCTTTTTCTGACGGAAAGCCTACCCTTCCACAATCAGATATGTTCCATCCGGGAGTACAAAGACCTCCGATGCTTCCTCCAGCTCTTCCTCAGTCATATGATCCACATCCGCTCCGCTCTCCTCGAAATACTCGCGTACCTCCTCCAGTGAATCCACAACAACTGCCATGCAGTCTTCCAGAAATGCTTCTGCCTCTTCCAGTGTCTCTGCTACCGGTTCATCGAACAGTTGTCCCTGATCCTTCAGAAAAGCACGCAGACATTCTTCACTATATTCACCCATCTTCTCGTCCTCCTGCTATCTCATTATCTCAAGTATTTCATCAACCGAATCTACGATACAGTCTGCCCCGTCTTCTTCCAGTGCTTTTCTTCCACGGAATCCCCAGGATACCAGGATCGTCTTCATGCCGGCTGCCTTTCCCGTTGCAAGATCCACTTCCGAATCTCCGATATACGCTGTCTCTGCGATCTCAGTTCCCAGTCTGTCCGCAATGTCAAGTGCCGCACTGGGATCCGGTTTTCTCGGAACGCCCTCTTTCTGCCCCTGGATCCAGTCAAAAATCCCTTCTCCAAAAATCTCCTTAATCACATGACCGACCTGGCGGTCCGGCTTATTTGAAAGCACTGCAAGCCTGATCCCCTGCTTTTTCAATGTCTCGAGCATCCTTTCAATTCCCTTATAAGGAACAACCTTATAAGTACAGTTCTCATCAAACACTCTGCCATAGACTTCCATCGCCTCATCGAGCCTGTCCAGAGCCTCATCTCCCCCGGCTTTCAACGCCTTCTCTATGAGAACCTTCGCTCCGTTTCCGACAAAATCTCTGCACTGCTCTTTCGTGATCTGTGGCATATGGATCTGCTTCATCGTCTCATTCACAGAATATTCCAGTGAATCCAATGTATCAGTCAATGTTCCGTCGAGATCAAAAATACATGCTTTCATCCCTGCTGCCTCCCTGTCATCCTTCATCCTGTAAGGACATTCTGTATTGTATTTCTTTCTCACTTATCATAGTATGATACATTCTAAAAAGCAAGTATTGACAACGCATTTATCGGCATATTTTTCAATCCCCCAGCAGATACTGCCGCATCGTCTTCAGGGCGTTTTTCTCAAGTCTGCTGACCTGTGCCTGAGAAATCCCGATCTGTCCTGCCACCTCCGTCTGAGTCTTCCCTTCAAAAAACCGCAGACTGATAATATACCGTTCCCGCTCATTGAGCCGTTCCATCGCAGCCTCCAGCGAAAGTTCCTCTACCCAGTTTTCTTCCCGGTTTTTCTTATCACTGACCTGATCCATCACATACAATGCATCCCCTCCGTCATTGTATACCGGTTCATGAAGACTCATCGGAGTCTGTACCGCATCCAGGGCAAAAACCACATCCTCCTTGGCAATCCCGATCTCATCTGCAATTTCCTGCACCGTCGGTTCTTTCATATAGCGGCGTACATATCCTTCCTTTGCATAAATAGCTTTATAAGCCGTATCCCTCAAAGAACGGCTCACACGGATGCTGCTGTTATCTCTTAAATATCTCCGGATCTCACCTACGATCATCGGGACTGCATAAGTTGAAAATCTTACCAGCCGCTCCGGATCAAAATTATCCACTGCCTTCATCAGACCCACACATCCGATCTGGAATAAATCATCTGCACTTTCACTGCTGCTGTCAAATCTCTTGATCACACTCAGAACCAGTCGCAGATTTCCTTTAATATATTCTTCTCTCGCTTTTTCATCACCTTTCTGAATCCGACGAAAAAGCTCCTCCTTCTCATCTTCCCTGAGAAGCGGGAGCTTTGACGTATTCACTCCGCACAGTTCCACCTTATTCATCATCGTAAGAATCCTCCTAAGTCATTTTCTACTTAGAATCATTCTCCATCTGAATCAAAGATATTCTGTCCGGGGAAAAATTTAATAAAGTTTTACTCCTTGACAATCTGTCTGACTGCCTTTTCTTCAGAACTTTCTCACAGTTCTGTCTCTTTTGCAGGATTCTCTTACAGTTACAGTTCCCACTTATCCGCAAGATTATTGATCTGTGCTTCAAATTTTGCTTTATCTTTATTGGAAAGTCCTGCATTGCTGTAAATGATATCCATAAGCCTTTTACCAGCCAGCGTAAGCCGGTCATACGCTGCATCCGCTTTCTTCTGTGCCGGTTTCTTTGCTTTCACAGGAATCTTCACACCCTCACTGAGGATCTCATTTTTCAGAAGATCCACTTCTGCACACGGAAATGGTGCAAACGCCTGATAATCAAATGTCTCTTCCACAGTCTTTGCGAACTCCTCAGTTACTGTATCTTCACCATGTACAACAAAAACTCGCTGTATCGGTGGATCAAATGCCTTTACCCATTTCAGCAGACCATTCATATCCGCATGCCCACTGACACCATGAAGGCTTTCAATCCTTGCATGTACCTCGATCGACTCTCCAAACAGCTTCACATTTTTCTCGCCCTCCAGCAGCCGCCGACCCAGCGTTCCATTTGCCTGATATCCGACAAATAAGATCGTACACTCTTCTCTCCAGAGATTATGCTTCAAATGATGCCGGATTCTTCCTGCATCGCACATTCCTGAAGCGGAAATGATTACTTTCGGCTTTTCTATAAAATTGATCATCTTAGAATCTTCACTGGATATTGCAGTATGCAGTCCCGGAAATACCAGTGGATTGATCCCTGCATTCACAAGAGCAAGTGCCTCCTCATCAAAGCATTCCCGCATATTTTTAGTAAATACCTTCGTCGCCTCGATTGCCAGCGGACTGTCCAGATAAACTTCAAAATCAGGATACTCACTCAGCAGTCCCTTTTCTTTGATCTCACGGATAAAATACAGCATCTCCTGCGTTCTTCCTACCGCAAATGACGGGATCACTACATTTCCCTTCCGGTCAAAGGTCTCTTTCAGAATCCTTGTAAAATCGCCAAGATAATCCGGCTTTTCCTGTGCATGTACCCGATTTCCATAGGTGGATTCCATGACGATATAATCTGCATTCTCCGTATAGGCCGGATCTTTGATGATCGGCTGATCCGTATTTCCTATATCACCTGAAAATACAATCTTTTTTGTCACGCCATCTTCTGTCGCCCACACTTCAATACTGGCTGATCCCAGCAGATGCCCCACATCGGTAAACCGGATCTCAACACCTTCACAGATCCTGATCCGCTCGCCATACTGACATGGCACAAGAAGTTCAATCGCGTCCAGTGCATCCTGCATTACATAAACCGGCTCATACTCCGGCTGTCCTGCACGCTTTCCCTTCCGGTTTCTCCATTCAGCCTCAAACTCCTGGATATGTGCACTGTCACGCAACATGATATTACACAGGTCAGCCGTTGCATACGTGGTAAAGATCTGACCTTTAAATCCATCTTTTGCAAGTCTTGGCAGCATCCCCGAATGATCTATATGTGCATGCGTCAGGAACACATAATCCACTTCATTCGCCGGAATCGGAAGCCCCGGATTCTCATACAGATCCGGTCCCTGCTCCATTCCACAATCAATCAGAATATTTTTCCCTGCAGTCTGAAGGAAATGACAGCTCCCAGTAACTTCGTGGGCTGCTCCTACAAAAGTAAGTTTCATAAGTCCACCAACCCTTCCGCTTTTTTCTTTTATTGTAGCACTTCTTTATTTAATATGCACGAAAAATATAGCGGCACTCTTTAAATTTTAGTAAATTTTAATACTTATGTTAATAACTCGATGAACGCTATTCATACCGGATCATTTCCCGTCTGAGCCTTGTCATGATTTTCTTTTCCAGCCGGGAAATATACGACTGGGAAATTCCCAGAAGATCTGCCACTTCCTTCTGCGTCATTTCTTTTCCTTCCGGATGATCCAGGCCGAAACGCATCCGCACGATCATTTTCTCCCGACCGGACAATTTGTTCAAAGCCCGGAACAAAATTTTTCTCTCCGCCTCATTTTCAAGATCTTTATAGATTGTATCTTCATCCGTCCCCAGAATGTCAGACAAAAGGAGCTCATTTCCATCCCAGTCCACATTCAGTGGTTCATCTATGGAAACCTCCAGCTTTGTCTTGCTGTTTCTGCGAAGATACATCAGGATTTCATTTTCAATACATCTGGATGCATAGGTTGCAAGTTTGATCTTTTTGGTTGGATTGAATGTATTGATCGCCTTGATCAGACCAATCGTTCCAATGGAGATGAGGTCTTCAACCCCTACTCCTGTATTGTCGAATTTTTTTGCAATATAAACGACCAGTCTCAGATTATGCTCAATCAGAAGCTTTTTCGCCTCCTGATCATCTTCTGTTCCCAGCCGTCCGATCACTTCCTCTTCTTTTTCATTTTCAAGCGGCGGTGGAAGAATATCCGTTCCCCCTATGTAATGAATCTCTTTCTGCCCTCCGAAGATCAGCGTCCTGAAATCAGGCACTACTTTCAGTTTAAATTTCTCCGGCACTGCTACTTTTACTATCATTTTCATTTTCCTCCTAAATATTCAGATAATCATGGTTCAGGATCAACTGGTATTCCTGCTTCTCTGAAATCGTTCCTTCACTGATTCCGATCAACGGTTTTTCAATCCATTTTTCCCCGTCCATGCTGACACACATTTTCTCGATTCGGAAGATTTTTATCACACCGGTTCCACTGATACTCTGATAAGGGATGTACCGCATTTTCGGTTCCGTATCCCTCAGGACAGATCCTTCTTTCTGCTGTTGTTCTCTGAACTTTTCATAGAATTCATGGTCGAGAATACTGACCGGATCACCACTGACCGGATCGCATAAAAGATTTCCCGTATCCATCAGTGCCATGACGCTCATCTTTCTCTCGTTCAAATACAGCGTCACCTCACACCGCACCTGTTCTTTTCCGCTTATTTTTCTTAACAGTTTCCAGCATTTCACAAAGAGAAATGCCGTTCCCACTGCTGTCCCATAAAAAAGGCTGATATACCTTAAATACGGCCGGAATGCTGTCATCATGCCTCCCATAAAAACCGCACATAGATATAATAATATGTAGGCCTTTATAAATTGAGCTTTCGTTCTGATACGGAGACCGGTTATAAGCATACAACTGCTGACAATTCCATGAAAAAAAATAAGTTGAAAGACTCCGGGGATCCCCACGACTATTCCAAGGCACATCATCCCGCTCCCAAGCCCTCCGCCCAGAAAGATTCTCTGCCAGTTACTTTTGCATTTCAGAACCCGATTCAGTACAAGAAGCAACAGACTGTCCATCATGAAATTTTCCAGAAACAACAAATCAATATACAATTCGTAGTGCATATTCCACCTTCCTTCTCCTTTGTATGCATGACTCATTATATGCCTGCACCAAAGCAGAAGTTTGTCGGACACTGACAGAAAGATCAGAATATATTTCGACAACCTCCTGCTTAACAGCCCGTTGTTCCTGCATTCTGCAAATTGCATTTTGTGCAACAAAAAAAGAACCGGCTTTAACCAGTTCTTTTCTAAAATCTATTCATTCTGTCTTTCAGAATCCAGAGATTGTCTTTCCCTGCTTACTTTTTGAAGAAATCAGGAATCTTGATCGACTGCTCTTTTACATTGCTTGAAGGTGTTCTCGGCTGCAGTGTCGGCATTGTTCCTCCCTGCGGTCTTACTGTGGAACCTGCTCTTCTCTCATGATCCAGTGTAGATCTCACATGAGATTCTCCGCCGGACGGAAGAATGGATCCAACCTTCTGCTGTCCTTCCAGTCTTGCTTTTAACTTAGAAGCACTTCCGCCTACATTATGTAAGCCGGTAGCAATAACTGTGATCGTACATTCGTCAGATTTTGTATCATCATACATCGCACCAAAGATAATACTTGCACTCTCGCCTGCCAGCTCCTGAACATAATCAGCCGCATCAGATGCATCCATCAGCGTAATATCACCGGATACATTGACGATAACGTTTGATGCACCCTGGATCGTAGTCTCAAGCAGCGGACTTGCAACAGCCTGCTTTACAGCCTCAAGAGCCTTATCATCACCGCGTCCTGCACCGATACCGATATGTGCAATACCCTTGTCCTTCATAACCGTCTGGATATCCGCAAAGTCAAGGTTAATCAGGGATGGGACATTGATCAGGTCAGTGATACCCTGAATACCCTGCTGAAGAACCTCATCTGCTTTCTTCAGGGCTTCCGGCATTGTAGTGCGTCTGTCTACAACCTCAAGAAGCTTATCATTTGGAATAACGATGATCGTATCTACATTTTCTTTTAATTTATCAATACCACTTGTGGCATTCTGCATTCTGGTCTTGGATTCAAAACGGAACGGCTTTGTGACAACACCTACCGTCAATGCACCCTGCTCTTTGGCAATACGTGCAATAACAGGAGCTGCTCCTGTTCCTGTTCCTCCACCCATTCCACAGGTAACAAATACCATGTCTGCACCTTTCAGTGCTGCCTGGATCTCTTCTGAACTTTCTTCCGCAGCTTTCTCCCCTACCTCCGGCTGTGCACCTGCACCAAGTCCTTTTGTAAGCTTTTCACCGATCTGCATCAATGTCGGTGCTTTACAAAGCTGTAATGCCTGCTTATCTGTATTTACAGCTATAAATTCTACACCCGCAATCTGCTCGTCGATCATTCGGTTAACGGCATTATTACCGCCTCCGCCGACTCCGACAACAATTATTCTTGCGGCCGCTTCAGATTCATTGGTCTTAATTTCTAACAAGAGTATTTCCTCCTTTGTCGTCTCATTAATCTTTTATACATCCCTTAATTTTAATTGAACGATACAATTCAATAAGTATATAATAAAGTCTTTTCCGTAAATAATCAATAGATTTTTTCTTATTTTCTGATTTTTTTATTCAATTTACATTCTTTTCCTTTTATTGCACGTCAGCGGTCTGCTCCGCAGTCTGTGGTGTAAACCGGATGGATGCGGAAGACGAATCAAAATTCTCCAGATGGAGTGTTCCTGCGGTGTCAGGATACTTCTTTTTCAGTTCTTCCAGGATCGGTCCTACCTGTGCCAGACGCTCTTCATACTTCTCATTTCCCAGCAGTACTTCCACTGCTCCGAAATATAATACGACATCACTTCCATCTGTATTGCAGACGATCCGCTCCGGTGACAGGGCATTTTTTCTGAGATATCTGGATGTCTCTGCCAGTTTCTCAAAAATCGTATCATCCTCCACAGGAAGCACTTTTCCGATTTCCACTTCTGCTGTATCAAAAGAAAGTCCTTCAATATACGGGACTCCCTCGATCTGCTTTGCACTCCGAAGCGTTGCGATCCCCTGTTCATCAAAATACAGCATCGCCTCATCATAATCTACATAGCCGAGCATACTTTTTTCAACCACTGTCACAGCAACCGTCCACGGATTCTTCAATGACACTTTCAGGCTCTCTACTCCTGACGGAAGTTCTCCCTTGTCAAAAGTATATTTTCCTAAAAGATACAGAGAATTTACTGACAATGGATCTTTTTCAATCCAGTTCGTGATCGTTCCCTCTCCATAATACACATTTCCACTGACCTGGATCTTTCTGGTGCGGAATCCGAAAATACATATCAGCACCAGAACTGCCACGGTCAGGATCAGGATCAGAATCAATTTTCCTATATTTTTCTTTCGCTTTTTTCTCTTCATATATGCTCCTCTGTCTTAACGTTCTCCTGCCCCGTTTTCCGGACGCATCTCTTTTTTCTGATTCCTGCCGGAATACCCGGAAACACTCAGCACAAGTCCCATCTCCAGTAATAAAAATACAACCGATGTTCCTCCATAACTGATAAACGGCAGCGTGATTCCTGTATTGGGAATGGAATTTGTTACCACTGCAATATTTAAAATGATCTGGATCATCATATGTGCCATCGCTCCTGTTGCAATCAATGCACCGGTCAGATCCTCCGCCTTTGCAGCAATCACAAAGAATCTCCAGATCAGGATCAGAAAAACTCCGATCAGGATTCCCGCACCCACCAGTCCCAGTTCTTCGCAGATGATCGAAAAGATCATATCATTTTGTGCCTCAGGAAGAAACCCCAGCTTCTGGACACTGTTCCCCAGTCCTCTGCCAAATAAGCCTCCGCTTCCAATGGCATACAATCCCTGCAGGGTCTGATAACCTTTTTCGTATTTCTCCGGATTTCTCCAGATTGCGATCCGTTCCAGCCTGTAACTCTCCAATGCAAGGAAGATCGTCATAAATCCCGCTCCACCTGCAATCATCCAGAAGAATTGCAGATATTTCGGACTCGCCGTGAAGATCAGCACTGCCCCAATTCCTAAAATAATGATCGCTGTGCTTAAGTTACTCGCCCCTACAAGTCCCACGATGGGAAGAATCGTCAGCATAGTAAGGACAATACTTTTGAATTTTCCCATCTTTTTTATATTCTTTTCAATCAGCCATGAAAGAAATACGATCACCGCTACCTTTGCAAATTCTGAAGGCTGAAATGAAACCGGGCCCAAAGACAGCCATCTTTTGGACCCGTTATATTCCTCTCCAAACAGCAGAACTGCCACCCCCAGCAGGATTGACAGCAGATATCCCGGCACTGCCAGTGGAATCCATCTATGGTAATCAATCCTCGAAACGACCGCCATTCCGACAAGTCCGAGACCTGTGGCAAAGCCCTGCTTTTTTAAATAATAGAAAGAGTCGTGAAACTTTACATTTCCATTATAAGCACTGATGCTGGTCAGGAGAACCAGTCCTGCAATTACCAGCACAAGTACCGTGACAAGTAATGTATCATCATAGGTGCATCGCTTTGCAGGATGCCTCAATCCAGATCCACTCCTTATAACTGATTTACAAGTTCTTTGAATTTATCTCCACGCTGCTCATAATTTTTGAACATTCCCCAGCTTGCACATGCCGGTGAAAGAAGTACTGCATCTCCCGGTTCTGCATACTCAACGCATTTTTCAAATGCCTCTTCAAATGTATCTGCCATTACGATCTCATGAAATCCGAGTTTCTCAGCCGTCTGTGCGATCTTTTCTCTTGTAGCTCCGATCAGAACCAGCTTTTTGACCTTTCCGTCAAACGCATTGATCCATTCATCATATGCAGAATCTTTATCATATCCTCCACCGATCAGTACCGTTGGGCGGTTCATTGCCTGGATTCCCTTGATCGCAGCATCCGGGTTCGTTCCCTTGGAATCATTATAATAAACAACGCCGTCTTTTTCTGCCACAAATTCAATCCGATGCTCTACTCCCTGAAATTCCTTCAAGGTCTTTCGGATGATCTCAACCGGTACTCCATAAGCTGCTGCCATCGCTGCTGCTGCCATCGCATTTTCATGATTATGCGTACCGAGAATATTCAGTTCATTGACTGTACAGATCTCTGTCTTTTCACCATTCAGGCTCAGCACGATCTTCTCTCCGTCCAGATAGATTCCCTCTTCCAGTATACGCTGGCTGCTGAAATATAGAACCTTTGCTTTCAATGTCTCACCAAACTGACGTGTCACTGCATCTTCGTAATTCAGAACGCACGTATCCTCTTCCGTCTGGTTCTTTGCAATATTCTCTTTCGCTGCAATATAAGCTTCCATTGTATGGTGACGGTTCAGATGATCCGGTGTGATATTCAGGATCGCACTGACACGCGGACGGAATGTCTCAATCGTCTCAAGCTGAAAACTGCTCATCTCTGCCACGATCACAGAATCTTCTGTTGTCTCAAGTGCCACACTGGTATAAGGATTTCCAATATTTCCAACTACATATGTATTCTCTGTATAGTTCTTCATGATCTGACCAAGCAGGGAAGTTGTCGTCGTCTTTCCGTTGGTTCCGGTAATTGCAAGAACCTCTCCCTTTCCTGCTTCATATGCCAGTTCGATTTCCCCCCAGATCGGGATTCCCCGGTCTCTCATCTCATTCACAATCGGAAGATCGGTCGGAACTCCCGGACTCATAACAACCAGATCCAGTGTCTTCAGCAGCTGTGCCTTTTTTTCGTCCGCAAGTGTACCAAGAAGAATCTGTAAACTGCCATTCCCGGATTCCGGGATCTTTGACAGGATCTCTTCTCTGTCCAGCTTATCATTCCCATCATAAAGTACGACTTCTGCACCTTCCCGGAGCAACAGACTGCATGCCGCTTCTCCACTGATTCCTGAACCAAATACAAGTACCTTTTTTTCTTTGATCTTCATCTTTTATACCCCCATAAGAGCAATCAGGCAAAGGATTGCCGTAATGATCGAAAATACAGCTACAACTCTCGTCTCAGACCATCCGCACAACTCAAAGTGATGATGGATCGGAGCCATCTTAAAGAGTCTCTTTCCGCCTGTCTTCTTAAAATATGTTACCTGCAGAATTACTGAAATCACCTCTGCAAGATAGATAAATCCCACAATGAGAATAAATAACGGCATTCTCATCATATAGGCAGTTCCAGCTACAAAACCGCCCAGTGCAAGTGATCCTGTATCGCCCATGAATACACTCGCCGGATAAACATTAAAAAGCAGGAATCCCATCAATGCTCCTACAACCGCACAGGTGATCGGTTCCAGTCCACTCTTTGTTCCAACCGCTACAACTGTAAAAAATGTTGCAACCAGTACTGTGACGCTGGAGGCAAGTCCGTCCAGTCCGTCTGTAAAATTCGTACCATTCACAGTACCGATCACTGCAAAGAACAGTACCGGAATTGCAAGCCATCCAAGATTCAGTTCGTACCCGTGCGTAAACGGAACGATCATGGTCAGCGGAACCTTTGCCACTTTTACGAGATAATATGCAAAGATCGCCGTCACTACGATCTGCAATGCCATCTTCTGCATTGGATAAAGTCCATCCGAACGCTTCATGACTACCTTCAGATAGTCATCCAGAAAACCGATCATTCCGAACCCAACGGTAAGGAACAGAACCGGAATGATCTGCGGGTAATCTTTTACATAGATCAGAGATGTGACCGCAACGGATGCAAGGATGATCACGCCTCCCATGGTAGGCGTCCCTGCCTTCTTCAGATGCGACTGGACTCCTTCTACCCTCTCTGTCTGCCCCATCTTCAGCTTTCTTAAAAACGGGATCACGACCGGTCCGAGGATCAGACTGATCGCAAATGAAATCAATACCGGAATTACTATATGACTGTTCATACATACACCTCTTTATTTCTTTTGTTGTACGTCCGGAAATTTCCGCTCCCTTTTCAGAAGTATCTCTTTCAAAACGTCTTTTACAGTATACCCTATCAGTCAGCTTTTTTCAATCCCGAGATACGGCAGCACGTTATCATAAATGCTGCGTAACACCGGTGCAGCGATCGTACCGCCATAATAAACTCCCTGTGGATTACGGATCACCACGATTCCGAGAACCTGTGGATTTTCCGCCGGGGCAAACCCTATAAAGGAAGAAATATATTTATTTGCACTTCTTGGAAGTGTCTGGGACGTTGCAGTTTTTCCTCCGACAGAATACCCCTCCACCGCTCCGTTTCTTCCGGATCCTTCTTCCACCACACTCTTTAAAAGCATCCGCATGGTTTCTGAAGTTTTTTCTGATACGATCCCTTTTTTCTCTTCATACTGAAACTGTTCCAGTACCGTTCCTTCTCCGTCTTCAATGGAAATTCCAAAATGCGGCGTGACTCTTTTTCCACCATTGACCAGGGAACTGACTGTCGTTGCCATCTGAATCGGTGTGATCTGAAAAGACTGGCCGAAAGACATCGTTGCAAGTTCCACCAGTCCGATATCTTCCTTTTTATGCATAATCGTTCCCGCTTCTCCCGGCAGATCCACATTGGTCAGCCCCAGTAAGCCAAACTGCTTAAAATATTCATAAAAACGGTCTGCCCCCAGCCGCAGACCAATATCTATAAAAACCGGATTACAGGAATTCTGAATCCCCTGTATAAAAGTTTCCTGCCCATGTCCGCCCACCTTGTGGCACCGAATCCTGCGGTCTTCCACCACCCGGTATCCTGGGCAGGAAAATGTATCAGAAAGTGACACCACTCCTTCCTCCAGGCAGGCTGATGATGTAATGATCTTAAAAGTAGATCCAGGTTCATAGGTATCATTAATACATTCATTTCTCCACATCCGGTTCAGCCGTTCCTGTAATTCTACATCAGAAAGAGGTTCTTCTGCCACTTCGGTATTCAGTTCATAGGGTGTATTCAGATTAAATTCCGGCACATTCACCATCGCCAGGATTTCTCCGTTCTGTGGATTCATGAGCAGGACAGAGACACTGTCTGCCTGCTTTTCTTCCAGGACTTTTTCCGCCGCCTGCTGACAGAAACTCTGAATATTATAATCCATACTGATCCGCAGATTTCCTCCTGCTACCGGCTCGATCCGGTCTTCAGCGACTCCTTCCAGTTCAATCCCTCTTGCGTCTGTCACTGTTAAGATCGTTCCATTGATTCCTTTCAGATACTCTTCATATTTCACTTCCAGGCCAATGATCCCCTGATTATCTCCACCGGTAAATCCAAGGACTCTGGAAGCCAGGTCACGATAAGGATAATATCTTTTAAAGTCTTCATCCACTTTCACTCCGTCCAGATCATAATCCCGGATTCTGTCACCTGTCTCTTTTTCTACATTTGTCCTGATTTTCTCCATGGATGTGACTTTTTGTATTTTCTCTGCGATTTTACTCTCATCCATTTCCAGTTCTTCTGCAAGGATCCTGGCTACTTTTTCCGGTTCGGTCACCTGGCTGTGGATCACGGAGATCGTACAGACCGTCTTGTTGGCTGCCAGGACAACTCCATTACGGTCCAGGATCTCTCCTCTGGCTGCTTTGATCTTCCGTTCCCGCTCATGAAGATCCTTTGCCAGTTTCTGATAATGTTCTGCATCAAATACCATCAGATAAAATAATCTCGCCATAAGAGAAACGATCAACACAACTGCGATTGAAAATACAACCAGCATTTTCTTTTTATTATAGGTCTTATTTTTCATAAAAAATAACTCTGAAAAGAATGTCTTTATAACTTATTCCATCCTTTTCAGAGTTATACATTAATCTCCGTTGTTCACAGTTGCCCAACTGTCCAGATCCGGTTTGTAGTTTTCATCTGCAGAAGAGTCTGTCTTTTTATCATATGTATCTGTATAATTTTCATCGAAATCAGAGTACTCCGTATCTCCGAAATCCTTTCCTTCCGCCTGTGCCGCAGCCGCCGCATCTGCTGCTTTGATCTGCTCACTCTCCTGGATCGTCGTAATTCCAAGATAAGGGAATGCTTCTTCCATGATCGATTTTGCAAGTTCCAGGACAAGAAGACTGTTGTCCTGTGCCGAAACATTCGGCTCATCAATCACAACATACACCACTACTTCCGGATTTTCCTGTGGTGCATATCCGATATAGGACAGAAGATATTTTCCCTCTTTTCTCGGAATCTTCTGTGCTGTTCCGGTTTTTGCTCCGATATCGTATCCTTCTACTGCCGCCTTTTTTCCGGTACCGTACTCCATGGTTGCTTTCATATAGGATTTCAGCATCGTGGAAGTTTCCGCTGAAACAGTCTTTCGTAAAAGAACCGGATCTTTTGTCTCGATCACATTTCCATTCTGATCCTGGATCTGCTTTACTACATGTGGTTCATAATAATATCCGCCGTTGATCAGTGATGAAAATCCGGTAATAAGCTGTACCATCGTCACATTAAAACTCTGACCAAAAGAGTTGGTAGCCAGATCCACTGCTGTCATATTGTCTGCCGTATATAGAAGTCCCGCAGTTCCGGCCTCCCCCGGAAGATCAATGCCTGTATATTCCCCAAAACCAAAAATATGCTGATATCTTGTGAAATGATCCACTCCGATACTTTCTGCCATCGTCATCAGTGCCACATTACATGAATTTGCGATTGCATCCTGGATCGTTTCCATTCCATGTCCTGACCGCAGATGGCATCCGATATCATAATCTGCCACTCTCAGTGATCCACCACAATAATACGTTTCATTTCCGGTCAGTGTTCCGCTTTCCAGCCCGGCTGCAACCGTAAACGGTTTCATCGTCGAACCCGGCTCATAGGTATCACTGATGCAGAAGTTTCTCCACATCTGATTCCTTTTTTCCGTCTTCTCTTCCTCAGTCATTCCGTTGATCGTATCTTCTGAATAAATTGCAGACAGATCTGCCGGATTGTTCAGGTCATAATCCGGGTAAGATGCCTGTGCCAGAATCTCACCTGTATTTGGATTCATGATCATGACTGCTGTATTTTTACTTCCCGGCTCTCCGCTCCTTGCCTCACCGGCATGGGCCTGATTAAATGCCAGGATCTTATCTTCCACAATCTTCTGCAGGCTCACATCAATGGTCGTCACAACCGTATCTCCATTCTTTGCTGCTTTCACTGTATGCTCTGCTGAAGAGGAAGACCCGGAATCAAAATAGCCATATTCTCTTCCATCTGTACCACTCAGTACTGCATTATATGCATTCTCTATGCCAAAAGAGCCCTCGCCTTCTGAATTGGTAAAACCGATCGTGCTGCTCGCCAGCCGGTTATACGGATAAAGCCGGGTGTAGTCATCTTCCAGCCAGATTCCCTTTACATTGGGATAATTCTCATCATCTGCATCGATCTCATTAAATTTCTTTGCAGCTGCATAATCAATCCCTTTTTTTACAATACTGTACCGGCTCTCCGGATTGGTACTGATCAGATCCCTGATCTGTGCTTCATCAATTCCAAAGCAGTCCTTCAGGACCTGGATCGTAGGTTCTATGTATTTATCTTTGTCCGTCATAACTTTGACATCCAGGATTACGTTATATACCCTCTCGCTTGTAGCGATCTTCGTACCGTTTCGGTCAACAATATCTCCTCTTTTATAGGGGATGACCCTGCTTCCATAATTTTGCTGATCCAGTACTTTTTTGGTATATTTGCTGCCCTTGGTCACATTAATATAAGTAATCCTTCCAATAAGAACAACAAAAGCCAGTATAACTGCCATAAATAGCATTACCAGCTTTCGTTGCATCCTTACCGGAAATTTTCTTGTCAGAAATTCAAATCTGTTCTTTCTTTTTCTTCCTGCCATCCTAAACTAATCCTTATTTTGATACATCCCTGGACTGGGCAAGAACACCGTCCTTTGGGATCTCCTCATATTGCTTTACATAATCACTCGTAGGACTTTTGTATTCCACAACATTTCCCTGGGATTCATAAACCATTCCCATCTCGTTCATGGCCTTTTCTCTCACCGTGTCCAGATTCACGGAGTCAACAGCCGCATTATACGCTGTATCATTTGCCTCTGTCAAGTCCGCAAGTTCTTCCTGCATCGAAGTAACATGAGCTGATCTTGTAACAACTTCTGTCTGCAGTCTGATGTACACCACACAGACCGCTACTGTACAGACCGCTGCAAGAATGAAAAATATCGCATAAGCCGGACTGATCTTCATCGCACGATTCCGGTTTCTCATTACCTGACTGCTTGTCTTCCCTGTCTTTGCAGGACGAACTTCCTGTCTTCTTTTGGGCTGAACTTCTGCCTGACGTACAGCATTTCCATATACATAAAACTTTTCTCTGTCAGAAGTGACTCTGTTCTGCTGTCTGTATCTTCTATCTGCTGCCATCCTATACAGCCCCTTTCCCTGAAATTTGCTCTCTCAGGCTCTCCCCTTCCCGAAAGAACGTTCTTTTATACTCTAAATACTCCCTTTTTACCTAAGCACGTTCAAAAATTCTGAGCTTCGCACTTTTTGAACGACTGTTTACCTCCAGCTCTTCTTCCGACGGAAGAATTGGCTTTCTGGTGATCACCTTTCCCTTTGATACATTTCCACATACGCAAACCGGGAAATGGCTCGGACAGGTACAAGGATTCTCATTTTTTCTGAAAGAACTCTTGACGATTCTGTCCTCCAGTGAATGAAACGTAATAATGCACAGTCTTCCACCCGGATTCAGCAGTTCAATCATGTCATCCAATGTATCTCGCAATACATCCAATTCATGATTCAGCTCAATCCTGATCGCCTGAAATGTCCTTTTGGACGGATGTCCTGACGTTTTCCGGACTTTCATCGGAATCGCATGGCTGATGATCTCATTCAGTTGTCCTGTTGTCTCTATCGGTGCTTTTTTCCGTTCTGCGACAATATGCTTTGCAATGTTCTTTGCAAACCGGTCTTCTCCGTAGTCGCGTATCACCCGATAAAGTTCTGATTCACTGTAATCATTGATAATGTCACGGGCTGTCATCTTCTGTCTCTGATCCATCCTCATATCAAGCGGTGCATCCACCCGATAGGAAAATCCTCTTTCTGCAGTATCTAACTGATACGATGAAACTCCCAGATCCACCGTGATCCCATCCACTTTATCAATGCCCAGTTTCTGGAGCTGCTGCTTCATATCGCAATAGTTGCTCCTGACTATCGTGACTTTCTCCCCGAAGCATTCCAGACGTTTTCCCGCTGCCCTGATTGCATCGGCGTCCTGATCTATTCCTATTAATCTCCCCTGACTGCCCAGTCGACTGCAGACTTCATAAGCATGTCCGCCTCCACCTAATGTTGCATCCACATAGATGCCATCCGGTTTTACGTTCAGCCCGTCCACGGTCTCATACAACAGTACTGATATATGCTCGAATGCCATAATTTCCTCCTTTTGGCTGCCTTCTCCCCGGCTGCCTTCTGTCATCAGATGCGTATTCCTATCGCTTCCATGCGTTCCGCAATCGCATCCAAATCTTCTTCACTGATCTGACTCTTTTCTTCCCAAAGAGCTTTATCCCAGATCTCAACGCGGTCCTGTACTCCTACAAGTACCACTTCCTTCTCAAGATGTGCTGCTTTTCTGAGTGACGTAGGAACAAGCACTCTCCCCTGCCTGTCAAAACTTCCCTCATTTGCACTTCCGAAAAAATAACGCTTGAACATTCTGGCATCCTTGTTCATCCGTGGTAAAGACTCGAGTTCGGCAACGAATTTGTTCCATTCTTCCTGAGAGTACACAAAAAGACAGCCTTCCAGTCCATTACAGATAACGAAGCTGTCACCCAGCCCTTCTCTTAATTTGGCCGGAATGATTAATCTGCCCTTTTCATCAATGTTATGATTATACTCTCCTAATAACATCCGGAACCCTTTCTCTCAAACGTAAGACTCCATTAGCCTCCACAATGTGCCACTTCTCACCACTTTCTTACCACTTGCCTCCATTGTAAACCACTCTCCCCCCTTTTTCAAGAGTTTTTTCATTCTTTTCCAATACTTTTTCATGCACAGGAACCTTCAGTCACCCGGACCTCGTACAAGCACAGCTTTTAACTCATTGTCCGTATAAATACAGAGAATCTGCCACCGGCGGCTTCTCCTGCATCCTTTGGCAAAAAAAAGAGACATAATGTACAACTTCTGCCATACATTATATCTCTCACTTTTCTTTTCATTCTTCTATTCCGCATCCCGTGATGGCTTTCTTCCACCAGCCCCCACTTTCTGATCCGGTATCCGGGAAGTTTCCCACTTCCCACCACTTTATTCTGCAGAGGAAAGTCCATTCAGGTAATCCGTGATCGAGTCATAATTCACTTCTGTAACCGCTCTCTCTTTGTTCGATTCATGCATATCATATGCTGAATATCCCAACCAGCCAATCAGTGCCACTGCAATCACTGCAACAACTCCCTTTCGTACGATTCCCATCATCTTCTGCTTACGCATCAGCTTTTTCCGATTTTCTTTTTCCTTTTTATAACGATCAACTTTTGCCTGACTCATCTTCTTCTGCTCCTTTCAATACGCTTTTTTCATTCTACCACAAAGCGTATTAAAGTACAACTATTATTCCACCGTCATTTGCATACATACTGCTGATTCCTGCCGTATCTACAATAAAGCTTTCTTTTACATTTATCTTCTCACGGATCAGCTTTTCCACAGCCATCGCACGTTCAGGACAGTTGCAATGAGAAATTGCAAGAATCTTTTCCGTCGGATTGATCGCATCTGCGGCGATCTGTTCTGCCATCTTCGCCAGAGCTTTCTTCATGCCTCTTCCCTGTCCAAGCTGACAGATCTGACCTTCCGGGTTCGCCCCCATGACCGGCTTGATATTCAGGGCACTCACCGCCAGCGATTTCAGTCCTGTCAGTCTTCCGTTCTTCCGCAGCGTATCAAGATTCTCAAGCACAAAATAAGTATGCTGTTCCTCGATATACCGGTCAACACTTGCGATTACTTCTTCAAACTCCATTCCCTTTTCTTCACATTCCTGAATCTTCAATGCGATCAGAGATTCTCCGACCGATGCTGATCTTGAATTAAAGACATGGATCTGTTTCCTGCCATACTCTTCTTCATATAACTTTCTTCCAAGCTCTGCACTGTTATGAGAACCGCTCAGTTCTGCCGAAAGCGTCACGGCATAAACCCGCTCCGCTTCGCAATGATACAGCTCCATATATTTCTCCGGTGATGGGCAGGAAGACTTCGGGCATTCCGAACTTTCGGCAACCCGCTTCAGGAAATCTGCCTGATCAAAAGATTCATCATCCTGAATATGGACACCATCTACCTCCATACTCAGAGATGCCGTCTTATAGATTCCACTCTTCTTCATCTCATCAGTCAGTTCTCCACAACTATCTACAACTATTCTGTACTCCATTTATAATCCCTCCTGCGTCACAACGCGTATTATCTTCTTCCATTATATGTAGTTTTTAATACTACGTTTAAATATATCACACTTCTCATGAAATGAAAAGCCTTTTATTCGATAGTTTATAACCTTTTGTTCAAAATATCAGAGACGCTGCCTGCACCTAGCAGACAGCGTCTCTGATATTTCTTCAAATTCCCCGATAACGGCTTTAATCTTTTAATTCTATTTTTGATGAGATCCCAAGTGCAATCCCCATCTCTGCTAAAAGGAAGACGACTGCTGTACCTCCGTAACTGATAAATGGAAGTGTAACTCCTGTGGTAGGGATCAGACCGGTCACGACTGCAATATTTAAGATCACCTGCAGAGCAATATGCGAAAAGATGCCCGCTGCGATCAGAGATCCATAAAGATCCGGTGCATTTCTTGCAATAAACATCAGCCGGTAAAGCATGAATCCAAACAGACAGAGGATCAGGATCGCTCCGAATACTCCCAGTTCTTCGCAGATCACCGTCAGGATCATATCATTCTGTGCCTCCGGGATCGCACTTAATTTCTGGGTACTGTTCCCGAGACCTTTCCCGAAAAATCCACCTGATCCGATTGCATATAAGCCCTGAAGGAACTGATAACTGTCCTTGTCTGAATTTGCTTCCGGATTCAGCCATGCAATGATCCTCCGCATACGGAAATCCGTACTCGTTGCCATATCACTGATCTGTATTTTCAGATAAACTACCACAATAACTGCCAGAACCAATACCACACATGCAAAAACGACAAACCGTTTTGTCTTTGGATGTACTAAAAACAGGAGCAGAACCGTGATCGCCATGACAATGATCGCTGTACTCAGATTATCCGTAAGCACAAAGACACCGCCTGCAGCCACAACCCCATAAGCCCCGATCTTAAGCCAGCCCCTGATGCCGTAAGCTTTTTTTCCATATTCACACAATTTATATGAAATGAAAAGGATCACTGCGATCTTCGTCACCTCTGCCGGCTGAAAGGACATATTTCCAGGCAACTGGATCCATCTCCTTGCACCGTTGAGTTCCATTCCCAAAGGAGTCTTTACCAGTGCCATCAGAACCATTGCCACCAGAAAAATCTCCGTGTGAAATGCAGCATAAATATGATAATCTATCTTCGATACAGCAAGCATGATCAGAATCCCCACTGCCCCGATGATCGCCTGCTTCGTAAAATAGAACATATCATTTCCGTTCTCAACCTGTGCGGTATATGCACTTGTACTGTACAGCATGATCAGTCCAAAACACATCAGGAAAATGATCACCAGTAAAAGATCATAGTCAAAGTACTTCGTTCCTTCTTTTTTCTTCTTTTTTCTCATCTGCTGTATGATTGCACTTAAGCTGCTTTCCTGCTGCCTGCTGCGTGATCTCTGTCCGGAGCGGTTCTGCGGTGCGGGTGTTCTTGATACTGCTCTTCTGTATTCCAGTTCACGCTCATACGCTTCCCGGTAATTTTTCTGCCCCCGCTGCGTTCTTCGCTCCGCTCTCTCTGCTCTTTGCGGATTCACCGGCTGCATCGGCTGCGTATCCCCAAGATTTCTTCTTTTATTCCCCATCTTGACCTGCCTTTTGTCCTATCTTGTATGCATGGCAGGATGTACCGGCTTACCATGTCCGAAATATCTGTCATACCATACAAGGAAAATGTAAACTGTCCAGATCTTACGGCTGTTATCGGTCTTTTCATTGCTGTTCTTTCCTGCCTTATGATCATCCAGCATTTTAATCAGTAACTTTGTATCAAAAAATTTCTTTGCAGCATCCGTCTGAAACATCTCTTTTACCCGTGAATAATAACGATCTTCTTTCAGCCATACACGGATCGGAATCGGGAATCCGAGTTTCTTCTTTTCGGCAGTCTTGCTACGGATATTTCTTTCTGCTGCCGCTCTTAAAGCTACTTTTGTCTGCGGAGCACGAACCTTATAGTCCAACGGCAATGTCTCTGCAAGTTCCAGCACCTTCTTATCAAGGAACGGAACTCTTACTTCCAGGGAATTTGCCATTCCCATCTTATCTCCCTTCATGAGGATATCATGTACCAGCCATAAATGAAGATCTACATACTGCATCTTTGTGACCGGATCCTTTCCTTTCACTCTGTCATATAAAGGCTTCGTGATCTTCTGAATGCCCGGTTTACAGCCGTTTTTCAGGATCTTATTCGCTTCACGCTCTGTAAAAATATTCGTTGCATTGGCAAAATATCTTTCTTCCAGTGTCTTGCCATGACGCATCAGGAAACCTCTTCCTTTCATTCCACGAGGCAGGCAGCGTTCTGCAAATGCTCCAAGGAACCAACGGATCGGCATTGGGATCTTATTAAAAGACGTATGCTCCAATGGCTCACAGTAAATATTATACCCTCCAAACAGTTCGTCCGATCCCTCTCCTGAAAGAACAACCTTTACTTTTTTGGATGCCTCTTCACTTAAAAAGTACAGTGCAATCGCTGCCGGATCAGCCACCGGCTCATCCATATAGTACTGAATATCAGACAGTCTGTCCCAGTACTCTTCCGGTGTGATCACTTTTGCATCATTCTTCATATTAATGCTTGCGGCAAATTCCTTTGCATCCTGGATCTCACTGTATTTTCCTTCATCAAATCCTACTGTAAAAGTACGATCCACCTGTCCCAGATAAGTCAGATAACTGGAATCTACTCCGCTCGACAGATAGGAGGCAACCTCTACATCACTGATCTTATGCATGGCAACCGATTCTTTCATAACCGCTTCCACATCATCCACGATCTCTTCAAAAGATTTTTCTGTATCCCCTGTAAAATTCGGTTCAAAATAACGGGTAATGTTCAGTTCACCATTCTCATAAGTAAAATAATGTCCCGGCTGTAGACAGAACACCCCTTTGAAAAAAGTCTCATTTGTAGGGACAAACTGGAAAGAAAGATAATTTCCAAGTGCATCCTCATTAAATACCTTGTCAAATTTCGGATGCTCCATAAATGCCTTGATCTCTGATGCAAACATCAGCGTTCCATTCATCTGTGCATAATACAGCGGTTTGATTCCGAAAATATCCCTTGCCACAAATAATTTCTTTTTCCTGGTATCCCAAATGGCAAAGGCATACATCCCACGCAGTCTTTCCACCAGACTTTCGCCCCACTCTTCATAGCCGTGGATCAATGTCTCAGAATCTGTATTGGATACAAAAGTATGTCCCGCATCCTGAAGCTCTTTCTTCAGCTCCTGATAATTATAAATCTCTCCATTAAATACAAGAACCATGCTTTTGTCTTCATTATAAAGAGGCTGATCTCCTACTGAGGAAAGATCGATGATACTCAGACGTCTGAATCCAAGTGCAGCATCCTCATCCACATATTTTCCCTCGCTGTCCGGCCCACGGTGTATGATGGTATTCATCATATTAACAAGTACCTGTTCTCTGTCATCAACACTTCCGACAAATCCTGCAAATCCACACATATACTATCCGCTCCTTTTATAATTTCTCTTTTTACTAGGTTCGGGGAAATTCCTTTTTAATTGAAAAATACTGTGAGCGTTCAAGTTTCACAGTATCCCCATTGATAACTCTATTAAATTCCAGTCTTTCAGGCAAAACACTCCGGCTTTCCCGGACCGTCCTGTCCTGTTCGTTGCACTCGGGGTGACAGGATTCGAACCTGCGACCTCACGGCCCCCAGCCGTGCACTCTAACCAAACTGAGCCACACCCCGCCAACTCGTACATTATAAATGATTTATATTCAAATGTAAAGAGGACACTTTCTCACATTTCGTTTAAAATTCCATACAATAATTCTGTAGATACCAGGAAAGGAGTTTTTTCATTGCCAATTTATCAGAATCAAATAAACCAGCACCGTTCCTGTCAGTCCGGACATAGCTGCAACTGCCGCCGTCCTGTCCCGGAACCCTGCAGCCATCCTGTCAGTCAGAAAATCCAGCCTGTACCGGCAAAACCTGACTGTGGCTGCGGTATAAAAGATCCTCTGGAAGATCTTCCGATTGCAATGGCTTATGTTCCATGGCAGCGTTGGAGAGATCTTTACGATTCCAACAAAGGATTCCACCGTGGCACGATTTTCCGGGACCTTGATAAGTCATTTTGTGGAAAAGGAGGCGTATGTCAGTGACCTGTCAGAAAATGAATCGCAGAGAACTTTTAAATTATATCAATGAGATCAGCTTTGCCGTAGATGACACAAAATTATTTCTGGATACACATCCATGGGATCAGAATGCACTCCTCTTTTTTAATGAATGCAGCCGAAAGCGGAATGAAGCATTACGGGAATATGCTTCTGCCTATGGTCCGCTTACGATCGATACTGCAACTGCCTGTGAGTCTGATTACTGGTCCTGGATCAATGAGCCATGGCCATGGCAGGAAGGAGGCTGCTGAATATGTGGAATTATGAAAAAAGATTACAGTACCCTGTCAGGATTACACAGACTAATCCCCGTCTTGCACAGGTTATTATCAGCCAGTTTGGCGGGCCTGACGGGGAACTGGGTGCATCTATGCGGTATTTATCCCAAAGGTATACTATGCCATATAAAGAAGTCACCGGAATACTGACCGACATCGGGACAGAAGAGCTTGCCCACCTTGAGATTGTCTGTGCGATTGTCTACCAGTTGACCCGCAATCTTTCCCCTGAGGAGATCGAACGTTCTGGATTTGCTCCATATTATGTGGATCATACTCTTGCTCTCTGGCCGCAGTCTGCAGGAGGTGTTCCATGGAGTGCAACAACGTTCCAGTCAAAAGGTGATCCGATCACTGATCTCCATGAAAACCTCAGTGCCGAACAGAAAGCACGCACTACTTATGATAATATCCTCCGGCTGATCAAAGATCCTGAAGTCTGTGACCCAATCCGTTTCTTAAGAGAACGGGAGATTGTACATTACCAGAGATTCGGTGAAAGTCTCCGCATTGTTCAGGAAAAACTGGACAGTAAGAATTTCTATGCTGTCAATCCTGAATTTGACCGGTAATTTTGTCCGGCACTGATGAGAAAAAAGGCTGACACTCTGCGATTCTTGCTCGTAAAAGTGTCAGCCTCTTTGCATATTATAACATAAACTCAGCTTTTATTCTTTTTATTTACTTGTCTGCTTTGCTCCTAAAATAACCGTCACACTCTGCTCCTGGTACTCTCCATTGCTCTGTGGTACCTGGATCGTAAGCTCTACTTCATCACCTTTTGCATAATACTGCAGTTGTTCCTGAAGATCATCCTTACTTGAAACCGTTGTTCCGTTGATTCCTGTAATGATGCATCCTCTTGTCATTCCTGCCTTTTCTGCTCCACCACCTTTAGTAACTTCTGATACATATACACCTTCCGGCATATTTAACTGCTGGGAGTACTCTGTAGAAACGCTCATTCCCTTGATTCCGATTGCTCCCTGATCTGCTTCGGCAACTTTTGTCTTTGTCTCCTGGTTCATCAGGTTCTCGATCAGATCTGATACATCACTGATCGGGATCGCATATCCAACACCCTCAACAGAATCTCCTACCAGCTTGGATGAATTAATTCCAATTACTTCACCACTGGCATTGACAAGAGCTCCGCCACTATTTCCAGGATTGATCGCTGCATCTGTCTGAATCAGTTTCACACTGCTCTCTGTCGTTTCTCCGGTTGTCTGGTCTGTCTCTGATACAGAACGGTTCAAAGCACTGATGACTCCTGTTGTAACTGACTGTCCATATCCAAGTGCATTTCCGATCGCGATCGCCGGTTCTCCCACTTTCAGCTCTGTAGAATCACCAAGCGTTGCAACTGAGATAGCCTTCTTCGTATCTTCAGAAATGGAATCCAGCGGAACTGCAACCACAGCAACATCATATTCTGAATCTGTTCCTTTAATATTTGCTTCAACACTGTTGCCATCTGCAAAGGTAACTGTCAGTGTATCACTTCCGGCAACCACATGGTTATTTGTCACAACCAGAAGTTCTGAATCATTCTGTGAAATGATGATTCCTGTACCGGCACTTTCACTTTCCTGCTTGGAAGTTCCTCCGAAATAGTTCTGAACCTCCTGCACACTCATATTCGTAATAGAAACGATGGATGGCATTACATTTTCCACCACACTGGATACATCTGATGTGACCACACTGGATGTCTTCGTCAGTGATGCATTACTGGTAACTGCACTGGTCGATGTAGTACTGGTACTTTTCTGCGTTGTTCCGAGCTTCAGTACTTTCGTTCCCACATAATTAGTAGTAAGGAATGTAGCACTTGATACAACTCCGAACATCAGTGCCAGTCCTGTTACCGCAACAGCCTTCGGCATTTTTTTATGCTCTTTTTTCTTTTTTGGTGTCTTTCCATCATCACCCTGTCCATTATTATAAAATGTCGTACCGTTTGATGTATTTCCTTCTGTCTCATTTGGATTATAATAACTATACTGATTATCCATGATTCATACCCGCTTTCTCTTATATTTATTTTGTATTTCTTTTATGGTTATATAGTAATAAAGGATTGTGATGAAAGTGTGTTCATTTGATTAACAAATGTTGAAAGCAGGCACATTATGATCAATTTCATAATATGCCTGCCTCTCTTTTCCTTACAGATCTACAAAATCCACATCATATTCCGGGTTTTTTCTGCCTCTTCGTGGTCTCTTAAAATTTCTTGTATCTCCTTTTAAAGGATCTGCCTTCTCATCTTCTTCTATCTCGCTGTCATCATATTCGTCGTATTCATCGTCATACTCGTCTTCATACTCATCGTCGTATTCATCGTCATACTCATCATCGTCTTCGTCTTCATACTCATCATCGTCTTCGTCTTCATATTCATCGTCGTACTCGTCTTCGTACTCATCGTCGTATTCATCGTCATACTCGTCTTCATACTCATCGTCCGGCTCTTTCTCTGCCTTGCGGTTTTTTTTCTTCTTTGCCGGCTTTTCTTCTTCCTCTTCAAACGGGATATCGTACTCATCATAAAGATCATCCAGTTCCTGATTTCTGTGAACAAGCTTGATTGCAAAAATGATCATGAGGATCAGAAGAATCAGAACAAATGCTCCTGCTGCGATCAGGACAAATAAAGTATGATCTGCGATAAAATTTCCTATTTTAGAAAGAGCTGACTCATTCGTCTTCTCTTTTACCTGCTCTGTCGGTGTCTCAACCGCCTGATAAGTTCCATCTGATGAATCATACTGATAAAATCCTTTTTCTCCGGTTCTTGTATTTAAAGCATACATCAGATCATACCGGTCATTCTCCGGATCAGCCCAGTAAGGATAACTCTGGTCTCCAACTGTCAGTTCTCCCTGCTGATAAGAAGACGGAAGCGATACATCTCCTGTATCACTCAGAAGAATGATCGAGGTACTGTCTGAAATCTGAATCTCCGTATACGGTAAAAATGTAGCATCCTCTTCATTATAAAGGAAAAACTTTCCTGTTCCCGCAGAATCTACAAGATATCCGATACATACGCCTGCACCATTCTTCGCAAATTTTCTTTCTTCACCATTGAATGTAAGCTTTGTTTCTGTATATCCCTCCGGAAGATCTGCTGCAGTAAATGCCTCTGAGAAGAGATAATCTGTCCCGTTTACTGAAACTGTGATATTGGTTGTCTCTCCGGCAACGGGAGTCCCTCCCTCTGCCGCAGTTGTCGTAATCTCTGTACTGCCATCATCGCCTGCTGCTACTTTTACTGCGGAAGAACCTTCTGCCAGTGTCAGTGTCTCGTCATTGTAAAGATACGCTTTGGAGCTTTGAACACTGATCGTTGTATCTCCGGCTTTCAGTGCTTTAAACTGAAGTGTCGTACGCAGTTCATTCTCAGAACCTGTTCCACTGCCTGAGTAAGTCAGATTCCCTGAGCCATCTGCCTGAACACCATCACCACTGACAAATTCAAGAGCAGATGTATCATAGCTCATTGTGATATCTGCATCTCCGATCGCATCTCCTCCGGTCTTTACAACCAGACTTACATCTACCGTTTCTCCTACCTTTGTCTCCGGGTCTGAGAACATCAGTTGTCCCTGTGCAGCACTGACAATTGTGCCAAACATTGGTACTGTAAGGCAGACCGATAAAATCATCGCTGCTGCTTTTTTCATCATCTTCATGTAACTACCCCTTTGTTCATATTAGATTTAAGTCATTATCTCTTATCATACACGGTTTTTCTATAATTGTCCACCATTTTCACCAGTTCCACTGCTGTCTCCCGGATCGGTTTCACCGGCATCTGCTCCCGGATTTCCATCACCGGTTCCACTGTCTGTTCCGGGATCAGTTCCACTATTTCCATTATCTGACGGCTGATCCGGTACTGTCGGCTCATAGTCATCAGGAGCCGATGGCTGTGGTTCATTATAGGTCCGATCCTGCGTCTCTCCCGTGGATGATGAATCACTTTTTCCCGATGAATTTCCTGAATCCTGTGCATTTCCACCTGTGCCGACCCTCGCAGCAATTTTTTCACTGATACTGTTCACTTTAGAAGACGGACTGTAATCATTTACCCCATATAGAAATTGATGAAGTGCAGATACATTCGATGTCAGATCTTCCGGGATTACAATACTTCCAAGTCCTGATATCGTATCAGTCGATTTATCCTGTGGGAATCCCATATTACCGGATAATTGATACTCCGTATAAGCCTGGGCATAATAAAGGATATCAGAAAGTGTAAAATTGGTTGCAACCTGTGGAAATACCTTGTCGATGATCGCATTCAAAGTCATAAGATCCGCATTTTTTGCCTTTTCTACGATTTTTTCAATAACCAGACGCTGTCGCTCTGTTCTTGTAAAGTCACCACCGGCTGTCGACCGGATTCTTGCATAAGTCGTTGCCTGAACTCCGTCTAATAACTGAAGTCCTGCAGTTTCTACCCGGTGTGCCTCTTTTCCTGCAGAGTCTGCAGTTTCCTGAACAAACTTGTTGAGATACTGGATCTCTTCCTCTTTGATCTCGATCTCCACTCCGCCCAGCAGATCAATCGCATCTGCAATGGCACCGAAATCTACGGTCACATATTTCTGGATATCAAGATCCAGATTCAAATTCAGCATATTGACAGCCTGCGTTGGTCCTCCATAACTGTAAGCAGCATTACATTTCTGAAGAGTTCCGTCAGAAAGATCCAGCAGTGTATCCCGGTAAACTGATATCATCTTTACTTCCTTCGTCTCATTATTCAGACTGGCTACAATAATACAGTCCGTGCGGTTTCCCTTTCCAAGATTTCCATCACGGGAATCCACACCAAAGAGGGCGATATTGGTATAACCTTTTCCCAGATTGATCTCCCCGTTCTTCTCCTGAACTTCCTCATTGATAATCAGATCCTTTGCCTCAATATCCTGCGTCTGGATCTTTCCCCACTTTGCTGCGACATAAATTGCTGCCGCAGAAAAAGTACAGATCAGCACCCCTACGGTGCAGAGCAGGACCCGCTGCCACATTTTCAACTTCATAAACCAGTTCTTATTTTTTTCTTTTGCTGCCGCTGCACGCCTTCTACCGCGTCTTCTCACTTCTCTGCCCATAAGAAGCACCTCTCTTTATTCCTCTTTAGTTGATCTCTGAAATAAACTGATCTAATGACTGACTTCCTAACATTCGTACTCTCGTCAGAGCATAGGGATCATCTCCCGGATAACATTTGCCCGGTTCTGTCGTAACTGCACATAAAAATCCAGCCTCTTCCACCGTCTGTTCACACTCTGCCGTATAATCCCCGAACGGATATGCAAGTGCATCTCCATTTCCACAATACTCAATGGATTTCTTCAGATCTGCCAGGGCTTCTTCTTTCGATAAAGCCGGGAAAATACCTCCGTGTCCGTAAGTTCCACCACCACGGTGCATATTATCTGTATGCGACTCCAGTGTCAGATACTGATTATTTCGGTAAGGATCCAACATGCTTTTATCATTATAATAACTGGTGATCACGAAAGAAGTTGCAGGTGTCTGATACTTTTCAAATAAAGGGATTGCCAGTTCTATATACAGCGGACCATCATCAAAAGAAAGTACAATGCTTTTATCCGGAAGGATTCTCTCTCCGTCCAGATATTCCCTCACTTCTTTCCAGGTCGGAAAATAATAGTCATTCTCATGCAGATATTTCAATTCTTCTTCCAGTGTTCCCACTTCTATATAATTGGAGTTCAGATTCTCCGGGACACTGTTGGCATCATATACATAATGATACATACAAATCGGAAGACCTTTTGCTCCATATTCTTTATTCGGAGTCACCGTAACGGTTCTCTGTGCTGAGATTTCTTTTCCTTTGGGATCGGTGGCTTTATAAACCAACTGGTGTTCTCCTGCCGTATTCAGATCATATTCCTCCAGACTGACGCTGATATCTGTTCTATTCCCCTGCCGGTCTTTCACAACTGCACCGGCATCCTCATACGGATCTCCAAGCCTGACAGTCACTTCACTGTCACCCTGAAGTTCTATCGTATAATCGGATGTCCCGCTCTGAGCATCTTTCTTTTTTGTATCCTTTGATCCCCCCTTATTTTCAGATGTCGGGGGACTTCCCGCAGTATGACTTCTTTTCCACAGAAAAATTCCTGCCATCCCCGCTGCCAGGATCAGTACCACAACAATTCCAAAAAGCCTTCTTCTCCGCCGAAGTCTTCTGGATCTTCTTCGATGTCTCTGCCTTCTGCCTGAAGTCTGCATATGCGGCTGTCTACTTACCGGTTCCCGTCTGCTTCTTCGCAGTGCTTCATTTCTTCTATGATTGCTTTTGCCTTTTCTTCCCATGTATTCTCCAATGCTTCCCTGTCTAACAGTTCTATATACGCTTTATCTGACCTTTTTCCCAATGCCTCATCCAGTTTTGCTTCAAATTCCTTATGGTCATGCCCGATCAGGACTGACTGATACTTTCTGCACTCATCCATGTCAGTCGTGACGATCGGCTTATTCAATGCCATATATTCAAACAATTTGACCGGAGAGGTTGCTTTTGTGATCTCATTGATCAAAAACGGGATGGTCAGTACATCCATCTTTGCAGCATAATTCTGCAATACATGATAATCCCTTGAACCCAGGAAATGGACATTCTCCTGTCTGTCAAGCCCCGCCTTTTCATAAGAATCATCATATTTAATTCCAAACAGTACGATCTGATACTTTCCCGTCTCTGCAAGTTCTTTAACAAGCTGATAATCAAACCACTTTGCCAATGCCCCGTAATATCCGATCATCGGCTGTCCCTTTTCAAGAATCTCTGCAAATTCTTTTTCAAACTTAAAGTCCGGATCAATTTCATTATGGAAATGGTTATAATCCACACCGTTACAAGAAAACACCAGATGAGAATCCCCTCTTTTTGACAGGACATCCCTTTGCAGTGCATCTGCTGTTACAACCACGATCGAGTCTTTCTCCTTCATGGTCTTCTCGTACTTTTCCCTGACATTGACCGGCAATTCATCCGTTCCGGCAAGGTGAGGATTCAGATCATCAATATATTCATATACAACCTTATATCCACGTCGCTCATACTCCTCGATCTGCCCTTTGGTCAGTGTCCAGTCTGTTGAATAGAACTGAACATATCTTGGTTTTTCCTGCTGCTCAATGGCTTCAAAAATATAGTTAGCAAATGCCTTATTCATAAAATTGACAAGGTAAAGATTTTCTGACTGTCTTTTGATCCTTTTTACATCATCTGTAAATCTTGTCACTTCATACAACACCAGTGTTCTCTGCTTTGCAAAGTTAGTAAAAATATGCTGCGGTCTCTGATACAGAGGCACATCCCATCCAAAAGAACTTCTCCATACCACAATGCGGTCGTAGTCTTCTCTCTCCAGCATCCGCTTCAATCGCTTTCGGATCTCCTTTTTATTCAATGCCACATAGATTTTCTCTTTCATCGAAATCCGCACAATATAATTGGAATAAATATATCCGGTCATTTTTTTTATTGTTCCGGTCAGTCCATATTTTTTTACAAGATTTTTCACTTTGCTCAGCTTATCTTTCATTTTTCAGCTCCTTTTTCACACTGTCCGGCATTCCGCCTTCTTTAATAAAATCCTTCAGCTCTGCCGCTTTTGCTTTCCAGTCGTTCGCTCTGGCACACTCCATCAACCTGCTTTGGAACTCTTCTGACTTTCCTTTTTCTGCCAGCTTAAGAACATCCTCCACAAAATCTTCTTTTGTATCAGCGATCTTTACCAGTTCATACTTTTTGCACTCCGGCAGTGATGTTGCAACAACCGGTTTTCCCATAGCCATATACTCAAATAACTTCACCGGAGAGGTAGATTCCGTAATATCATTCACAACAAACGGGATCATACATACATCAAAAAAATGTGCATAACCGGCAAGTTCTTCATATGGTCTCTTTCCGAGAAATCTGACATTTTTATATTCTAAAATGCCACTTTCCTGCAGACTTGCATCATGCTCGATCCCGATCAGGATGATCTGTATCTCCGGATGGTCTGCCAGTGCCTTCAGCAGATCATAGTCCACCCAGCTTGCCATTGCCCCGTAATAACCTGCTTTCACAGAATCCGGCCTGAGCCAGGACAGGTACTCTTTCTCTCCTGTCTTCTGATCCGGTGGAAATTTTTCACACTCTGCACCATTCGAGATCAATGCAGCCTTCGCAGCCGGATTAATCTTCCTGACATTTTCATATAAGCGGGTTGCCGTTGCAATAACATAAGTCGCAGGATCTTTTATAAGAGACTCATGTCTTTCAAGGATCATATCCAGTCTGCCCGGTGCGATCAGGTCAGGATTTATATCATCCACATACTCATATAAAATTTTGAATCCTTCTTGCTGATACTGACGAATCCGGCTCATTGGAACTGTATCGGTAGAATAGACCATCAGATACCTGTCCGCCCTTTTCTGACGTAACTGTCTGAGAATCTCATTCCTGTAATAATACAGATCCAGTACAAAACAATTTCCGGCTACCCGGGTGATCCTGGATGGATTTTTATAGTCCACATCATAATAAGAATTGTATAAAACCAGCGTTCTCTCATCTGCCAGCTTTTTTGTCAGATGCTGGGGACGCTGAAGCATGATATTGTAAAACCCAAAATGGTTCTCAAAAATAATTACTGTATCAAATTCCCGGCTCAGTAATTTATCTATCGCATTCTTTCTTTTCCCACGAAGATTTTTTACGTCCCACTTCTCCTGCTTTTTCATCTTGACAGAAATCATGCGCACACTCTGCCTGATACCTTTTTCTTTAATTTTTCCGATCAGTTCACTCATGGCTTTCCTTTCTCAGAACAAACAAAAATTTTATATTATTATTCCAGAACCGTTTCAGCCGCTTTGGTTCTGTTACGATCCTGTATAACCATTCCAGATTACATTTTACGAAGAATTGCGGAGCTCTCTTTTTCATTCCACTCAGTACATCAAAACTTCCGCCGACGCCGATCAGTACGCCTTTTTTAAAAGACGCCATATGCCTGCGGATCAGGAGTTCCTGCATTGGGGCTCCCAGTGCAATCAGTGAAATATCCGGCTCTTTTTCTGCGATCCGTTCAAGAACCGCATCCTTATCTTTCACATATCCATTTTCATATCCGCATAAATAAATCCCCGGATATTCTCTTTCGATCTTTTTAGCCAGCGTCTCTACCACCTCAGGCTTTGCTCCAAAAAGGAACAGGCTTTTTCGGTTTTTATCTGCCCATTCAAAAAGATCACTGCAGATTTCAACACCCGGAATCCTTTCCTTTATATGAAATCCCAGCTTTTTCCCGCCTATGAGGATTCCAATCCCGTCTGCAACGATCGTCGTATCCTCCGCCATCAGCAGTCCTCTTACCTCTTTCATCCGGTCGGCAAGCATAAAGATTTCAGGATTGGCAGTCACCACGCACTGCTTTTTCCCTGCCTCAATCTCCCCTTCCAGCTTTTTCATAAACTCCGCTTTTGAACCCTTATAGATCTTCTTATAATACTCTTTCACATCAAACTCCTGTATCCTGTTCTTTATGATCAGAGACAAGAAAGCCTCCTCTCCGATCTCTCAGTCTTTTTTCTCTGAAGGCTTTATCTCCTCAAACCCTTCTGTACTGTCCTTGATAAACATGATCTTTACCGTCATCAGGATCAGCCGCAGATCCAGCAGGATTGAATAATTCTGAATATACATCAGATCCAGCTTCAGCTTGTCATAAGCTGAAGTATTGTATTTTCCATAAATCTGTGCATACCCTGTCAGTCCACCTTTCACTTTCATTCTGTAGGTAAATTCCGGTACTTCCTCCACGTATTTTTCTACATGTTCCACACGTTCCGGTCTTGGACCGACCACGCTCATATTTCCAATCAGAATATCAAAGAACTGAGGAAGTTCATCCAGCCTCGTCTTGCGGATTATCTTTCCAACCGGAGTAATCCTTGCATCATCATCTGTCGCCGGGATTACTTCTCCGTCCTTTTCTGCATTTTCGATCATACTTCTGAACTTATGGATCTTAAATACCTTTCCGTTGATCGTACAACGATCCTGGACAAAAAATACTGGGCCGCCATCATATGCCTTAATGGCAATCGCGATCACCAGCATGACCGGTGAAGTAATGACCAGTGCAATAATCGATACAACCAGATCCAGTACTCTCTTTGCCAGCCGCTGGTCAAACGTCAGTCCTTCATTTTTTGCCAGCAATAACGGTGTATCAAACATATGGTTATTTTCCGAACTTCTGATAATGATATCGGAAATCTTTGGTGTGATATACGTTCTGATTCCATGTGCGTAACAATATTTTAAAAGCCGGTTGCGAAGTGGTGCATGAATATCGCAGAGAAAGACGGTATCATAATCATCAATCTTCTTTACGACCATGTCCCACTCCTCATCCACATTAAATGATTCTTTAATGATATAACGGTCACTTCTCATCCGCACTTTCCTGCGGAACGGCATCGGGTCATACTCCTGATACAGCAAAAGTACAATTCTCGCCGGGAACAGACGCCGGAACAGCTTTGCCGAAAAGATCACCCACAGCAGGATCACCAGCATATCCACACACGTCAGACATGTCAATGGCAGGACACTTACAAATCTTGCCGAAAGAAGCACTGTCTCCAGATAAATACATACATTGGCCGCCGCTGCTGCCAGTCCATGGGAAAGGCACAGATTACTCATCCGCAGGGACTCCACATTCATTCCTCCCATAAGATACATAAAGATAAAGTAGAAGAAAGCGTAAAATGCTCCCATCAGCCAATATCCTTTATGATAAAATGGAAATACAATTCCCCAGTTATGATATCTTTTCCAGACAACGATGAACATCCCTGTCAGCACAAGTACAAGAACCATCACAGTCAGGAATCGGATCAGACGTTTATACGGATCCAGTTTATTTTGTTGCTTCATCTATCTTTGCTCCAATCAATTCATAATCATACAATTTTGATTATAGTATATAATTCCCTTTTTTTCAACAATTCAACCCCTGCAAACCTGCTCTGTACAGCAAAATAAGAATTTTTTAAGAAAATTTGACGAATTATGACAAATATATTAAACTGAAAGGCAGATTAATCAAAGGAGATCTCTATATGAAACCACAAACCAAAAATAAAATATCATTCCTTCTATATAGTTACTTTTTTCTGATCGCATTATTTTATCCAATGCAGTATGTCAGCTTTGACAGTGCTTACTATACAGAATTTACCTTTGCAGGTCTTTTTGCCGGCTTGCTGATCCTTTGGACCGTTTTCGCCTATCATCGTCCGGTCCGTCTGACTGATCCGTCTGACCGACGATTCTGCTGCTGGATCCTGGTGCTTTTAGTCCTGTATAACCTTTTTTCTCTGTATATAAACTTCACACATTCACGGTGGTTATGGGAACAGTTCAACTTTTCACTGGCGGTCTTGTTTTTTATAGTACTTCTGATCCATGGGGCAGCTTTCTTCCGGCAAGAACCTCTGGCTGTTTCGGTACTGCTGGTTTTTCAGGTTGTAACAACAATTCTTGGTATTATCGTATACTATCTGGGATACACCTCCGTTTCTTTCATAAACGGCATGGTCATACCGGTCGCAAAAGATCCGAATTATTACGAGACCCGTTTCAGTTGGATCTATTACCATAAGAGCCAGTACTGCTTTGTTCTTCTCCTCTTTATTGCTTTCAGTGTGATCTGCCGGAAGCAGTTTAAGAATAAATGGTTTTTCCCGGTTTCCAATCTTGTTTTCCTTTTTGGAATCGTGATTTCCCATACATATACTGCACTTTTTGCTGCCGTGCTGATCTATGCAGGACTTGCACTTGATGCTCTCCGGTCAAAACTCCGGACGCTCAATAAGAAGTATTTTCTTCTCCTGATTCCACCGGTCATCCTCCTGGCATTTGTTATCTGGCGTATGAGCCGTGAACGTAATATCTGGACACTTGGCAGCCGTACTTATATCTGGGCAGAAGGAATCCGACAGATACTGAAAAATCCTCTGGGGATTGGAACCGGCTTTGGACCTGCCAAATTCTCTGTTCCGGGAATTTCTTTTCAGGTCTATAACTGCCACAATGTATTTCTGAATGAAATGTGGAGATTTTCTCTGCCGGTAGGATTATTATTCACACTGATTTTTGTCAGCATCCTGATCTACTCCCTGAAAAAGAAGTTCTTTTTCCTTCATATCGGGATCTGGATTGCTTTCCTTATCTCTCTCGGAATGGATTATTCTCTTTTAGGGCGGGAATTTACTCTGACTTTCTTTTACTTTTATATGATCTTTTTCCTTCCGAATACAAAGGAACAGATTTCTGACTGAATATCACAAAAAGGCATCGGATTTTTATCTCCAATGCCTTTTTCTTTTTTCTCCGCCTATCTTGAATAATAGGAAGAAGGAAGCTGCTCTGTCTTTACAACCTGCCCGTTTTTAATATACTTACGATATGCCACAGCACTTCTGCTTCCGGTCTTCCATGACACAATGTCTACTGAATCAAACCAGTCCGGCTGGATGCCCCATACTTCAGCATAAAGTGTATTTCCGCTCACGTATGTTACAAGTTTCACTGCATAATTGTAATCATTTCTGATCTTCAGATCAGACGATCCATAATTCACCATCGCATCCTGTCCGATCGGCACATAGGTAGATGGTACAGAATGATTCCTTCTCTGCACGATCGTAAGCCCTGCTCTCAATGCCGCACCGTACAGCGTCGTACTTGCCTGACAGATTCCTCCGCCATAACCGACTCCGCCTACAACGCCTCCCGGAAGAAAGCCTTGAGCCTTTCCACATGGACCTGCTATTCCAAAGAAAGAAAGCGTCTGTCCCGGCTGGATCGTAACCTGGTTAAAGTAAAGCAATGCTTTCGTCATATTGTATGTACCATTATAATTATTGGTAGATACGGTAGAAAATACAGAAATACGTCTTGGACTGTTCATCAGCCGGCCATACGCATCAAATCTGTATGTCACACCATTGATCGTGATCGTGCCATTCATTACCAGATGACCATAACTATTATAATAATAACGATAACCGTCCTTATTTCTCCAGCCTGTATGCATCTTTCCGCTGTCGGTGAGATAATACCAGTTTCCGCCAATCTTTAATCCTTTATTCCTTGCAAGCGTTCCATCTGCCTGATAATAGTATTTTCCACCATCTTTCGTCCGCCAGTAATCTTTCTTCATATTACCCGCAGCATCAAAATAGTACCAGTCATTTCCATCTTTTACACCATCATCAAATGCCTGTCGGCCCAACGGGGTAAAACCGATCACTTTTCCATTCTCGGTCTTCAGTCCCCGGTATGCTGCTCCGTTATTCTGGAAAATATAACGATATTTTCCAATCTTCATATCCCGGTTCAGTACCAGATGACCTTCCTCATCATAATAATACCAGTCAGCACCTTTCTGACGGAACTGGGATTCATATCGTCTGCCATTTCCATCCAGATAATACCAGTAGCCATCAATCTTCATCCCTGCATTCAGGATCAGATGTCCCTGAGCATCATAATAATAGTGACTACCATCTTTTTCTCTCCACCCGGAGCTTAACATCTTTCCATCTTTCTGGAAATAGTACCAGTAACCACTCAGCTTTTTCCCTGTATCTGTCAGGCAGAATCCCTGCTGGTCATAATAATACAGTCCGTCCTCCCCAACATACCATCCTGTATAAACTGCACCGCTTCCTGTAAATTTATAATGCTTTCCATTGATATCCAGTTCACAATTTGTCACCAGATATCCATTTTCATCATAATAATACTGCGTATTGTTCTTCTGACGGAACTGAGCCGTATATCTTCTTCCGCTTCCATCGACATAATACCAGTGACCGTCCAGCTCAATTCCACGGTTCGTTACTAAATGAGCTGCTTCATCATAATAGTAATAATTTCCTGCCTTCTCTCTCCAGCCTGAGCTTAACAGCTTTCCATCTTTCTGGAAATAACACCAGTAGCCATTCAGCTGCATTCCTGCATCTTCTGCCCGGCTGCCGTCTGCCTGATAATAATATGTATCTGTGCCGTCTGTATACAAGCCTGTATAAGCTGCACCACTTTCGGTAAATTTATAGTGCTTTCCATTGATGTCCAACTCCTCGTTCAGTACAAGATGTCCTTCCCCGTCATAATAGAAGCTCTGTCCGTTCTTTTGCCTGAAACTATTCTGCTTCATCACACCATCAGCATCAAAATAGTACCAGTAACCATCCAGACTGTATCCGGCATTTCTTAAATCCTTACCCTCCTGATAATAGTGGATTCCATCGGACTCTTCCACCCAGCCATTTTTCTCTTCCGTTATTCCGCTATTTTCTGAACTTTCCTCTGGATCTATCACGTCTTCTGTACTTTTCTCTGAATCCGTTACGTCTGCCTCATGTTCATTTTCCTGCTGTATAGCTGCTGCACTTTCCGTCTCTGCATTCTTCTCTTCCACAAAGCTTTCTGCCACATTCTCTGCTGAATTATCCATCGCATAAGAAGTCATCATCCCAGACAGGGAGAGAACAAACGTCAGCCCCAGGGCTGTCAGCCATTTCTTTTTCATAATGTCCCTTCCATCCTTTCCTTTTCTGAAAATCTTATAGTAATATTGTACCAATAAATTCTTTTTCTGACCAGTAAAAAAAGAAAAATTTACTTTCTTTTTCCATATTCTGTATTTTCTACGCTTTTTTATTTTAAACGCACGAAAAGGGAGAAAACTTTCATTTTCTCCCCTCACGGTCTGACTAATTATCTTTTAATTTTTCAGCAAGATTTTTGGCAGCGATCATAGAGTCTTCCATGGAACAATAAGTCCATGCACCATATCTTCCGATCGTGTAAATATTTTCATCTGCCAGATTTTTCTTCAGCTCTGTGATCTGAGCGTCTGTCTCTGAATTAATATGCACATAAGCCGGATCCATTAAAATGGTGGAATGTGCTTCTAATTTTGTCTCTTCGTCAATAATTCCCAGCTTCAGAAGATTCTCAAGTGTCAGTCTTAACTGCTCATCGATCATCCCCTGCGTTACAACCGCATCTTTACTGTATCCGATCTCAATATACATACTGAGCTTATCCGCATCCAGAATATTATCATAAAATCCAATCCGGTAAAAATTGATCTTTTTATCCGGGATATAGAACCAGTGTTCTTTCGTATACTTCGATTTTTTATTAAATCCAAGATTGAACACCAGTACTTTATTGTAAGAAAGTCTGGACTGAAGCTCATGCATCTTTTCTTCATCAAATAAAGTAAGGAACCGGTTCAGTGGTGACGTATTGATCAGATATTCATAAGAAATCTCTGATCCATCATTCAGGATCACTTTTTTATTCGCTCTGTCGATCTTATCAACCACATGATTTAACAGTACTTTCTCCTTATCCAGTGCATCATACAGGATCTGGATAAAAGATCCTGCTCCTGAACGTGGATACAGAAACGAATTATTGTAAGAAGTACTGTCTTTGTTCGCCTTCATATTGTCAATGATCGCCGGAATATCCGCATATGGGAAAAATCTTCCCATTGCATCTTTATCCAGAGTGGTCAGATCAACCGCATACAGCTTTTCATTATATGGCTTCAGGAATTTCTCAACGATAGATTTTCCAAACTTCCCGTACAGCATATCCAGGAAATTATCATACTCTTCTTTTTCCTCTTTATGGAAAAGATCATACAGGCAGTCGATAAACTCACTTTTTTCCAGTTGATGGATATTGGTCTGGAACGGATAATCTACCAGTTCTCCCTTGTAGATGATCTTTGTATTCTTATCTTTATAGATGATCTCATCCTCATCCACACTGTCGATAAACCGCTTTTTAAACTCATCTGTACTGAAATGGAAAAAGTGTCCGGCATAATCCCATACATAATCTTTTTCTTTGATCGTACGGCAATATCCACCGACTTCATCTTCCTTCTCTACGATCAGATAATCCCCATCTGCATAATTTGCAAACGTAAGTCCTGATATTCCTGCTCCGATGATCAGATATTTCACATTTCTTTCCATAGGGCCGCTCCTTTATAATCTGTCTTTAAACTTCTCAATGATCGCATCTGCAATTCTTTCACTCGCATGACCGTCTCCATACGGATTGCTTGCATGACTCATTGCATTATAAGCCTCTTTATCACTGAGAAGCTTTTTCGTCTCATTATAAATAACTTCCTCATCTGTTCCGGTCAGTTTCAGCGTACCTGCCTTGATTCCCTCCGGTCTTTCCGTCGTATCACGCAGGACAAGTACCGGTTTTCCAAGAGATGGAGCCTCCTCCTGGATTCCGCCGCTGTCTGTCATGATCAGATAACTCTTATTCTGGAAATTATGGAAATCAAATACTTCCAGTGGCTCGATCAGGCGAACTCTGTCGCAGTCATCAAAAACTTCTTTTGCAATCTGACGTACCTTCGGATTCATATGGATCGGATATACAACTTTCACATCTGCAAATTCATCTACGATCCTTTTGATCGCTCTGAAAATATGGTACATTGGTTCACCGAGATTTTCTCTTCTATGTGCAGTCAGAAGGATCATCCGGTCATCCCCGATCCAGTCAAAGATCGGATTTTCATAATTTTCATCAACTGTCGTTGCCATGGCATCGATTGCTGTATTTCCCGTAATATAAATATTTTCTTCCTTTTTCCCTTCATCGCGGAGATTCTTGGCACTTACCTCTGTCGGTGCAAAATGCATATCTGCAAGACATCCTACCATCTGACGGTTCATCTCCTCCGGGAATGGTGAATACTTGTTCCATGTTCTGAGACCTGCTTCGACATGACCGATCGCGATCTGACTGTGATATGCCGCCAGTGCACCGGCAAATGTAGTCGTCGTATCTCCATGTACAAGTACAATATCCGGTCTTTCTTTCTCCAGCACTTCCCCGATACTTCCAAGCACTCTCTGTACGACTTCATTCAGGGTCTGTCCCTGCTTCATAATATCCAGATCATATTCCGGTACAATATGGAAAGTCTCCAGTACCTGATCCAGCATCTGACGGTGCTGTGCCGTAACACAGGTGATCTGTTCGATCTCCGGTCTGGATTTTAATTCTTTTACAAGTGGAGCCATTTTAATTGCCTCTGGTCTGGTTCCAAAAACCGTCATGACTTTTATCTTGCCCATTTTCGTTTCCTCTCTTTTCTTTTATCTGTCCAGTTTCTCTACCATTGCATCAAATTTCTCTGCAACCTCTGTTGCATTAAACTGATTCATGCCATCCTGATCTATTTCTACTGTATAATTTTCATAAGCGATCAGATACAGATAGTTCTTGATCTCATCTACAGAATAAGAAACTGTCACGCCATTCACGGCACGTACAGCATCTGCTCCTGCCCCTTCAAACATCGTCATTCCAAAGATCGGACGGTTTGCTCCGATATAATCTGCAAGCTTTGCGGCAAAAAAGATATTCTCATCCAGGATTCCATGCAGGTTCGCATCTACATGCAGCAGCCAGTCACTGTTTCTCATAATAGAAAGACTTGTCTTATAATCTACCGGTTTCTTGATCTTCACTACATCCAGCAATTCATGGTCGATCAGATAGACTTTGTCATTTGCTGCCATATGTCCATAGAACAGTACTTCCAGATGCTCTGCAAGGTCCGGATGCTCTTTCTTCAGTGCCGCAATTCCTTTCAGAAACAGTCTTGGAGTTCTGGTCGCATCCAGATGCCCGATATAAACCATCTGGATCTTATCACTGCTCCTCGGTGCAATCGACGCATCATACAGTTCCGCATCAAAACTATGTGGAAGTACGACCGCCTTCTTTGCAATTTCTTTTCCACAGGAACTGAGCATATATTTTTTCTGATAAGGATTATTGAAAATGATCTTATCGCAGTTGGAAAGAATATTATGTTCCAGTGTTCTCTCCTTTTCCAGTGCCTGAAGCGGAGCTTTCTGTCTGCGCTTCCAGAGCAGATTCTTCATCTCCCGGACCGGAGAGATCATTTCCCGGATTCCCATCTTTCTTACATACCGCATCTGTAAAGAATATGGGGACATCGTCTGCATTCCTTTCAGCACAAACGGATTATTGGCAATCGGATCTCCAAATGATGCGATCCAGGTAATCCCCGGTTTCATTTTCTTGATCTCAAGTCCGATCTCATGCGACTCAGGCGGCATGGAACGGGTCATAACAATATCATATTCGTTCTGATGCTTTCTGAAATATTCAACCGCAGCACTCTTCCATGTGTCCAGTGACTCTCCCTGAAGACAGATCTTCTTTACATTCCCACACTCAGGGAGCTGCTCGTTCTTTCCATAAGACCAGGAATCATTGCTGTCCTGCATACATACATCATACTGATACTTTGAATTTTTCAATAACTTATATGTTACAAGTCCCTCTGAAGAATTGATCGGTGGAAAATACCAACTAATTACTAATATTCTTTTCATCGTGCGAATCTTCCTTTCACTTTTCTTGCTAATACCATCACCTTGTGCCATTTTGATCCATCTACTTTTACAAATTTAAACTGCGTCTCACGGTTATATCTCACATAAGCCATACAGTTCAGACGGTCATAGAGCCTTTGATTCGTCTTTTTCAGGTAAGCATCAAACTCTCGGATTTCATTATATGCCCGCTTATGATCCTTATCGTATTCGCAATAAATTGAATAATGTGTATTCAATGTATAAGTCAGAATCATCTCAATGTACTCCCTCTTATTCGGAGTCAGATCCTTTTCAATTCCGGTATAATACTCGATCAGCCATTTGATCATCCGCTTGTGGTGTTCCTGATTTCTCACGAAATTGTCCATATTCATACTCTGATCTTTACGACCGATAAAATAGCGGTAAATATCCAGATGATAATAAGCAAATGTATCCACCTTTGTGATCGGCACAATATTATACTGCATATCTACATAAAAAGTCTTTTCGAGCATTTTAAGTCCGGATGCACGCAGAACTTCCGTACGGTAGGTCGTCGTTGCCATCATGAAATATTCTCCGTGAAGTATATTCAGATCGATCTCATTGAGATTATATTTTTTTCCGTCTTCCAGATCCTTATATTCAAAATATTCGGACTTTCCATTATAGACATGCTCTTTTCTGTAGTCACAGATCACGGCATCTGCCGTCTCTTCTTTTAAACGCTTTACAAATTCAATAAAATCTCCGATATTGACCCAGTCATCACTGTCCAGCACTTTGAAATAAGTTCCCTGTGCTTTCTCGATTCCGACATTGATCGTAGAACCATGTCCGCCATTTTCTTTATCTACAAAGACAACTGTCTGCGGATATTTTTTCTCATACGCTCTTGCAATGTCAGCCGAGCCATCTTTACTTCCGTCATTCACAACCAGTACTTCTATCTCTTCCAAAACTTCCGGTAACAATAACGAATCAAGACATCTTCTGAGATATTTTTCAACGTTATATGTCGGAACTAATACTGTTAATACCTTCATATTAATTATTACTCCTCCTTACGTCTGCTTGAAATCAATGTTACTATCCCGTGCGGCATCACCGACTTAATACCTTTTTTCACGTAATACGTGCTTTTCTTCTTTTCAGTATTTTTCTTTTCGGGATTTTTATTTTCGGGATTTTTATTTTCAGACTTCCTGCCGTCCCTTTTTCTGGCAGAAGCCTTACTTTTTTCTTCCTGAACCGGTATTTCCTGTTCAGCCTCCCCCTCATTTTCTTCAACCGGCTTCTCAGGAATCACATACTTCCCATCCGGTTTCTTTCTGAGATACTGCATCACATAACTGTATGCCTCAGGATACAGACTGAGACTTTCAAAAAAGTCCCACGCCTCCTGCCTCATCTGCCGGTCACAGTACCAGTTCAACTGCCTGTATACCAGTGGAGCGATCAGGAAACGGAATACATATTCCTTTTTCCCTGCAGTGTATCCGTCATTAATGATAGTTCTTAAAATGGAATGGATCTCATGTCCAAGTGAAAGTTTTTCCTCCTGGATTTTTTTCCGTTCCCCTTTCAGATACCGATAAACGTTCAGATCATAATATCGGATCGTATCAATTTCCCTGATACTGAGAGCCTGCCACTGCCGGTCAACGCTCTCCTTACCCGATGCACAGAATTTCGAGATGCTCTCAAGTTTCTCTGTTCTGTATACTGCTGTGGATAACAGAGGACCGGAATCTTTAAATCCATATCCCGGATACAAAAGATCTTCAAACCGGTACTGACTTCCATCCATCAGCATATCATAATCAGCTATTTCTTCCAGAAGACTTTTTTCATAATCTGCATAAGAGCCTCTGCAAAGAACAACATCCGCTTCTTCCTTTTGCAGTCTTTCGATCAGTTCTGCAAACTGCTCAGTGTCTACCCAGTCATTTCCATGGATCAAAGCCGTATACTTTCCTGCTGCACTTCGGATTCCCTCTTTTATCATACACCCCACATCTGTCTCTGCCGGATGCACGAATCGCAGAACCTCTCCTCCCAGTCGCATAAATTCGTCTTTTTCTTCTGCCTCCAGCTCCGTTCCCGTATCAGAGAGCAGAATCTCGATCTTTCCATTATACTTCTGATTCAGCAAAGATAAAAGACATTTTTTCGTCTTTTTATGTTCTGCCGGGTTCAATACAAGTACCGAAAGCACCGGCGGGCGTTCCACTTTTTTAGGAAATAATTCCCTTGGAGTTCTGCTCAGGACCTGTCTCTGCCGGATCAGTTCAATCTCTTTCTCTACAGTTTTCTCCACGCAGAAATTTTCTCTCGTAAACTCTGAAAGTTCTCTGCTGATCTTCAGATACTCTTCCGGATTATAATACAATCTTTCAATGATCTGTGCAAGTTCCAGCGGATCTTCCGGATCTGCCAGTGTATGAAACCGTTCCTCCTGCATAAAATATCCATTGGACGTTACCCTGGATCCGATCACGACCAGTCCCGACGAAGCACACTCTCCCATGGATACCGGATGTGCATCATGCCTTGACGGGAGCAGGGCGATTCCCTGCTCTTTATAAATCTCAGAAAGCTTATCGTTCGGAATAAATGTTCTGTGAAAATGGACATTTTCAAACTGCCTGAGCGGTTCTGTCAGCACTTCGTAAAAATCCCCATCTCCATATATTTCAAAACTCAGTTCTTTGAAAAATTCTTTTCTCGATAATTCAAGGATTGCCCGCACACTCAGATCCAGGGAATGTACCATGCAGTTGTCAAATTTTCTGATAATAATGATCTTTTTCCTGTCCTCTGCATTCTTTGCATGATATGGAAATCGCTGTTCATTGATCACATTATTGATCACACTGCTGTTCTTAAATTTCAGGCGATGCTGCTCTTCCGCAAACTCTTTCAGCCACTTTGATACAAAGACCCATTCCGCATTATCCATCTGTGAGTATTTTTTAATGAACGCATCCCGCCTGTCAAAAACTTCCGCTGAATTTGTCCTTATAAGCGGTCTTGTGAAATACGGTCTTACCAGATTTTCAACATACCTGTAAATGGACTCTGCCCCATGGCAGATAAAAATAAGCTGATCCGGCGGATAAACATATCCATCATAGATCGACATCAGATTTTCATCCACAAAATGAGTCACGATCACATGATACTGCCTTGAATCTAAAAGCTGCTTCAACGTTCCGTAATTTCCCTGCAGCACCGGGATTCCCTCCAGCTCATAAGACATCTCGTACCAGTTGGATGCCAGAATGGATGCAACCTGGATATGGATTCCCTTTTTCTGATATTCTTTATTTCTTGAATGTGCAAATGCACATAAATACAGATTCGCAAATGATGGATAATTCGGAACTACCACCAGTACATCTTTGGCCCCGGAGCACTCCGATGCAAGATAATAAGGCTGACTCAGTTCCTCAATTTCAATCTCATCAAACTTCAATGTCGATTCCGCAGAAATCACAAGTTCCACTTCCAGCCGAACCGGTGTCGTCAGCTCCATAACAGCCGTAGAACCGGCTAAGACCGGGTAATACTTATTAATATTGATGTATCCCCCGGCATTTTCTCCGCTTCCTCTGAAAGTAATCTTACAATATTTAGTTTCAGGATCTGTAAATTCTATGGCTTCTCCCGCTTCAAGTACCAGTCTTTCTGAAGAGTCATTCTTTATCACAGACTCTGTCAGTCCAAAAGTCCCGGCGGTCATCTTCTTAATCATCAGTTTCTCCTTTGATCCGCACCATACTATGATTATTTTGAAACCTGACTGTCATAATAAGCCTGACAAACCTTTTCTGTATTCCCGCTCATCACAACTTTTCCATGATCCAGCCACACTACCTTGTCACAAAGACTTCTGATCGAATCAATGGAATGTGATACATATAATACCGTCGTACCACCAGTAATCATACTTCTCATCTTGGCCTCACTCTTCTGCTGGAAATTCAGATCTCCTACCGACAGGATCTCATCCACGATCAGAATTTCAGGATCTACCTGTGTTGCAATCGAGAATGCAAGTCTTGCAACCATACCACTTGAAAAATTCCGCACCGGAACTTCCAAAAAGTCCTGCAATTCTGAAAATGAAACGATCTCATCAAACTTCTGATCGATAAATTCTCTGGAATATCCCAGAATAGAGCCGTTCAGATAAATATTCTCACGTGCCGTAAGATCCATATCAAATCCTGCTCCCAGCTCGATCATAGGACAGATATTTCCCGCTACAGTGATCTTTCCTTCTGTCGGCTTCATAACTCCGGAAACCACTTTCAGAAGCGTACTTTTTCCTGCACCGTTCCCACCGACGAATCCGACAACCTCGCCCCGTTCCACTTCAAAATTCACATGCTTTAATGCCCAGAAATCTTTATTTCCCTTTTTCTCATCTTTCTTTTTCGGCTTAAACATATTGATGAAAAATAACTTCAGCGAAAAATTTTTCTCTATGCCAAGATTAAATTTCATCGAGACATCTTCAACTTTTATCATGCTGTCCATACCGCACCTCTTTATACATAATAAATAAACTTGTCCTGATTCTTTCTAAATACAACCACTCCGATGATCAGACTTGCGACTGAAGAAATGATACATGCTGCGAAATCCATAGTAGTCGGAATCTGGTGATATAAAATGATCGTTCTTGCAAACGTAATAATATGATATAACGGATTCAGTTTCAAAATGATCTGTAATCTCGGATCCAACATATTAATATCATACATAATTGGAGTCATATAGGATAAAATCTGTATAATAATTCCGTAAATATAGAACATATCTCTCAGAAATACCGAAACTGTTGCAAGGAACAGACTGACACCAAGTGTAAATACAAATAAGAAAATAAAGGAAAGCGGAAGCAGAAAATGATAAATATTCAGCCCCGTTCCAGTCAGTATGATCACCGCATACAATGGAATCAGCGTCAGCAGAAAATTAATCCCTACAAATAAGCACTTCGATAACGGGAAAATATATTTTGGAATGTAGATCTTATTGATCAGCGAAAAATTTCCAACTACCGAACTCATTGAGAGGTTACTTGCCTCATTAAAGTAATTAAAATATACAAGACCTGTCAGCAGATACGTCAGATAGTTCACTCCCGGTGTCGAAAACTTGAATACATTGGTAAATACGATCGCCATAACGCACATCATCAAAATCGGGTTCAATAAACTCCACAGCACTCCCAGCACAGATCTTTTATATTTGACCTTAAAATCTCTGGAGATCAGCTGTTCCAGTAAAAAAGAGTACCTCTTCAGACTCAGACAAATATTTTTAACAGTTTTCATCTTATCTTCCTTTCTCTTGGTATACATCTTTGTTATGATAAACTAAATTGCCTGTAGTGTCAATATTCTGACTATTTAGCTTTTATTAAAAAATCCTTAACAGCAGATTTTCATGAGTCGATCTTTATTCATTTTCCGCTTCTCTAAATACCACAAAACGCTGGCCTAAATAGTTCATTCCCACGAAAATACACATTCCTGCCAACATCGCTATATTTTCCTGAACCGTCACACTAAATCCGGAAAAGAGCCATGCTGCCACCGGTTTTGCCAGTCCGTATGCCACCAGATAGCATACGGCAATGTTCACGACAAACTTCAACACAGTCTTTACACTTTTCTGACGATTTTTAAAAGTAAAATACTTGTTCAGAAAATAACTCACAATGCTGCCCACTATATAATTTCCGGCACTTGATACCCAATAACTGCATCCAAGACAATTATATAATCCAAACATTGTTCCTGTTCCAACCAGTGTATTGATCACTCCGACCAGTAAAAATTTCACTGTTGTTATATCGATCAGTTTCTGTTTCTTCTCTTTCATCTACTCTGCCACTCCGATTATCGATTCCACTTGATAGTACGCTGCCATTGCTGCATTGTTCCACGCATATCGATCCGCTGCATCCAGATCTGCAAGCCCCTTCAATGCTGCATATTCCGTCTCCGGTATGACTACCGGAAGCGTCAGATTCTTCTCACCTGCCGCAATCTGCTCTTTTGCAAGCCTGTCTCTCGCCATGCATTTTGCATAGGTATTATAAATATCCCAGCTTCCGTGGAAAAACTGAACAGTAAAAAATACAAGAAGAATCCAGCAGGAGCAGGTAACTGCTATTCCGATTTTTCTGTGCCAGAACTCCTCAACCATGATCAAGATCCCGACGATCAGGAAAAGGGCTGATGAAAGCATATTCCGCTCCGGGTAATAAGAGGCAACTGTATGCATAAAATTTGTAATCAGGCTTGCAGCTAAAAAGAAAAGTGCAATCCATGTTTTTTTATACCATTCCAAAATCACCGAACATACGATCAGTACAATCAGGATCAGCAATAAAATAAGCAGATGTTCTACATAAAGATCCATCGCATTGATAAAATTGTCCACATAGCCGTGCAGACCGGATGTGGCAACTTTATTTTTCAATGTACCCGGTGCCGTCATCATAAAAAGAAATCCTGCCAGCATCGTCAAGACACTTCCCATTCCCCATACCGGAATTTTTTCTTTCTTCATCCACCTGTGATATGCCAGTAATAAGACCGCAAGCACGATTGTCCCGAAGGAGGCTGTCTCCAGATAATCTCCCATGGCAAATCCGGCAACAAGAAACAGAATTTTCTGAATCTTACCTTCCATTACTTTTTCATTCTTTGCCAGCTTCATAAAAGGATATAAATAGTAAAGTGAAAAAGTACAGCCCCACAGATAATTACACGATCCGTCCAGCCAGAGCATCGTCTGTCCAAATGCCGGTGCAAAATACCAGACCAGACCAAAAATGCTTACCAGTGCCAGTGCATTTCTTTTTTTATTCCAGAATAAATACCGATATAGAATCAGGATCAGCATGGTAAAAATCACTGCATTCACCACATCAAAAATCCCGGACGGCAACAGCAAAAAAAGCTGAACAAAAAAATGTGCCACCAGTCTTCCGTTCATTCCTTTCGCATGTGCATACATGGATGGAAAAATATCCCACACCGTCTGTATCTTCTTATGTGTAGCAAAGCTGTTCATATAAGAATAGTCATCTGCTGCATAAAAGGTATAATGGTTCAGAAGGAACATGATGCCAAAAATTCCTGCCACAAGCAGGTAAAATAAATACTTGTTCCCATTCATTTTTCTGAGCGTCTTCATTTTCTTTTTCCCGTCTTTCTTTTTCTATTATTCTGACTCACTTTCTTCTTTTATATTGGTCTCCTGGATCAGATAAACCGGTCTTTTCTTTACTTCAAAATAAATTCTTCCAATATACTCTCCAATGACACCAATAGAAAAAAGCTGGATTCCTCCCAACGTCGTGATTAGAAGGATCGTCGTAAAATATCCCGGTGCATCGATCCCATGAAGCAGGATCTCTATCAGCAGATACAGCAGATAAAGGATACTGATCCCCATAAAAATCCCTCCAAGATAAATGCAGATCCGCAATGGCTGGTTATTAAATGATAAAATCCCATCTACTCCATATGACAGAAGCGATTTAAAGGACCACTTGCTGTTTCCTCCTGCACGCTCCTGATTCTCGTATTCGATGTAGATCTGATTAAAGCCGACCCACGAAAATAATCCCTTTGAAAACCGGTTATTCTCCTTCAGTTCCAACAACGCATGAATCGTGCGTCTGGATAAAAGCCTGAAATCACCTGCTCCATCGACCATTTCTACATTCACCAGTTTGTTCGCCAGCTTATAATACAATTTTGCAAAAACAATTGATAATCTCGAATCGCCTTTTCTGTTCCTTTTCGCAATGACCTGGTCATATCCCTCCTGATATTTCTCGTACATCTGCACGATCAGCTCCGGCGGATGCTGCAGATCCGCATCCATGATCACTGCACAACTTCCCTTGCAATGTTCCAGCCCGGAAAGCATTGCTGCCTCTTTTCCAAAGTTCCTGCTAAAAGAAATGTATTTTATTTTTTCTGACCTTCCGGCAAGTTTTTTCAGGAAAGCTAACGTATCATCCTTACTTCCATCATTTACAAAAATAATTTCAAAATCAAATGCCCTGCCCGTACACGTATCCACGATTGCCTTTGCAGTCCGCTCAATCACTGCTCCTTCATTATAGCATGGAACAATCACTGACAATAATTCTCTCATCGCCTGATTCCTTCCTTTTTGCAGATCTTCTTTACAGATATCTCTTGACAGCTACTCTCCAGGTTCCTCTGTCCCATTTTTCATAATAATCCACGTCATGAATAATAGTTCCGTATTTTGGACTTAATGCATGGATGATCTGGTTATTCCCTATATATAATGCCATATGAGAGACTCCACTTCCTTCTGTATAGCATACCAGATCTCCCGGCTTCCACTGACTTATATCCCATGGATCGATCCAGGTTCCTCCCTGTGCCTGCTCATGAGCGAGTCTCGGAACTGACACACCAAGCTGAGCCATAGCCCACTGCGTAAATCCACTACAGTCCCATCCACCGGTTGTTGCTCCGCCCCAGCGGTATGGAACCCATGTATAAGTACAAATTTCCGCTATTTTAGCCGGAACATCATTAAGCAGTCTTCCAGAAGTATCAAATCGGCAATTCACTCCATCAATTATCACTGTATCATTTGTAATCAAATATCCATAACTGTTATAATAGTAGCGATTACCATCCTTCTCTCTCCAGCCTGTATACATTTTTCCACTATCTGCAAAATAATACCAGATACCATCAATCTCCAGACCCTTATTTCTTGCAAGTTTTCCATCCGCCTGATAATAGTATTTTTCACCCGCTTTTGTACGCCAGTAATCTTTCTTCATATCACCTGAAGCATCAAAATAATACCAGTCAGTTCCATCTTGCACACTATCATCAAATGCCTGTCGACCCATCGGCGTAAAGCCGATCACTTTTTCATTCTCTGTCTTCAATCCACGATATGCTGCTCCGTTGCTCTGGAAAATATACCGGTATCCTCCAATCTTCAAATCCCGATCCATCACCAAATGACCTTCCTCATCATAATAGTACCAGTCTGCACCTTTCTGACGGAACTGAGATTCATAACGTCTTCCACTTCCATCCAGATAATACCAGTAACCATTAAATTGTATCCCTGCATTCAGGATCAGATGCCCCTGATCATCATAATAATAATATCCAGTATCTTTCTCTCTCCAGTCAGAATACAGCATTTTTCCATCTTTCTGGAAATAATACCAGTAACCATCTATCTGGCTTCCCATGTCGGTCAGGCAGGATCCCTGCTGATCATAATAATATGCTCCGTCTTCACCGACAGACCAGCCTGTATAAACTGCACCACTTCCTGTAAACTTATAGTGCTTTCCATTGATATCCAGCTCTCTGTTCAGCACAAGATATCCATTTTCATCATAATAGTACCACGTATCGTCTTTCTGGCGGAACTGAGACACATACTTTTTCCCGTTTTCATCCACATAATACCAGTGTCCGTTTATCCCTATTCCACGATTCATCACCAAATGGGCTGCTTCATCATAATAATAGTAATTTCCTGCTTTTTCTCTCCAGCCAGAACTTAGTATCTTTCCATCCTTCTGGAAATAATACCAGTAACCATCTATCTGCTTTCCGGTATCTTCTAAACGGCTTCCATTTGTCTCATAATAGTAAGTATCTGTTCCATCTGTATACCATCCTCTATAAATTGCACCATTTTCTGTAAATTTATAATGTCTTCCATTAATATCCATCTCCTGGTTCATTACCAGATGCCCATTCGCATCATAATAATACCATTCCCCATTTTTTTCTCTCCAGTAATTTTTCTGCATTGCACCTGTTGCATCAAAATAGTACCAGTAACCGTCAATTTCACATCCGGCATCATAAAGCTTTATTCCGTCAATATAAAAAAATGTGTCATTGTCACCTGTTACCCAGCCATTCGCATACTCAGAAACTCCTTGTCCATTTTCTGCAAGATCCTTGTTCTCCGAAATCTCTGTATCTGCATGGGCTGGCACTGCACTCCCCATCGCAAGTACCATCGACATCATAAAAATTACTGCCTTATTTTTCATTTTGATTTATCTCCTTTTTATTTTCCTCACAATCATCCCTGATAAATTTATTCCTATATTCTTTAAGTAGACAAATTCCGCACTTCTTCCATAAATTAAAAGAAAAATTCCATTAAAAACTATCACATTAAAAATTCCGTTTACAATAAGATCGATCCAACTGTTCCGGATCATCAGCATATTTCTGAATTCAATACATATCAGGCAGCTTACTGCTGTACTTGCAGTATATATCGTAATCTGCCTCAGATAATGCGAAAATGAATGTTTAAATACATATTTATAGATCAGATACGGATCATACCATATCTGAGTCAGCAGTCTGGATATTACAGTTCCCAAAATCACTCCTGTAATTCCAATTTTTTTCACAAGAAACACCGACACTACAATATTGATGATCGACATGATCAATGGACGATACTGTCCCTGTACGAACAGACCATTGGACGTTCTGAAATGGCTGACTGTACTCATCATCCCGGTTAGATAAAAATCAATAATAAGAACCAGTACTGTAGCTGTTCCAAATAAATTTTCTTTTCCTGCCCAGATTTTCATAAATGTATTTACATTTACATATAATACTGTAGTGCATAACCCAAAAATCCAGAAGCACATCAACTGCATGGCGTTAAAGACTTTAAACTGCTTCTTTCCATCCTCTGTTGCTGCAAGATTTCCGATACTGGCAGAAGTAGAAGTAAATACCTGAAGCACAAGATTATATATATTCTTTACGATCATATTATAATTGGCTAATATACCGACCATTCCGGTTCCAAGAAATGAAGACACGATCACACTGTCTGTTCCATTCAGAACTACATTTGAAACTTTATACAGAAAAAGTGCCTTGATATCCTTAAAAAGCTTTTTGATCTCAGCTTTGCTTAGTCTCCCACTACTCTTCTGAAAAGCATTTGGATATAATTTTTCTGCCTTTCTCGAAATCCAGATATTCTGACTGACAGAAAATAAAATTTCCAGCAGCAGATAGAAAATAAAATTCTTAAAAACTACCAGTAAAATACTTTCAATCGTACACTTGATCATCGAAATGCAGATTGAAATTTTTGATATTTCATATTGCTTCTGGCTCGCAGATAAAATTGTAGAACGATAGATCAGTAAATACGAACAGACCGTATTAGATAAATAAAGAATATAAATAATCGTAATACTTTCTTTAATATCCGGCACATTGGTAACAATTTTCGATAAAAATGGAACAACAAGCAGACCGCAGATCAGAATCACCAGTGCAACGATCCGGTATGCCCATTTGTAAAAATGCATCAATTTGCCGAGCTTCTCTTCATCATTCTCTGCCAGTGGTTTATATAACGCATAAGTGATCGCACTGCCTATCCCCAGCTCAACGAAAGACAAAACTGATAAAATATCCGTAAACAGGCCCGACACTCCTACATATTGCATTCCGAGTGTATAAATAAATACTGTACGTAATACAAATTTTATTCCAAAATCAAATAATTTTACTGAAAAATTAAATATCGTATTAACTGCTGAATTTACTACCCTAGACTTAGACATCCTCTATCCTTTCCAGTCTCCTCTGATTGCATGAATCACCTTTCTTACAGGTAATGTATAATGATAGGCTTTTGCTATCATTGGAATTTTCATTTTTTCCCTTTTTATATATTCATAAATATCCTTTGCGAAAAAATCCTGATCTTTTTTATCTAAAATCCAGACATATTTTTTCCATCCTTTTTTTTCATAGGCGGATGTATCCTTGAAGCTTTCCTTAAATTCAGGCTGCTTTCCAATCAGTTCCAAAATAAGCAGCGTCCTGAAACATTTCCCACATTTACCACAGTTCTCTGTCTCATCGCAGCAGACATGCAATCTTTTTCTTCCTGTCTCATGCTGCGATATATGCTGTATTTTTTCAATTCTTGTCACATTTTCACGTGCCAGATAGAATTGGAGACTTTCCGTCGAAAAGAACTGCACATTATCCGATGCATCTTCTTCAACTCCCCATCTGGCTTTCTCAGGTTCACCTGCAGATGAATAATAATAATGGGAAAACAACTTCTGAACTGCAAGTACAGCCGAGCTATTTGAATAGCCGTGTAACTCCAGAAAAACTCCCTGATAAAGACTGTTAATATTGGAATTTACTGCAATAAAATCTGTTCCAAGTTCCTTTGCTATCTGCCTGCCCTTCTCAACATCATGGGAGAAAAAATTTTCTGCTTTTTCGTTATATTCATCAAGCGTCATCATCCCGGTTTTTCTCGCCCGCAGATCTGGCATATTATTGTAGGATCCCACATTAAAGACAGTAAGGCAGTTTAATCTGTGCTCTGCATCCATGTTCTCAGCAAGATAGGTGAAAATCGTATCAAATGAATCAACCCCACGACTTACACCTGTACCATTTTTATCAAGACTTTCTATTTTCCTGCTTTCTGTTCTCCCGATGATCCGAATCGGTTTCAACCCACTTCTTTCATTGCAATGCATCGGGATCAGATTCGTATTCAGATTATGATATAACTCATTCGATAAAACACCTTCATATTCAATGTCCTCACCTGTTACCATCGCAAAATACAACACTGCAACTACAAATGCATCTGTTCGTTCCTGGCAGAGGATCTGCTCTGACCGGTCTTCTACTTCATACCATAATTGAAATTTATCTTTCCCGTAACTGTACGCTTTTTCATATCCCGCATATTCTCTGCGGCTTCCAATCTGCTTTTTCCACTTTTCATAAATCTCCGGAGCAATTGCAATCTCTGCACACAAACGACTTTTTCCATTTTCATTTTCAATATAGGGTCGCTTTATACTGATCATTTATCTGAATCTCCTTTTTATTTTTCCCAAAATCCTGTAAAATAAATTATCTTTGACTTTTGCCTCTTCTATCGCCTTTTGTACACCTGGCGTCTTTACAGCAGACATAAAGCCTTTTTCCTTGTAAACTTCAATGAATTTCATCCGATCCTTCGGAAGTGCGGCCGGTCTTTGAAGTGGGACATTCCCTTTGACAGCCTCTTCAAGCGAACGCTCTTCGTAAATAAATTCATCTTTTACAAGATCCCAAAACTTTCTGCCCTTTTCACTGTTCACCAGCACGACTGAAATTTTCCCCTTATATGGAACTTTTAAAGATTTTCTGTCAATCCCCCAAAAATCACCAATTGTCAGATCCGAAATTCTCCTTTTGTCTGCATATTCACATTTATAACAATTTTCTCTGTGGATAATTCCCTGCAAATATGCCGTATAATACAAATCCTTACGGAAACGTTGCGAATACACTACTCGATCCTGACTATAAAAAACCATATGGTAATCTTTTTCGCCACGAAATGAGACACGATCCACTTTTTCTGCTCCTGCTATCTCCTTAATATACTCTTCCAGATAACTCATCGGAGGAGTCCCGTGACAGATCAGATCTATCGTCACCAGTGCGTCTGAAGCTTTGCCCAGATAAGCTTTTAATCCGGCAATCTGGCAGGGTGTTCCGATAAAAAGTACTTTTTTCCCTTTTTTCAGTTCTTTTCCTATCTCAGAATAACTGAATCCATTGTAACTCTGTACATATTTTGAACCTCTGAATTTTCTTGCCTCTTCCAGGGTCTCTGCTTTCTGCTGGGTTAGGATCCCTTTTTCATTAAAGGCAGCACCATACACAATCCCTGCATTCTGTATCCATCTTTTATAAAAACCGAATGCAATTCCTCCTGATGCACTGTACTTTCTTTCTTTCCTGTCTTTTTGCCATGTAGCGTAACATTGCCTTGGCTCATGCTTTTCTTTCACATGATTCTCCGGGCATCCCTGGACACAACGATGGCACTCTATGCATTTTTCAGGATCAATCTGCGGAATTACATTTCCATCTTCTCTTTCCTGACAGGTTATTGCCCCACACGGGCAAAGATTCATACACGCAAGGCACCCTGTGCATTTTGATTCTTCACATATCTGAGCTATCATAATTCTCCAATGCATTTTTTAAAAATTCCAGAGATGACTGTCGCATCTTCTGAATTTTTTTTCCTATTTTTTCATAATCCATATTCTGATGTTCCAGGATTGCTTCCATAGTTTCCCCTGACAGATCATCTAACTCCAGGATTCTGTCCTGCAATCCAAAATTACAGATCAAATCTCTCACCTTTTCAGATAAAGGAATTGTGATAAACCTTTTTCTGTTCTGTATTGCAAATACATTTCCATGAAATGTCCCTGTGATCACATACTCCGCTCTTCTTACTATATCATTATATTGTGTCGGTCTGCACGTTACATGATAATCACACCAGTCATTATACAATGCAGCTGAGACTACTTTCAGTCCTTTCGCATGAGCATACTCACGAATCTTTTTCTTTATTTCCACAGAAATGGAACCATTATAAAAGTAGACCAGTATATAACGGTTCTCTTTCAGATAAATGTCCTCATAAGGCTCTGTATATGCCTCTGTGTCCAGTAAAAATGTAGGATCACATACTTTTTCCGGGTATTTTCCGGTTATTCTTTTCACTGCTTCACAGCTTTTTTCATCCCTCACTGACAGAAATTCTATTTTTCTGATGCACTCTGTCACCTCATGAAAAGGAAGAAAATCCTTTCCTTCTGAGTCTCCGACACTGACCGCATAGGAAATGACCGGAGAAAGATCTTTTCCATAATAAATCGGATTCTGAAAAATTTTTCTTTGAACATTCCAGATTTCGTCACTGCCCAAAATAAAAAGATCTAATTTTTCTTTTTTATCCCAGGTCTTTAATTTTTTATGATCCTGAGCAAAGAGCTTATATTTTTTTAATCCGTCCAGATTTCTTTTGATGAATTTGACTGGATATTTCAAATTTCCTCTCTTAGGTATAAACCAGCAATATTCTCTTTTAAAAAAGCTTTCCTGCCCTGCTGATACGAAATACACCTCATGCCCCCATGCTTCCAGTACCTTTTGCAGGGCATACGCCTGCAGAAAAGACCCTACATTCGCTGATTTTTCTACTGTCACAATTCCTATTTTCATAGTCAGATTACCTTTCCGCTACTGGAAAATCTATAAGTAACACCATTGATCACCATCGTCCTGTTCGTTACCAGATGACCATTAGCATCATAATAGTATCTGTCTCCATCTTTCTTTCTCCAGAAATTTGCCTTCATTATGCCATCGTTGTCAAAATAATACCAGTAACCGCCAATCTCAACGCCCTGATTCTGATACATATGTCCATCTGCATCATAATAATACCGCTGTCCATTTTTCTGACGCCAGTAATTTATCTTCATAACTCCATTCTGATCAAAATAATGCCAGTAACCATGGAGCAGCAATCCTATATTCATGCTTAAGTGTCCATCTGCATCATAATAGTACTGTAAGCCATCCTTCTCTCTCCAGAAATTTCTTTTCATGACTCCATTGGCATCAAAATAGTACCAATAGCCATCGATCTGTGCTCCGGCATTTTGATACATATGTCCGTCTGCATCATAATAATACAACTGACCATCTTTCTCTCTCCAATAATTCTGCTTCATTACTCCACTGGCATCAAAATAATGCCAGTAGCCATGGAGCAGCAATCCTATATTCATGCTTAAGTGACCGTCTGCATCATAATAGTACTGTAAGCCATCCTTCTCTCTCCAGGAATTTCTTTTCATGACTCCATTGGCATCAAAATAATACCAATAGCCATCGATCTGTGCTCCGGCATTCTGATACATATGTCCGTCTGCATCATAATAATACAACTGACCATCCTTCTGTCTCCAATAATTCTGCTTCATTACTCCACTGGCATCAAAATAATACCAGTAGCCATCGATCTTTATCCCCAGATTGCAGACTTTGAAACCATTCTGATAATAATACCTTTTTCCTCCTTCCATCTGCCAGCCATTCAGTTTACTGTCGCTGCTATTATTTCCGCTATTATTTCCGCTGTTATTTCCGCTGTTATTTCCGCTATTATTTCCGCTATTGTTCCAGGAACTTTTCATCAGGAAATTGATATCCACATTTGTGCCAATCCCATTCACTTTTCCATTATCCGCACACTGCCACATCATATATTCTTTTGCATAAGTACACTTACTGTTGTACTGGGCTACCCATTTTGGCAGAGTATCATAATAAGAATCTGTCAGCTTTGATGTAAACCAGGACTTGTTCGCATAAACCCCCACATTATATCCGGCATTTTGAATTGCCGTGCAGAACGTCCTGGTCATATTCAGTATTTCCTGATTCGTATGCCTTCCGGTTGTCGGTTCATCTTCCAGATCATAAAAAACCGGATAACTTAATTTATGTCCCTTGATCAGACGCAGTACATGGTCTGCCTCACTTTGTGCCTGTGCAACATTCTCGGCATAGGAATAAATATAGACACCGTACGGAATGCCTCTGCTCTCACATGCCTGTACATTCTCCAGCCACTTCTTATCATCCTGACTGGTATAATTATCCCCATATCCACAACGGATGATCACAAAATCTACATCCGAATTTTTTACTTTATCCCAATTGATCGTTCCATTGTGATAACTGATGTCAATTCCTTTTGCAATCGCATTCGGAATGATTTCACCTGAAGAACTGATAAAATTGCCGTTCACTTTTGACCACGCATTCGCAGCTGCTCTTTCATTACTGTAAGCTGACACGGAATTACTGATCAGCTCACCATTCTGATACCGCCAGCTGTTCTCTCTCAGATTCTCCTGCGATCCTGCTGTCTCTTCCAGAATTTCTTCCTGATCTGCAGGTTCTTCTATCTCTTGTGTCCCCGCTTTCGGGGAACTCTCCTCTGTATCTGTTGAAGCTTCTTCTGGCTTCTCATTCACGCCATCATAGCTTATAGTATCCGTTAATTCACCTTGGATTGCAGTATCATTTTCCATTGCAATGACCGGAAAACCATTCAACGTTGCCGCCAGACATACCGTTACTAAAAAGCAGGTAATTTTTTTGTATTTCATTCTTTATTCCCCATTTTTCCTATAATCATACATTGTAACCAAACTTAACCAATCCTCATAATACCATATGTCTTCTTTTAATGCAATCCGGCCTGCCCTTAATAATACCTGGAAGTTTTTTCCAGTTTTCCCATGATCAGACACATATTTTGAAATGATAGTACATCCACAGGCGGAATTTCCGTTTAGGTTTCTTTATTTTCCATATATATTTTCTATAATCTTTTCGGAATTTTTTATCATAATATCTTCCCAGCCTGATTTCTTCTTCATCTCCGCTTTTCACCGCATCTGAAGCATAGCGGCGGACCATGCTGAGATACCGGTACATCATCATCTGAAGAAGATCTTTCTCTCCTTTTTCAGAAAAGAAACGTTCCATTTCCTCATATGCTTCCAGTACAGCCGGACTGATCTTTCGCTGTTCCTTTCCCATAATTCCATCCTCACGCTGGAAATAAAAATAATAGGCCCGGTTTATATATACGACAGACTCACTCTGATACAGAAGTTTATAAGAAGTAAATTCATCTTCATGAAGCTTTCCTTTGGGAAACCGTATCTCTTCAAATAATTCTTTTTTATACAGTTTATTCCATGCAACCACACTTTTCAGATACATTTGTGCATCATACAGATTTGCCGTTGCCTCTCTTCCGCTGTAAACTGTTCTCTGAATTGGCTGCTGTTCTTTCTCTTCGATCTTTTCTGTCTTACAGACTTTCTTCACATCGCATCCTGCAATATCCGCTCCTTCTTCTTTCAGAGCCTGAAGCAGCAATTCATAAAATCGTGGATGCACATAGTCATCTGAATCAACAAATCCGAGAAATTTTCCTTTTGCAGCATCAATTCCCGCATTTCTGGCATCCGAAAGTCCTCCATTTTCTTTATGAATCACCCGGACTCTCCTGTCCTCTCTGGCATATTCATCACAGATTGCCGGACATCCATCCGGTGAACCATCATCTACCAGGATCACTTCCAGACAGGGATAGGTCTGTGCAAGGATCGAATCCACACAACGCTTTAAGTATTTTTCTACTTTATATACCGGGACAATAACACTGATCAAATCCTGCATTTTCTACCTGCTCCTTTTAATTTTTCTTTTGTTCTTTCATTTTCTGCAGCAGATACAATCCCTGATACAATCTGAATTTCATACAGAAAAGAACTGCCTGCTGTTTTTTTTTGAATATACTTCTGTCAAATTTCTGCGTAATTCCTGCTCTTACCCAGGGATTATCTGCAAATCTTCTGATCTGTAAAATCCGTTCTCGGTACCCTGCCGGATTTTCCCGATGGACAAACTTTTTTTCCAAAGCACGTGCCATACAGTCATACACAAGTCCGGTATAACAGGTGTCTTTCCCGGAAAGGGACGTATCCTGCTCAAGGAACTCATAAGTGTGCTTCAGCAGATTTTCAAATGTCTCTTCTATATCCGGGCGGAATCTTCGGTCTGCCGAAGAACTCACTTTCCGGTAATTATACAGATATTCATTCAGAAATGCGGCTTTTTCTGCTCTCTGATATGCCATTGCACAGAAAAGAGCATCTTCACCAATTTTAACATCTTCACAGAATCTCAATCCCTTTATCACAAAAGTACGGAACATCCGTGTCCACAACGTCCTCATTGAACCGTGCTTTCTTTCCCGCTTCTCTGCATACCCATAAAATAAAATTTCACGGATCAACGCTTCATCCACAGTTTCAACAAATCGCTCCGGTCTGATTGCTGATGCTTTCGTACTGCATCCTTCCTCTTTCAGATAATAATTCCAACTGACAATATCCACACTTTCCAGTTCCCGGTACTCCATAATGGTCTTAAAACACTCCGGATCCAGCCAGTCATCCGCATCCATGAAATAGATCCATTCTCCTGCCGTTTCCTGCAGCCCCCGGTTTCTCGCTGAGGATACTCCTCCATTTTCTTTTCTGATATAGCGGATTTTTTCTTCTTTCTCAGCATATGCTTTACAGATCTTTGAACTTTCGTCCGTTGATCCGTCATCAATCAGCAGCAGTTCCCATTCTCCGTAACTTTGCTGCCTCACGCTTTCGATTGCCTCTGCGACATAATCTTCCACATTATAAACCGGCATGATCACACTTATCATAGATTCAGATCCCTTTCTCTCAGCTTTTTTCAGTTCCCGATTATTCTCTCAACTTTTTATTCAGCTCCTGATACCATTCTCTCAGCTTTTCTGCATCTTCCCAGATATCAAATCCTGCTGACTTAAGCTTCTGCTGCCACAAAGTGCAATTACGCTCATCACTTTTCTGACGGATCTCTTTTAACTTTTCAACCCACACTTTTCTGTCAGCTTTCAAAGATACTCTGCACACCAGTTCTGTTACATCACACTCATCCGTGATCGTATCGGACACAATACACGGCAGTCCTGCTGCCTGCCATTCCAGCACAACCAGCGGCATTCCCTCATACATGCTTGGAAAGATCATTGCATCCATAGCTGAGAGCATTTCAGGAATATTCTTCACACTTCCTGTAAACGTCACATTCTCCGCTACTCCCAGTCTGACTGCCCGTGCTTTCACTTCTTCCAGTAAAGCACCGTCTCCCATAAATACAAGATGACTTTCCGGTTCTTCCTTCAGCAGCTCTGCAAAAACTTCCAGGGCAAATTTCTGATTCTTCGGTCCATTGAATCTTCCCACATGACCAATCGTAAATGTCTCTCCCAACTGATAAGTCTCTCTTATCTTTCTTCTTATATCTTTCCTGAACCTATATGCCTCCAGTTCTCTTCCATTTGGAAGAATCCGGAATTTTCTTCCAGCATACAACCATTCTCCCACCTTTTTCCCACAGGCAGCCGCCTGCGTATACGAATGATAAAAGAAGGGTCTCAGAAGTCTGTCCAGTTTCTGATTTCCACAACTGGTACTATGTCCATGTGCGATCCTGATCCTGCAGCCCCCCAGCTTTGCACCTGCCATATCAAAAAACATTGTTGCACTGTTCCCATGGGCATGCACAAGATCAAACTTTTCCCTTCTGACCAGTTTCGCCAGTCTGAACATATATCTGAGCGGATGCTCTTTTCTTATTTCTATCCGTTCCAGCCTGCATCCAAGCTCCTGAAATAATTTTTCAAAATCAGGATGTACTGTTACCGTGGAAAGGATCGTAGCTTCCATTCCTTCACGATTCATATGCTTTAAATACTGAACAATACAATCTGTTACACCGTTATAATCGATTGCCATTGTATGAATGATCAGGATCTTCATTATTTTAATTTCCCTTTCAAAAATATCGTCACTTTTTGGGGCAGCAGAGCCTTAATCCTTTCTGATAACTGCAGCCCTGTCTTTAATTTTTCTATATACCCATTTTCATTGATTCCCTGATAAAAGGTATCCCGCAGCTTTGGTCTTCTGGTCGGATGAACCAGATTTCCCTGAAATGGAAGGATCTCTTCCGGCTTCACTTCCAGTATGATCGCCTGCTCTTTTATTTTTTCAAAAAAGGCTTTTCCTTTTTCACTGTTGACCAAAACCACTGAGACTCCTTTGGTATCCATAAACTGCGTCCTCACTTTCTCCACTCCCCAGAAATCCCCGCAGGTAAGATCTCCTACGCGGTTCGTATCGGCATACCGGCACTGATAGCAGCTTTCCCTGTAGCAGTCCCCATTCAGGAAATGGATTCCATACCGGTCTAAACTCAGCGGCCGGACAGAATCTTTCCTTTCTGTCCGGATCCGTAGATTCGTTCCCCAGCCTTTTTTCCCTTTATAACGGAAGTTACACTCGGTCACCCTGCCTCCCATTTTCTGCTCCCGATAATCAAGATATTTTTTCCACAGCAACGGAGACGGTACTCCATGGCAGATCAGATCGATGGTAATCAGATTTGCATTCTCCTTTTCTGCACCAAGAAAGGCATAAAGACCTGCGATCTGACAGGGAGTTCCTGTAAACAGCACCTTTTTCCCCTCTTTCAGCCTTGCTTTTGCAGTCTCATAGCATCGTCCGATATCAGACTGTACATATTTGGAAGACTGGATCTTCCACAGATCTTTCTCCGCTTTAATCTCTCTATGTTCTGCTTTCCATTCATCTGTATAAGCACAGCCAAAGACACTGCCTTCTGCCGCGATCATTTCACGTGCAGCCATATCTGCCACCCCCGCAGACGCCGAACGGCTGCAATGCTCTGCATTTTTATTCCGCACGCCATACATTTCAGGCTGCCTCTCTTCTTCTCTTCTGAAAAGAACCGGGCAATGCCTGAGACATTTTCCACAACGGATGCACTGTTCTTCTTCCACTTTCGGATACAAAAATCCTTCCTCATCCGGCTTAAATACAATGCACCCGGTCGGGCAGACCTGCTCACAGCTTCTGCATCCCATACATTCCCCGCCTGTTATCATGATATTTTCGCGATTACTCTTCTGCACCATGTCCTGTCATTTCCTTTAAATATGAATATGTCCGCTGCCTTTCCTTTTTTATCTTTTCCATAACCGGCTCATATGCGACCGTCAGATTCAGGATTTTTCCAAGCTTCTTTGTATCCGTCACGATCTGCCGCTCCAGCCCCAGTCTTTTTAAAAGATCCGTCAGCTTTTCAGAATTTCCATACCCGTTCTTTCTCACAAAAGTTGCAAATTTTTTCTGCGTGACTACGGAAAAAATCGTCCCGTGAAATGTATCCGTCACAACCGATTCCGCATGCTTAAAATATTCAAAGATCTCAAAAGGAGAACAATCAATAAATTTATCCCCACAACGCTGGATTCCTCCGATGCACAAGATCTTCAACCCTTTTCTTTTTGCATATTTACGGATCTCTCCTGCCTCTTCTTTATTAAACCTGCCTGAATACCCATAAAGGATCATATAAGGATCATGAGGAATCTTTGCTTTTGTCTCCGGCAGCTTTGCCGGATAATCATAAGCCAGCACAGGATCTAAATGACAGACCGGATCTTTTCCGGTCAGTTCCTGTACGATCTTTCTGGAATTTTCATCTCTCACCGATAGTGCATCAAATGCCCGCAGCCATTGTGCTACCTGATCCGCCACCTGATACTTTTTCAGACTTTCCAGCGTTGTATTTCCAAAAGAAGCTGCATAGCTGATCAACCGGTTAGCCTGATGCCCTGCCCCGAAAAGTTCCGGTGCAAATCCGACATTGGAATTATCCTGGATGCAGTTAAAAACCTCATCACTTCCGATCACCAGCAGATCCAGCTTCGGAGCATAATTATATGTCTCTTTCAGTCCCAATACAGGATAATTCTTTCTGGCATAATTCTTTTTATATTTCACAAACTGGATCTTATCTCTCAATCTGCCTTTCATCCGAAGAATTTCCAGACCTTTTTGTATTTTCCTTTTCATTCCGGTGGTTTCTTTTGACGGAAGGATACATTCTCCGGGATGATAGTCAACAAATTCTACTTCTGCACCACACTCTTCCATCATCTTTTTCAATGCATATGCCTGCAGGAACGAACCGTAATTATAGATTCTCTGCATGGAAAGGATTCCTGCTTTTTTCATCTTCTTTTTCCCTCAAATAGTTTATCTACGATTGCTTCAAATTTCTCGTTAAACCGCTGATTATTACTGCTCTGCTTCTGACCGAGGGCAGCAGCCGTCTTTTCATAAGAAGTAATCACTTTTTCCAATGTATCAATTTCTTCTACAACAATAATATTTTTCTGCTTTTCCTCGATAAATCTGGAAAATTCCACCTGATGGTCATTGACATGCTCTTCATACTGCTTCTGTCTCGGAACAACGATCGGAATCTTTCCCCTCTGAAGAGCCATCATGATACTGCTTGGTCCGCCATGCGTGATCACGATCCTTGCCTGATCCATATATTCATTCATTTCCTGATAAGAACATAACTTACTCCACCTGCATGCCTTTGGTTCATAGGAGGAAAAACCGGTCTGTATCATGACCTCTTCCGTGATCTTTCCCTCCGCTTTCAGTCTGTCCACACACCTGACCAGCCGGTCAAACTGCTGTTCATGAGTTCCTACTGTAACAAATATCATATTCTGCTTCCTTCCAACCTTAAAAGATACTTCCAAGATTTACTGCCTTTTTATATACCTGCTTCTGCTCTTCCCACTGCACAATAAAACAATCTACAATCGGATAAACCAGTCTTCCCGTCAGAGTCGGCTTATCAATCCGGTCATAAACTTCCACATAGATCAGCTTCTTTCCCATCAGCTTTGCCAGATAAAAGAAAGGAACTGCAACCGCCGCTCCTGAAGAGATCAGCAGATCCGGCTTCTCCTTTCTGAGTACCTTCCATGCAACCACTGTATTTTTCAGAAGATTTTTAAGATTCCGGTTGGTCGGATAATAGCAGGGGTACACTCTTTCTCCCTCCAGAAGACTTCTTGCATCTTCTTTATCAAACGTAACCCAGAAACGGTCTTTTTTCTGCCAGAATGGTTTCAGCATATATAAGTGGGTCAGATGTCCTCCACTTGAGCCTACGAGTCCGATTTTTTTACATTCCATCACTAACTTGCACCCTTTCCTTTCAGCACGACCCCGACCGTCTTGAATAAGATTTTGATATCTTCCTTCAGTGACCAGTTATCGATATATTCTACATCCATTGCGACAATCTCTTCAAAATTCTTTGTATCACTTCTGCCGCTCACCTGCCATAATCCGGTCAGTCCCGGTGTCATGTTCAGTCTTCTCCGGTGATATCCTTCATATTGCAGAAATTCATCTTCCGTAGGCGGTCTTGTTCCCACCAGGCTCATCTCTCCTTTCAGGATATTCCAGAACTGCGGAAGTTCATCAATGCTTGTCTTCCGGATGAATTTTCCAACTTTTGTCACTCGCGGATCATTCTCCATTTTAAACATCAGACCCTCCATCTCATTCTGAGACATCAGCTCTTTCTTCCGCTCTTCCGCATCCATATACATGGAACGGAATTTGTATATTTTAAATCTTCTTCCATTCTTTCCAACACGCACCTGTGAGAAGAATAATGGTCCGGGTGATTCAATCAGCAGTGCCGGTGCAAGAAACACCGTTACGATCCCCGTGATCAGGAGTCCCACGATCGCTCCGACAATATCCATCACCCGCTTAAAAAAGATCTGCTTAAACGAATGGATCTTTGGACTGAACGAAACGGTATAATAATTTCCGATCCGCTCGATCTCTCTTTGAACCGGGATTTCCATTTCAAACACATTGATGTTCAGATCCACTGTAACTCCCATTACTTCCAGTTCTTTAATGATCTTATTAATCGGCAGATTCGTCTGAGAGGACAGGTGTACAAATACTTCATCCACCACATTCCGGCGGATATATTCCATCATATCGCCATATTCACATACGACCGGAATACCTGCAATTTCCTTCTTTTCCTGCTCATCTGCCAGCACGATCCCAACGATCTTGATATTCCACGAATTATTTACCTGGATATTCTGACAGATTCCTTCAGCCCGGTCTGCTGATGTGAGGATCAGAACCTTTCTTCCACCAATCCCCTTACTGTAAATATCATTCATATATTTTTTATACAATAAATGACTTACATACATCACAACAAAATCGATCCCACAAAAATATCCGTATACCAATCTGGAATACTTCTGTGCATCCTGCATCAAAAAGGCTGCCATACTGATCGCAGCACCCATGATCAGTATATTTCTGAATACAGCGATCAGCTCCTGCTTCTTCGTTCTGCTGAAAAAGTTACGGTTTGGATTAAAAATGAAATAAACTAAAGTAATGGACATCAGCAGAATGCCCATACGCAACAGTACGATTCCTTTCGTATATCCACCCCAGAGATTTCCAAATCTCAGGTAACTTGCCAGTATGTAACTAAGGACGATACAGATACAGTCCATCAAAAAAATGAAGAAATTCTGTAGTTGCATCTGCTTTGCTTCCATAACTTTTCTTCCTGCCTTTCACGCTTTTCTTCTTTACTGATACTTTTCAAAAGCATTTTTTACTGTAACTTTTTTATTATATACTAACTTACTTTATTTGTCTAACCGGCACTTTCATTCCATCACACTCCGATTTTCGTGATTCCCCATCCATTTTCTGACTTTTTCAAAAAAAGTACCGCCTCTGACTGCTGCCCGTTCATCCGTCTTTTTTCTTACTATAACATAAAAGAGAGCATAACACGCTCTCTTTTAGAAAAATTTTATGAAAGATCAGGGAACATTGATCTCCATACAATTAATATCATATTCTCGCTTGGACTGTTCTACTGCCCGCACATTTACATAATAAGTTCCTGGCTTATAATTAAACCGGCTCAGATCTATAACGCCTGCATAATTTCCTTCTTCATCCGGATTCAGTTCATACCATGTCACATCTGCCTGTCCGTCTTCCGTCCATACGGTCAGAACCAGTCCCTGCAGGTTATTAACGATGGAATCAGACACATTTGTGACCGCTACCGGAATATATCCCTCTGCAACATGCGTCATATCAATATCCGCATCCGCTCCATTCATTTTTCCTTCACGGATCAGAAGTGCATCATTCGTCTTATCCACAGCGGATAATTTTTCAATAAACTCAGACTTTTTCTTCAACTCGGCATTCACTTTACTATTGCCAAATTCTTCCAGTAACGTCTTCGTTCCCGAGAAAAGATTCGTTCCAAGTCCCAGCCGGTCTCCATCAATCTGTACGCCCAGTGCTGCCAGCGTTGTCGGGAAATTGTCGAAGGTTGAATAGGTTCTTTCCTGCTGATCCTGTGCATAGGCTGCTGCATTGATATAAGCCGTAAAAACCCTTCTGTCATAATTTCCTTCCTGATCGATCTCCGCACAATAATCACTGTCCATCGTCGGATGATCTCCGCTGATCACAATGGTTGTATTTTCATAAAAATCCTGCTGCTGAATCCATTTCAGAAATTCTCCTACCTGACGGCTGGAACATGCCATAACATTAGAATACTGCGTATCATATTCTGTCGGACACTGCTCACATACATATCCATCTTCAAAATGAGTATCGACTGTCAGCATAGTCAGATTGAATGGCTCATCGCCCTGGGAAAGCTGCAAAAGCTTTTCTTTTGCGAACTCAAATAATTTCTGGTCTTCATATCCCCACCACACTTTATAATCTGACGGGATCAGACCATTTTCTATTGCATAGCTGTAATCTTCCATCTCATAATTTCCATGTTCCTGGAAATACAGCTTTCTGCCACCAAACTGTGCTTCAGACCCGATCAGCAGCGTCTGTGTATATCCTGCATCTGAAAGAATATCTCCCAGTGTCGTGACTCCCGGGAAAAAGCTATCCTGCGTGTCCATATCATTTGCAGAAATAGAAATATTCAGCGGCAGTCCTGATGTCTGTGCGAACATCGCTCCCATTGTCCATGTAGTTCCTGCCAGAGAATATCCTCCGTTCAGTTTTGGATCTGCTCCTGAGAAGTCCTCATTGGTCTGTGCGATTTCTGTAAGCTCAGGAATCACATTCTCATCAAATGCTCCTCCATCATCAACATCAGAATATGTCGTTTCCATTGATTCCAGGAAAATATAGATCAGATTTCTTTTCTGTTCCGGGAAAACCACTTCAACATCCGTAGGATCTACATACTCATCCTCAATAAACTTTGATTCTGTATTCTGATCTTTCAGATAATCTCCGACTCCCAGTTCTGTCCAGGTATATCCCAACATCACAATAATCCCGACCAGTGCGACCAGGTTGATGATTCCTCTGAACAGATGTACTTTTTCTTTTTTTCTCCATGCTATCAGGATCAAAATAAGGAAGAAAATCACCAGAATTGTCGGGACAGCACAGACACGGACATAATCCCATATCATATCCGTATTTGTACCGTCTAAAGGTGCTGTCAGATGATACACCAGTTCATCCATCGACAAATTCGTCCATGTTGCAAACATCCATCTTACACTTAATGCCAGGAGTACACTAAGTCCGGCTATAAAAACAGTCAGTATTTCACCCACCCAGTATAAAATCTTCAATAGAATCTCTTTCCATTTTGACGGCTGCTTTTCTCCCATTTTTCTTTTCCGCCTTTTTTCCCTTCTTTTTGAACTATTATTTTGCATTCCCGTTCTCTTTTCTTTAGTTTTTCTTAATTTTTACTTAATTTTCACACACTATCCGCCATTATAACATATTTTTGAACATTTGCACTATTTTTTTGGAAAGTTTGTTTTTGGAAAGTTCACAGATATAACAAGAAGCGAGCCATGAAAAAATGAGAAAAGTTTCATTTTTTCACAGCTCTCTCTGATTTTTTATTCAATCCTGCTAATTCAAGGATTCTCCGTCTTTCAATGTGCCACCCTCTTCAACAACATTTGCCAGATCTATAATCTCCTGAACAACATCTTCATCCGGATCCATGATAAATAACGGTGTATCTCCACTGGAATAACAATATCCTTTATCATTTGTTCCCGTAGCGGCAACTGACTGGATCGTCCATGTCGCATTCTTATTCAGTTGATACTTGATCAGTGAATTAATCTGTGCTTGGGATAAATTAGTCTCCACTTCACTGCTTACCTGATTCATGATCGTACCGGCTTTCAGAAGCATGGTCGGGGAAAGACACTTTCTGAGCATCGCGGTCAGAACTGCCTGCTGGTTCTTTCCTCTCTGATTATCTCCATCTGCAAGTGCATGACGTTCTCTTGAGAATGCCAGTGCCTGTTCGCCATTCAGATGATTCCACCCCTCCTGAACATCCACAATACAACCGGACTCTGTTCCCGTCTGGAATGCAAGTTCTGAATATACATCAACTCCACCCAACGTATCTACAATATCAATCAGGGACGTGAAGTTCAGTCTTGCATAATAGTTAATATCTGTCTCATATAACTCACCCAAGGTACGCATAGAGGCATCTATACCGTAAATTCCGGCATGTGTCAATTTATCTTTCTGTCCACCGGAAACTCCAGGAATCGGAACATAATAATCTCTCGGAGTCGTTACAAGCAGAATCTGATAGGTCTTTGGATTTACAACTGCGATCAGATTCACATCACTCCGGCTCGTCTCACTCACTTCACCATAGGTATCAATTCCACTGATATAAATGGTAAATGGTTCCTTGGTAATACTGTCATCTGTAGCACCCGAATTTCCAAAATCAAGCTGTACACGGATATCAAATGTATACAGGATCTTTATCTTCTTACTGAAATCCGTCACATTTTCTTCCATCAGGCTGGTGTATGCTCCATTATAAATAATAGCATCCACTTCCTCATCCAGAAGCTGCTGTGCCTGAGTCTGTACTGAATCACACTCTGTTGTCTGTATCTCCGAACCAATCTGCTTCTGAATATCAGATACTGCTGCCTGCATATTGTCAGATCCCTTGCTAAACTGAACACCAAACGTATAATCAGCCGCATCTTCCAGTGTCTCTGCCGGATCATCTGCCCTTACAGCAACGATCATCTTATCAACTTTATAATTTCCGCCGGTGATCCTGCTGATCATATCATTGGCTTCTGCCACATAATAAGATCCTATAAATAAGCAGAACGTTAATAATAAACTAAAAACTTTCCCAAACGTACCTTTCTTTCTTCTCGCAACCTGGGAATTTAAAGTAATACACCAGAAGAAAAAAAGTAATACCGCTACAAGAATGAGATATTTTAACGGAATCATTCCCAAAAGATTCAGTACAATCATCAAAGCAATACTTGCAATCGTCTGAATCACAATACATACCGTTCCAAACCGGTTTCTCTTTGATCTTTTTGACTCTTTCACTCTGCCTCTTCTGTTATGCGATGTATTTTTCGCTGTCTTTCGTTGTCTCTCCATCTTAGAATTCCTTCACCTATTCCTATTTAAACAACCGGGATGGATAAATTCCCCTGGAAATCAATCTCTGAATTGCTTCTGTTACCGTTGCTTTATCTTCCTGATAAGTCACACCAAACCACTGGTCATGAGACTTTAATACCCTGACTTCCAGTTGATGTTCACTCAGCAGCTCACCGATCAGGGTTGGCAACAGATACTCTGCTTTCAGATCCTCCGCTTCAGTCTTATTGAGGAAACTGTCAAACCTGCTCTTCAGAACTTCAAAGAACTCCGAAGTCATCCCCCACATATTCATGGAAACAGTTGCATCTGCATCAAGTTCTTTCACAATTCTTCCATCCGTCAGCACACCTGCTCCCTGTTCGGTTCTGGCGATATCATGCGTCTCTCTGATATCTGTAAGCATTCCGTTTTCACTGACCCTGCATATTCCTCTTGTCACTGTCCCGTTGTCACTCAATGTATTCTTCAAAACAAAACTAACCATACAAATCTGCATTATATCAGTCGGGCTTTTCTTTGTCAAATATTCAAAAGCTTCTCTGTATGCCTCTTTTCCATAATAATCATCTGCATTGATCACCAGAAACGGAGAATCAACCACCTCTTTGCAGCAAAGAATTGCCTGTCCTGTTCCCCATGGTTTCTTTCTCTCAGCAAACTTGTCCTGATATTGTTCAGGAATATCTTTTAATTCCTGATATGCATATGTCACTTCCACCTGCTTCTCGATCCGGTTGCCGATCACTTTTTTAAATTCTTCCTCAAGATCTTTACGGATGACAAATACCACTTTATCAAATCCGGCTTCCATCGCATCGTAAATCGAATAATCCATAATGATCTCACCATTAGGGCCTACCGGTGCAAGCTGCTTGATACCTCCGCCAAACCTGCTTCCCATTCCCGCAGCCATGATTACCAGAGTTGCCTGACTCATCTCCTTGTATCCTCTCTTTCTTTTCTCACTCTCCCAAACCATCCATAACCAGTTGAAGCATTGCTTTCAGTGCCTCTGCCTCATCTTCACCTTCGCAGATGATCTCGATCTCATCTCCGCTTTTAACGCATGCACCAAGCACGCTTAATACGCTTTTTGCATTTGCGGTGATCTCCTCATGGCGGAGTTCTTTGTGAACCGTTATCTTACTCTTGTACTGCATTGCTGTCTTGCAGAAAAGTCCCGCCGGTCTTAAATGCAGACCCGTCGGATTTTTAATTACAACTTTGCCGCTTACCATCCTGATTCTCCTATTCTATCTGACTTTTCTTATGACTTTTTTAACTTTCCCTTATTGTTCCTTAAATAAATCCTGACTTTCTGAACTGTCCTGTTCTTCCTTCTCTGTCAGCGTCAGTTTCACTACTGCTTTCTCGCTCAGGCTCACTCCTGTCGGCAGATCTACATCAACCGGAACATCATACGTTCCCGGCTTTGTAAAATTCTGCAGATTAACTGAAACCGCATTGCTCACATCCAATGCCTCCAGCAGTTTCGGACTTCCTCTGAACGTGAGGATCACTTCTGCATCCGGCTCATAAGAAACCTGAAGGGAATCTGACAGATTCCGGATTTTGATCGAAGCTACCATAAAATCAACTGTCCGGGTTCCATCTTCCTCGATGGTTGCCGTTGCCGTCACATTCTTAGCTGCATCGTCTACCAGTGAAACTCCTTCCGGAAGATACTTGCTGATATCAATCGTCTTCTCCACTTTCTCAGTAGCTCCCTGTATGTTCATTTCCGAACCCGGAACTGTGATCTCCGTTACATTCGCAAGAGCCGTACTTTTTCCACAGATCTGGACACTGGCAGGTTCACTGGTGCATCCCGTATAACGATATCCCTCTGCCGGCTCTCCTGACACACTGAACTGTACCGGAACGCTCTTTTTCTGAAGAACTTCCACATCCACGGTAATTCCCTCACTTCCAAGGTTATTACTCAACTGGCTCTGACTGATGACGTTCTCTGCCGCATCATAAAGCACCAGTTCTGCCTCTACTTCCGTATCTTTTGAAAGTCCGTCCACATTGATCTTTGCTTCTGCCTTTTTAATCTGACTGATCTTGGATTCTGCACCGGTAATCGTAATCTTTTCCGGATTCACCTTCATTTCACCGGTCATATATCCATCTCTCGGAACTCCTGTCGCACTGACTGATAGCGTAAATACGGCTTTTCCGGTCTTTTCTGTCTTGATCTGGATATTTCTCGGAGACGCTTCTGCTGACTGATATTCCCCACTGTGTGATGGAATCGTGATCTTGATCGGAATCAGTCCTGTATGGGCATCCATTTCTTTAATATCCGCTGTTGCCACAATCTCATCTGATGAAATCTGCTGAATAACAGAACGTTTCGCATAAACTACTACATTGACATTCTGCTCATCCAATACCGAATAAACTTCTCCGCCCTGCGTGATCACATCCTCATTCACAATCGTTACCGGAATATTTGCATACGTATTGCGTACAACCGGATTATCCACATTCGCCACAATCAGCCAGAGAAATGCAGCAAATACAAATGCAACTATTTTTAATGAAAGGTTTGTTGTCAGTTTATACTTCTTGATCATCTGTGCCATCCTTTCCTTATAGTGAATTTCTTCTTTTTAGGATCGGAATTTCTATATTGAATCTGGCTCAGTTCTTTTCTGAGTTCCTCTGCATTGATTCCCCTGGATAATCTGCCGCCGCTTGCAACTGAAACCAGTCCCGTCTCTTCCGATACTACGATCACCAGTGCATCACATACCTCACTCATACCCAGAGCTGCACGATGTCTCGTTCCAAGATCCTTACTGATTGTCATATTATCAGACAACGGCAGATAACAGGTTGCCGAAGTAATACGGTTTCCTCTGATGATCACGGCTCCGTCATGCAGTGGCGTATTATGTTCAAATATATTGATCAGCACCTGGGAAGACACTTTACAGTCAAGCTCAATTCCCGTCATTTCATATTCCGTCAACTGGATTGCCTGCTCTACGACGATCAAAGCACCCGTACAGACACTTCCCATCTCATAACACGCACGTACGATTCCTTCCATCGTCTCATCTGAGAACCGTTCATTTTCCCTGTTCTTATCAAAGGGATTAATATTACTGAACAGATTCTTTTCGCCAAGTTTCTCCAAAGCCCTTCTCAGTTCCGGCTGAAATACAACAACCGCCGCAACTGCCAGAACATTGATCGATGCCTTTGCCAGGTACAGGATCGTATTCATCTGAAAGATCCACGCTACAAGAATAAACGCACCAAGCATAAGGATGCCGCGTAACAGCATCCATGCTTTTGTATTCTTGATCCACAGCATGATCTCATACACGATCACTGTAATGATCAGAATTTCAATGATATCAATAATCTGTATATGTGGAAAATACATTCCATTTGTATAATTACTTATAAACGTTCTAATTCCAGCTAACATAAAAGTTACACCGCCTTACTTTTCTCCCGGTTACCGGTTCATTACGGCTGTCTCTTATTTGGATCGTTATCCAGTCCTAATTCCCGGCTCAGGCTCTGCGTAAGCAGGAGATCATCGGTTCTTCGTTTCACTTCTTCCCACTCCGTTTCCTGTTCCTCCTGCTCTCCCACATCTTTATCTTCTTTTTCCTGCGTATGCTCAGTAATATGCTTTACTGTCTTCTCCGGGGTTGCAACAACAACCTTTGGAACAGCCTTTACATAATAATAGTATTCGTCATCCTCAAACTGTACTCTCTCGGTTCTTGAATAATCCACCGAAAAGAAAACCAGTTCCAATACAAATCCAAGAAGGATTCCGATAATCGAACTCAGAATGATCGTTCCATAAGAAATATGAAGTTCTAATACCATATTTCCCGCTGTCGCAATGATTATGCATACCGCTCCCCCTGCAAAAGATGCAATCTTCCACGCATGATCCACCGCACGGCTGCGGATCAGATTCACAACCAGTACTCCGATTGCTACAGCCAGTACCATCAGCCACATCTCTTTTCCAGCAATCACCTGCTTTGCAAAATTCATCAGACCATTTGTCAGCCCATCTGTCTCTTTTAATGCCGTAGCTGATCCCTTAACAAAATGAAGCATATAATAAGATATCACTCCACAGGATGCAGGTACAACCCACACCGGAGTTCCAAGAAGTCCAAACAGAACCGGTATGATAAATGGAATCTTCAACGCACATGCCAATGCACTCACCAGGATCAGCCACGCTTTTTCCGGTGTAAATCTGAAATAAAAAATATACATCAGAAGGAAAATAACGGCTGATACGATTGCAATCGGCAATGACAATGTATAAAAATGTACCAGGATCAATGCCGTAGCCGCAAGTACCATAATAATCACAGGGAAAAAAGTGCAGACAACTGCAAGCCCTAATGTGCAGAAAATGGATGCGGCGTTCTTCATAAATCCAACATTGGAATTGATCTGCCAGAACACAAACAGTCCCAGCAGAAACTGTGCCGCCTTCTGGATATAAATAGAATAGGAAGCATAAATCTGCTTCAACCGTTCTCTTAATACAAGTATACTACTCATGCTCTGCTTTTCTCCTTTTGCTCACCTTTTCCAGTTTTACCAAACCTCTATAATAACTTCTTACATTCTCTTTTGCTTTCTGATGCTTCTTTTTATAAAAAGATCCAGCCCCGATTCCATACAAAATCAGTAACGCAAGATAGACTCCTACCACGATCACACCCAGCAATACCAGCTTTATAAACGTAAGATCCTCTAATAACGTATCTGATGCACATACTGCAAATAATGCTGCTGCCAGTCCATATCCGATTGTGATCCCGATCAGCGTAATCCATTTTTTCAGGCTCGCATAATCCTTTTTATAATATCCACTGATCTGTATATCCTTTTCTATCCCCTTTTTTTCGCAAATCGCAAGTTTCGTCATCAGACGTATCCTGTTCTCATCCAACATATCCGCGTCCATGCCCTCTCTTAAATAATTCCGTTCTTTTCTTAATTATATTTGATGCCAGGGTCAAAAGGTCTGACACCACGTGTGCTCGCACACTAGTGGTAGAATGACC